>Ga0181471_100449_pt1 | contig 11481 bp, 14 predicted proteins | sample InSIn5gowninarea_FD_119083 | JGI IMG/M metagenome (GOLD analysis project Ga0181471, IMG submission 119083) | Clean room microbial communities from NASA Spacecraft Assembly Facility at Jet Propulsion Laboratory, Pasadena, California, USA -... ...
TGTATTCACCGGCGAAACTCTCCGCAGCCTCCTCTCTTGCTGCTGCTTCAAGTGAGGGTGCAAAGGTCGTAGCTGCGATGTCGGCTAAAATTCTACTGATCCTACTTGCGTGCAGTCCAGCACAGAGGACCGTAAACCCCGCATCGTAATCTGGAAATAGAACCAGGTATGATGAGTAATTGCCCAGATCGCCGGATTTAGTGTACATCCATGTTGTCTTGTTCGTCACGCCAGCTGCAGGCTGGTTTATTTCCCAAGGTGCGCCGACAGCGCTGTTCTCGCCGGACAAGAATGACACTGGTTTCAACCAGGTGTTGGTAAGACGTGGACTTAGGAGCGAAGAGGATAGAATCGAGCGGCCGATGGTGGAGATGTCGGACAACGAAGAGTAATATCCACCACCTGGTTGAAGGTAGGAGAGAAAAGCGCTGAAGGTGGCGCTGGCGTCATTTACGGGAACGATTGAGTTGCTCAGATTGTTCGGCGCATAGTAGGATGTCGAAGTGAGATTGAGAGCACCAATGAGGTTTTTCTGGAAGATATCCGGGAAGGACGTATTTGTTATGTTTTCGAGAGCGAAGGCTAGAAGAGAGTAAGCCATGTCGCTGTAGACCGGAGTGCTGCCAGGCGAGAAGACAGGATGAGTGCTTGTGATTGAGTTGATGTAGGTTGAGCGGGTACAAGGGAGGTAGGAGAATGTAGTGCAATTGAGGCCCGTTTCGTTGGCCGGCACAGGAGCCGGTGCGGGCAGACCTGGAATTGGTGTCAAGGTCTTGAAGACTGGTTCTGAGAGGATAGGATCCTTTTGGAGACCTGAGATCTGCGATGCTAATATGCCAACTGTTATGTCGGACCACCTGAAATAATCGATAGGATCTTGCTGGCTTGCGTGAACAGCATCGTAGGCTTCGAGCTCTGGGATAAAATTGGTAATAGGCTGTGTCCAGTACTTGTCACCCGCGGTAGCCAGAAAAGTGTACACAGTGAGAAGTTTCGAGAGGGACCCAATCCTGTACACCGTATCAGACTGAACGTGTGCTACACCCTGTGCGGGTGAGGACAGGTTTGTTGCATCGTAGTGGTAGGTATATAGAGGGTTATTCTCGTGAATGGACCAGGCTTCAAACGAAAATGTTGTATAATTCGGGTCAAGAGCCACTGGGCTTGAGGCGTTGGTGAGCGCAGTAGTAATGGTCTGTTGGAACGCTTTAATGGCATTTTGTATCGCTGTGGTGTTAGATGGTGTCTTCGCGGCCGGCACATCCGGACCATTCAAAGGACATGGACCTGTGTCCGAACTCGATGCTGCAAGAGCGAAACCAGCATTGCCAGTCAGGACAACCGCGAGAAGATAGATAGCACGAGAGAGCTTCATTCTGCAGTGGTAGAGGGGTGAGGGAAGTCTTTGTGATGTGGTTGTGTGATGATTGAATACAACTGTCTATGTGCACCTGGCTTACCTTTAATATACCATTGTTTTGAATTCCCATTTTAGTATAGAGTCCGAGCTCTCTACAAGGTCCGCATACAAGGTACCTTGCCATGATTTGGTGCAACGTCGACAAAGGCGATGCCAACATGATAGACGAGGCTCAATGACGATCATTCCGCAGAAGGTGAAGAGTCCGAGCAACAACGCTAGGGCCTGAAGCTAGTCTGCATTGAGGGGGAGACAGCTGGGGAAGCTTGGCAGACTGCTCGTGCTTGATTGGTTTGTGTCCCGTCCCGCCTTGGACTGCGGCCATCAACAGCAGGGGAAGGACAGACCGCTCGGTTTCTGAGCTTCAAGGGCGTTAAGCTTGACGTCTGCGGCCCCCAGATATTGTGCGCGTGCATTGTACCTGACATCACAATGGGTTGATGAAGACGATCAACAAGCTCGAGAGCTTTAAACCGGGACCTGCCAAGAACTACTATTACCTAAGGTCGACCATAAATAGACTACTTCTGGGTAAACACCCCATGAACGCAAATGGTCGGAACACCACATGTTGACAGCCGACATCGCTTTCATCGGTCCCACTAGCGACATCATTTTGGAGGACTTGCAAACAAAAGCTCGAATGAATATTGTAGACTACGAAGACTTGAGCGTCAACAGTGTATAGACCTAGCCTGTGAAACTCTTTTTATCCCATTCATCAACTCATTGAAACACCCCTTAGTACAGCCACTCAAGTGCTCGGGAGACGAATAAAAATGCCGAAGTTTAACATCGTTGTGTTTGCGGGTGATTACGCCGGCCCAGAAGTGACAGCTGAAGGCGTTAAGGTAAGTCCACCCAGAAATGCATATTGCAATCAGTATACCCAGTCGTCTCATGGTCAAGGAGATGGACAAATTCCCTCTTCTGAAAAACAATCCTGTTGTCGTGCTCGCAGGGGAACCACGGCAGTCTCTATGATCAAGCAACAAGAAGACATGAAGTAAAATTAAGCAGAATCAAATACTGACAACTATAATCAACAGGTCCTGAAAACCATTGAAAAACACGTCCCAACAGTCGAGTTCAACTTCCAAGAACACCTACTCGGCGGCGTAAGCCCCCCTTCACCATCCTCACCACCTCCATTCCACTCCCTCCACCACTAACCCAAAACCTAGGCTTCAATAGACGCCCACCAAACCCCCCTTACCGACACAGCTCTAACCGCGGCCCAAAACGCTGATGCCATCCTCCTCGGCGCCATCGGCGGTCCCAAATACGGCACCGGCAAAATCCGACCAGAACAAGGCCTCCTCCAACTCCGCAAATCGCTTCAAACCTACGCCAATCTGCGCCCATGCTTCTTCGCCTCCGAATCCCTGGCTGAACGCTCCCCACTGAAAACCGAAGTGTGCAGAGGCACAAACTTCACCATCGTCCGTGAATTGACGGGTGGCATCTACTTTGGCGAACGGCGCGAGGCCGATCCAAACGATGGCGAGGACGAGTCGGCGGAGGACCGTGAGCCATATTCGCGGAGGGAGATTGCGCGTATCACGAGGCTGGCTGCGCATCTCGCGATGGCGAAACAGCCGCATAGTAAAGTCTGGTCACTGGATAAGGCGAATGTGTTGGCGACGAGTAGGTTGTGGAGACGTGTGGTGACGGATGTGATGACCAAGGAGTTTCCACAACTGGAGTTTGAGCATCAACTGATTGATAGTGCGGCTATGATTATGGTCAAGAACCCGACGAGCCTGAACGGAATTATCTTGACGTCTAATCTGTTTGGTGATATTATCTCGGATGAAGCCAGTGTCATTCCGGGAAGTCTAGGTTTATTGCCAAGTGCGAGTCTCTCGGGTATCCCGGACGGAAAAGGACACTGCAACGGTATCTACGAGCCGATTCATGGGTCTGCCCCGGATATCGCGGGCAAGGGAGTGATTAATCCTGTGGCGACAATCCTGAGTGTCGGTATGATGCTGCTGTACAGCTTGAATATGGCGAGGGAGAGTGTGCTCGTCGACCAGGCAGTGAGATTGGTAATCGAAGAAGGAACTTGCACAAGGGATATTGGAGGAACAAGCTCAACAGCAGAGGTGGGTGACGCTGTCTGTAAAAAATTGGAGGAGTTGTTCAAAGGAATGTAGAAGCATAGATGCTGCCGGCACAGTCGACTACAAAGGTATGAAGATAGTAGAAACAAAAGTGAACTTGCATCATTGCTACTACATGAAGTTCCCAATACTAAAACTTCAACTCTGCGAATCAATCCCTATCCGAAGAACGAGTGAAGGTAACACTACCACAAGTAGTGTCCCTTGGATGATTTCAAGACAACCGTAGATCACCACAATCCTGTCTATCTCATGACCATGAACAAAGCAACAACAAACCAAGCACCTAAAAGCCGATTTCCAAGATTCCGATGGGCGTTGTTCGATGTTCGCGAGCTTGCCGTGGTTGTGGGAAGACCTAAGTTCACCGCTGCTGAGCTGGTGACGTAGGAAATGTTGCCGGTATAGCAATTTCCCACGCAGGGTATCGGTATCAACTTTTTCCTCTCAACCGAGGTGACTGCCTCACATTGCTTCTTCCCTTGAGCACATCTTTGGAGCCACTGCTTATCGTTCGAGCTAGACGTTGTGTTGTAGTAAGCAATGATGGACCTGGCATTCAAGAGGACATCGGTCTTGCTGGGTAGTCCACTCCACCATTTGTTGCCGTCAGCCCAGACTTTGAGCTGCAGAGATCCACCTGCCCTTGGCACATTGTGTGTGGCAGTATGCATGATTTTGTCATTGAGGAAGAATTTTGTGCCTGCCACATCACAATCGAAGCGATGTATGTTGTAGTCACTCGAAATATTCTTCAGTGGCATCGATAAGGTAGCGCTGACAATCTTGGTCCCATCCATATTGATCGAAGGATGGGTCGTGTAGTTGATAGTGTCGTTGACAAGAGATGTACCAGGAGTGACGATCTCAATATCAAGTTCAGAGCGGTCATCCTGTCAGCAAAGGTTAGGTCTAACAAAGGATGAGAGTGACGAGCAGCACTCACATGATACCAGAAAAAGCTGGCACATGAGCCACCGGTATAACCTTCAAGCTTCATCTCGACTCTGAAAGTGCCATGAAGAATGTCTGTAGCTCTTGACTGTATGCCAGCAATGTGAACAGGCTGGGCTGACGCGAAGTCAAGGTCAGTATAGCCGTTCTGCTGCATCTGAAGAACACCATTCTTGATTTGTACATTCTGAGCATCGTATTTTCCGTTGAGCCGGATGTGGGGATTATCAGAATTCTGCTAGAAGTCATAGATCATCCAATCGTTAGGAAAAGCAGCAGAAGTATTGTTGGCATGGTTCTGAACGAGGTTGTGATTGTCCGGGAGCGTTGCAAAGTCTTCGAAAATTCGATGGGTGTACACCTCGCCAGTCTCTTTGACCTTCCAGCCACAAGGACAGTCCCAGGCAGTGACCCATCTGAGAAGAATAAGCGTGATAAGAGCAGAGCAAATCATGTTGGAGTAGTGTATGCTTAAGTGAACCAAAACCCAAGTGTGTAGTGTGTATGTGTGGTATGATGTGCAGTGAAAAGATAAAGGAAGACGTAGAAGAAAATCCAAGTGATATAGCATGCCACGGCGAGCACGAGGTAGGAACGATGATTGTACGTCATGCATCCTCATATACCTTACCCACGGAAAGAGCATCGTATGTATGTGGAAGGTCTACCAAACGAACACCAGCTTCACACTGGCACTCTCGGTTGACAACTAAACAATGGCTATGCGAGCCGTGAGAAGGTTCCGCACATCAAAACTGATTATGCTGTCGGCATTGTTTTGACAGCAAGATATCGATGCTGGTGTCATCCGAAATCTCAAGTGAGCCTTTCCAGACTGGCCACAATGCATTATGACACTCTGAACTTGCGTTGTTGTCAGATCACGTTCGAAGAATGGCTGGTACAATTAAAACTTCCAGTGATCCCTCAAGAACTGACAAACTGATTATGTCTTCATCCAACGTACCCGAGTCTGGTCATCGCCATAATCGTGTAACCCGGTGAGAATGTTGTGCGGCGTTCCAAGAGTGTGAATACCTTTCCGTTGCATGCTATAAGCACTCCGACCGACTGGGTCAGCTTTCAGTGGATATCTTGTGGTGTACAGCCTTTCAATGCCGTTGAGCAAGCTGTGATGACTCCGACAAGCCAACCATTATCTAAGAGGCCATGGTGACGATACAGTACTTTCCAGCTAATAGCAGTAGCGAGGACACGAAGGAAAATGTGCTTACAGTACTGCATGTTGCGACAGGGGGGCTTTTATAATCAGGCAGAATTGCAATGTTAACGCCGCCCGAGTCGTGGAGGTGGGGTTGGGAGCTAGACTGTGTCGACCTGAGGACAAAGTCAAAACGACTGTGCATGCATCCTCGAAGCAGGCTCTAGATGGGCGAGATCGACGAGACGTCAAAACTTTGCAATCGGCCAATCCCTTCAGGAACGTCGACTCAGAGCAGCTAACGGAAGATTGGTTTTCCTGGCCAAAGCTCTGCTCCAACTTCTCCTGCGATTCCTTATTTCAGTATGGCTTATACCGGCTTCCAGCGCTCTTCTTAGATTTCGTCGTCTTCGCTAGATTGACATCAGCAGATTCAACACTGCTTGCGGCTGTAGATGATTGCCGGAAGGCTCGAATGGCTCCATCTTCGCCAGCGGTGAATATCACACCAGTCTGGTCATAATGTTAGTTGAGCTTGTTCACAGCAAGTTGAACGCATACCTTATCATCGAGCAACAGGGCTCTAACTACTTCTTCCCCATGCGCAGGTTCCAAGACGTATCTTGATGCCAAGTCGAGATTGGGAGGGACACCCAGCGGTGTAGCGTGGTTAAGCTTGACTAAGTCCACACGGGATCCCCTACGATGGTCATTAGTCCAAGAACACCATAAACGTGGGAAAACATACCCGGTATTGATTCCCGTTGCGACGACATGATCGTTACCACTTTTCAAGAAGTCTATCACATACTGACAAGGGACGATTGGTCTCAGATCACCAATCAACGTGGGCAAAGGGTCTTCGTTGTCGTCTGGAGTTGAAACGGGATGAATTGCAAGATTCTGATCGGAGCTCAAAGCATACACACGGTCTGAGTCCAGGAAACCTGCCTTGTGAATCGGTCCGTGGTTGATGACCTGCGAAAGTGACTCTTCTTCATCCTGAATGTTGGTATCGAACAAGCTTACGAGACCGTCATCGCCGCCAGCTAATACTATCTCGGGCTTGCTTGGATGGAAGTCGAGAGCGGTGATTTCATCATTATTCTCTCCATTCTGCCAAACTTGCTTGTTTTGTCTCGTGTCCCATAGACTGACAATAGCCTGCTGAGATTTGAACTCTGTACCTACTGCAATTCTGGCACCATCGGAAGCAATGACAGTAGCGGCCCGATCTGCAAATCAACGAAGTCAACAAGAGCCGCAATAGCGTTTAGGGTATGCTATGGGCATTCATTCCTTTCACTAGGAATTTGTAGCACTCTGGTAATAGACTGTTTAACGTTCAATTGGCTAGCGACGAACGGACTCAAAGGTCACTTCATGCAATACGCCTGATGTGGAACATACCAATCTTAAATTGCGAGATTCTGCTTTGCGACCTCAGATCATATGTCGCAATAACACCATCAGTTCCCGAACATATCAGCGATTGACCTTGGACGTCACCTGACACTAAGCAGCTGATACCAGTGGGCGTATCCTTGAAAAGGACAGTCTGTGCAGAAGCAAGGTTCTGGCGATCAACCACAAAAAGTTCGTCGCTAGAAGTGATTGCAGCTAAACCGTTTCCGAACGTTGCAACGAGTGAAAGGATGTATGCGTTGTCAATCTTGGAGGGAGAAGTGGATGCATAGGATTGGTAGGTGTGCGCCATGATCTTCTCTGGGCATGCAAAGAAGCCTTCAATTTCACGACAACATCCAAAACTCGGTAAGTCCTCGAGCAGGTATAGTATGAACGCAGTAATTTGCACGCCAATCCGAGTTTGCCGATTGTTTCTCATTAATACCAAGGCAAAATTTGCTCCAGAAGCGAGCCATCAGAAGTGGAATTTGGTATGCTCCACTGAAAACAGGAGCTAAGTGGCTCCGTTATGGAACACAACCCGTTCGTTTGAACCAGATTGCTGGGCCCAAACAGAAATATTTACAACACAGAAGTATGGAGTGGGTATGGGCTGGAGGAGCAGACCACGGACAACGCCTCGGCCAAAAGCAGCCGACTCTTGCAGCTGGACAATTTCACTGACGTATCCAACATTCATCCTGATTTGTGTCAACCTCCACCGAGCACCCTACTACTCGAAACTGCTAGCCCGTGTAGAAGGCCGCACTCGAAACCCACGGCCATGGTATCCAATGATAGACACAGCGCATGGTAAGGATGAAGCTCATGCAAGTTGAAACATGGTTCGAGCAACAAACGGTGGATCGATATCGAGCACAACGAGGAGCAAAGGACTTACAGTGCCATGTTTCAAGACTTCAGTTGGAGTGTTTCCATCTCTTACAATACTGTACAGTACTGTGCGGCGCTATAACGAGCCTAGAAGAGACACAAAAGCAAATCAGTTGGCCACTAACAGTGGACCAATCTGTACCCGAAAGTTTGATCACTAAGACAGTCGAGCTGTTGTGTCTTGATGTTGCGCCAGAGAAGGCAATCCGTCGTTTTCAAATATTTACACTAGAAGCGTCACCGCCACTGTATGTAGCCTTGCTTGTTGTTCGGTTTGGTTTTAGATACAGCTTCAGCAGTTTCTGGGCTGTATTTTTGCGATGAACCAGGACTTGGGCAGAGGTACATCCAGCAAAGTATTCTACTGTCCTTGGAAGCATGAGGGTGTGAGTCTGAGTGGTCAAAGCTTCTGCTGAATGACCGTTATTATACGATGCTGAGCCATGGAGCGGCCCGCGTCATGGCACATTCACGTCCTCGGGAACACGCTACCAGCTACAGTAGCAGTGGAAGTGCCAACCTTGGATTTCTGTTCCAGCGAACAGGGCGCCTACATATGCTGGTCCGACATCCGGCCATCGCTAAGCTGCTGAAACGTGCCAATGCCTTCTCCGCTGTTGCCAATCTCAGGTGTGACTGTGCTCGCTTACGGAAAATGATTTACAAGTGCTTGCACCAATGTGTGCTGTTGGTCTAGCTTCTTCTGTATGCAAGTCAACTGGGTCGAGGCTTGAGACCGTGCAGCACTGGCGTGTATAGTGGCACCGCCTAAGAAATTCGGGCTGCAGATCGCTCACACACCATTCCATCAAAAACTCGTCCAGCTTGTTCCAGCTTGTCAATTGTGGACAAAACCAATTCCAGCAGCCTCCATATCGCGTCGAACAAGCTTGCGCGACCCATGCATTTAGAAAATGAGTTTGACACCAAGACGTTGCGACAACCCGCAGCACTGCGGAGGGTTGACTTTGCAACTGTCTGACTCCACCACTTTCGACTGTTGGCTTGTTTCACGATTGTCTTCCTGCGGTATTCCTTACGTCGCTATCGTCGACTCTAATGTCTCCAGCCTGCTACATCAGACCGTGAAGCCAGGTGACCTGGCACAAATATAAATTCGGTGCTTCCTGGTCACATCGCGCCCAGCGATGCCACGTTCAGTCGCGACAAGCCCGCACTCCTTCCAGAAAACCTGCCCGCCCGAAGTGGAAGTTCAACATTTCATTTCGTCCTTGCGATACGAAAACCAATGTATTCGAGACCAGGTAGTCGAAGTCATCAAAGGAATTCGTGTCAATGGCTGCGTCCGATGATCTTCTCACGGCCGCCAGCAACTTATGGATAGAGAACAGCAGAGGCTATGGAGACCATCGCAGGTAAGGAGAATGCTGCGCTGTCACGCACTCAGGCTAATGCTTACAGGGGACAGTATCTGATGCCCATTGATAGTAAGGAGCAGGAAAGGCTGGACATGATGCACACCATGATATTGGCTGCTACACCCCGACCTTTGAGATTACACCACGCACCCTTTAGACCGCGTGCCGATCCCGATACAGGCGAGTGGCCTCGTGTCCTTGATCTTGGTCCTGGCACTGGGATATGGATGATGGATATGGCTGAGAAGTATGGTCAAGTTGAATTCATCGGCATGGATCTACACAACATGGGACCACCAGGCGAGTACCACAACGTTGAGTTCCATACGCCTCGTGACTATGAAAGCCCTTGGGCAATGGGAGACAATTCTTTCGATTTGATCCACCTGCAGATGGGCCTTGGTAGTGTCGCAAACTGGGCTCGACTTTACGAAAAGGTGTTGAGACACCTCAAACCGGGAGCGTGGTTCGAACACGCCGAAATTGATTGGACTCCACGATCCGATGATGGCACGCTTCCACAAGGAAGATTCCAGGACTGGTGGCACCTGTATGTAAGTCCACCATACACTGCTGCCGGTCGTCCAATCGCATACAACTCCGACACCTCGACACTGTTACAGCAAAGGGGCTTTGTCAATGTGCAACATTTCACATACAAAATCCCTACAAATGGCTGGTCTAGTAATCAAGCCATGCACGTCTCTGGGACCTGGTGGGAGAATGCGATGGGGTATGGTGAGGGTCGAGGACATGGCTTCGAAGCACTTAGTCTTGCTGTGCTTACAAGATTTCAGCAGTGGCCGCCCGAACATGCACGAAAGCTTTGTGAAGAGGCCATTTCTGAGGCTAGTAACCCCAATGTGCATGCTTATAACAATTTGCATGTGTACATCGCACAACGACCGCCTCGATGAAAAGCTAAGATGTGAAATTCACATTTTAGACAACTCCGCCCATCAGAAGTTATGCAAGCAGGACTGGAAGAGCCTGCACGACTTCGTCGTTCTGTTCCTCGTGTGGACCAGCTGGCGATGATACAGAAATGGGCTCCATGTACCTGTGGTGACACTCCCTCTTGCCAAAACGCCTTGAAGCATGTTTTTCAAGACTTATCAGATGTACGATTCGGATCAGCAGCCATCTTCAACAGATCGCTGTCGTTTGAACGGTGTGTCATATGTCTGAGAGGCAAGAGCACGTTCTTGAGTCCAACATGGTATCTATGGCTGGTCAGTGTGCTAATCGATCCAAGCATGCCGATAGCCAATGCACGCTCCTTTTCTGGAGAAGATCCCTGTGGGGGCCAAGAGTTGGTTGGTTGTGCCAAAACTTGCACGGCCCTAGAGTCCGAAGTCTTATGCTCTATCGACTGGAACGACACGGTTCTAGCTCTGATGGAAGATTGAGACATTCAACGAAAAAAGACTTGATTTTGCAGGATAGACTCTACTCGAGCTCTACAACTCTTTGAAATGCTTTTCGAAAAAGACTTTCGGAGAACATGCGCTCTCTCCCGCGAGCCAGCAAGCTCGTCAAGACTGCATCACGACGACCTTGTACCAGGATCACGACAGATATTATCATGTCACTTTCTGCTGTTAGTCAGTGTCGGAGCGAATAGAGTAGCCAAGAACAACTACCTACCTACCTTCAACAGCATCCGCAAACCACCAAGGCAACCGCATCATCTTCCGTCGTCGCAGAATCGCCATACCCTGATGATTGTCTAATCTAAGATTGGAAATACTATCTGCAACAACAGCCCTCTCATCTATAGCTCATTCGCCAGCTTCTGAACTTGGATCCCGAAATTCGTGGCAAGGCCCTAAACTGTCATGACTGACCAGAGCCGTTCCCGTTGTGGAAGTGCTAAATCGTTGGGGCGACACGATTGGCAGTTGCATCCACGCATCCTATAGCTCCTCGGTTATGTTTGTCAAGCTTAGCCATTACATATATCGCGCCTACGTGGCTGCTAAGTAGTACTTAGCTCTCCTCATAGCTTCACATCTCCTATCGCACAGCTGAACTCAGTGAGTATGTGCGAGTCGCTAGCACTGAGCTCTGATTGGCAGACTCACATGGCATTCAACAGCAAAGCACTGGCATATCCCGTATTTATTGCTGTTCCAACGC
>Ga0181471_100567_pt1 | contig 11396 bp, 10 predicted proteins | sample InSIn5gowninarea_FD_119083 | JGI IMG/M metagenome (GOLD analysis project Ga0181471, IMG submission 119083) | Clean room microbial communities from NASA Spacecraft Assembly Facility at Jet Propulsion Laboratory, Pasadena, California, USA -... ...
TATATATTTATATATATATATTCTCCCACTGAAAAATAAATCCTTATACTCACAAGAGAATATACATGTTTCTATCTGGAGGACACTCAAAAATACAAAGACTATCCAAAAGATAGTCGTTTACAAAAAATGAGCTCTCAGCTCTTTCTGGGTCGATTTCACTGATCATTGCAGAAGGGATGGAAAGCCATTCCATCCACTGCCACACCATCCACGAACTTAGTGAAATAAAAGGTTTATGGAGGTAATTGTAAGGCCTCCTTTGACATGTTCTCCGAGAGTTGGTTCAACTCTCTTTATATGCGAGTGAAAGAAACTTCTTGAAACTGCAAAATGAAGGAACGAACTCCTTGTAGGAGGGGATGAGCCAAGCTACTTCAATTTTGGATTTATTGTTGGCCCAATCAATGATGAATTTTGAGTCCCCCATGACTTGGAACTGATTTATATTCCCAAGTTTAGCGAAAATAGGAGCACATGCAGTGCTTGGAGCTCGGTCATGGTGTTTGATCCTGAGCCAACAACATAGCACAGATGAAAGAAATGTGACTGGATAATAAAAAAAACCACCCCTACACCACAAATAGTTGGATTTCCCTGACTGGTGCCATAAAAAAAAATCCAAGGTACTTCATAATTTAGAGTTGGCATGGTTGGGATTATGTGCTTACGGGGTTTCAGCTCTATGCGGTACTCTTTTTCAAATTTCATAACAAGAGTGATAGTTAGTTTCGAAGGGACGGACACATCATGAAAACTAGACTAATTTCAAGCCCACCATACTCCATTAACAAACAAACTAGTAACTGTTGCATAATCGTGGACTGCACAATCCTGTAACCAATTTTTCAAGGCTTGTTTCTAACCTGGAAGAACTCCAATTTATCTTTGGTGTAAGAGAATTGGCCACTTTGTTCCATATCATTCTTGTGTATGCACACTCAATAAATAAACGAGAAATTGATTCCAACTAGGATTTACATAGAATACACCAAACTTGGGTTGATCCAGCCCCTCTTCAACCCATTATCCAAAGTGAGTAATTTGTTGTTTATAGTGAGCCATAAAGTGATCATAGCCTTGACTGGCCCCAAAAATTTCCAAAGAGTATTACACCACCATTTTCTGTTATCTGGTCTTGCATGGAGCTTTGCTTGAGCTTTATATCCCAACGTGGTTGTGAAGGCTCTTGTGGCAAGAGCTTTTGACCATGACAAGGAAGCTAGGGTATCTGCTTCTAGATGGATGAGATTGAGACGTAGGGTGTTAATGTAATGCTCTTATTCTTCCCAAAACTTGGGGATGCCTAAGGATAAGGTCGATTTCCATCTCTTATGCCCACTTTGAGGATCTGAGAAGAAGGCATCTGCAAGAACTTTAATATTGCGATCCTGGAGAAAGAGGACAAGCTCATTTGAAAGGGCAAAATCATTTTTTCTGTGAGGTAGAGATCTTTCCCAATTCAAACTTTTGTTCCATCCCCAATGTGCCATATTGTCCAATGCCCTATGAGAGTAAAGGAGGAAACCAAGGATTTCCAAACTATTGAACACTACTTGACTGATTTCTGAAGTATCCTGTACCATTACTCAAAGGAGGTATCTGGTAGATACTTAAATTTCATAACCCTGCCACATAGTTATGTATCATGAGTCAGATGCCATAAAATTTTGGCCACAAGAGCTTGGCTTAACATATATATGTTTTTTACTCCCCAACCTCCCAATGCTTTTGAGAGTGCCACCTTTTCTAATTTCACTAAGGGGATGCCTCCATGTTGCCTACTCCCTGTCCAAAGGAAGTTGAAGCATTTTTTCTTAATTTTGGTCATGATTCCTTTGGGGATGTGGGAAATGGAAGTCCAGTAAAAAGGTATACCTTTCAACACTAATTTTAGCAATGTCAATCACCCTCCTCGTGATAGCAATCCATTGACCCAACAGGAAATCCTTGCCTCTATCTTGTTGTAGAGCCAAATCCAATCTGTAAATCTGTAGGAAAGGGGTTTTAAGTGAAAACCCAAGTACTTGAGCCCTTCATTGAAAGCCTTTGAAGGGTAGGGAAGGAGGGTTTGAGAGTGTTCTACATGAGCCTTGGGGACCTTATGAAAGAGGATGTATAATTTGGTGCTATTAATTTGCATCCTTGTGGCCTTTGTGAAGAGGGTGATGAGACTACTTATTACTTGAATCTTTGGAGTGGGTCTTTTTCCTAGGAGTAGGATATCATCCACAAAAAGGAGATGAGTGAGATTTTATGAACAAGAGACCTTGACTCCTTGTAGTTCCCCTGAGAGACGAGCTTCCCAGATATGCTTATTAAGACCATCCACTACCAGTAGAAAAAGGAGCGGGGAGAGAGGACACCCTTGGCAAAGACCACGTGAGGCCAAGAAGAAAGGAAAGGGGTAACTATTAATCATGACTACGAACAAGGAATATTGAAGACGCCCTATAATCTAATCTATAGCGCTGAGATTCATAACAATTTGTGTTAAAACTAGATGGAGAAAAGTCCATCTTACATGATCATATCCTTTGGAAAGATCCAATTTCATAGTGAAGTCGGAGAGATTGTTTCGAGCAATTGAATGGACAACCTCCTGGGCCAGAGAGACTGCATCATGGATCTTCCTGTCGTGTCAAAACCCATATTTCTCCTTAGAAATGATTTGCTGGGAATTGGCCTCAAGCATAAGGCAATGATTTTGGCTATTATCTTGTAAGCCACATTGCAGCGGGATATTGGTCAAAATTCTTCAGAAGAGGCTGGGTTTTGGGATTTTGCAATTAATGCCATAAAGGTGGCATTCAGGGATCCGAGAAATTTCCTTGAATAATGTGATTCCTAAATATCCTGAAGGAGATTGAATTTTTCCAAGTCATAGAAACCTCCATATAATTCGACGATTAGACCATCCGGACCATGACTTTTCCCTCTTTGCATGGAAACGAGGGCATGTTTTAATTCCTCTTCCATGACCTCATTTGCTAGAGACTCATTCATGTCATCTGTGATCAAGCATGAAAAAAGATGCATAGTTTGGAGAATCTCCTAAGTTGGGAGTCCTCAAGGTTCAGAGAAGAGATATCGAAAGTGACTTACCCCGGCCTACGATTTTTCTGCAAAGGTGCTAATGATTTGTCTGGCTATGGTTTTGAGCTCCCAGATTGTATTGACCCACTTCCTATGATTTGCAAAGTGATGGAATAATTTTGTATTGTTGTCCCCTTCATGTATCCATAATGGTCGGATTTTGAGGCACCAATTATGTTCTTCCTTGACTAACAAAGCCTGATGAGTTTCTTCTAAGTTACGGAGGGAAGTTTTTTCTTCTTCTAAGAAAAATTCTGAGGGTTTCGACTCAGAAATGGAGCTAGTTCTTGATTCCGTTTCAATAAAATATGCCTTTTCCCTTTGATGGAAAGCTTTGACCCATGTTTTGGTTGCCTTCTTGATCCTACTTATGTTGTTCACGAGCTATTGCATTCTGGAACGGGAAGAAGAGGGAGAATAATGTTCATAGGCCCTCCCTACCATATTTTGAAAAACCTCTTCTAACAACCATCGCGGATTGAAGTTCAGAGGAGGTGTAGGATTTTGCTCGACCTGCCATTAATTCTAAGTAGAATTGGAAGGTGGTCGAATAGACCTCTAGTTTCAATTCAAAAGTGAAGGAAGAAACGATCTCCCATAAAGCTCTTTGACACCAGAAACCAATCGAGTCGCTTTGAGAATTCTTCCTCATTAGAGAGAAAGTTCCTCCATGTGGGATGGAGCTTAACGGGTTTGACGTCCACCATCCTATGACTTGTGAAGAGTAAAGAAAATAAATTATTGAGGGGGTACTTTGTAGGGTTACTACCCTAGACCTCTTGGAGGGAAAGTGTTAAATTTAAGTCCCCTCCCATCACTAAAAGAGAGCTATCCAATAGTCCAAATCTCTCAAGGGCTTCCTAGTAAGGTTGTCTTTTCGCAAAAGGACCATAGATGTTTATAATTATACTTGCTTCCTAGGATCCTTAATTTCCAAATTAGTTTGTATCCCATAGTGGAGAGTTGATGTTTCCAACTCTCTTAGGGCAGGGCTCGATGTTGTGATAATCCGCCTAACAATCCATCTAAATCCAACGTGCTAAAAAACTAGTCCTTTAGCCATGGTTCAAAATCTTCTTGGGCTCTGACTCCTGTCACTTTCGTTTCTTGTATAAGAATAATTTCTAGATCTAGGGCTTTAACAAGTTATTTTAGGGATAAGATTTTAGGAGTGCCCCCTACCACCCTACCAGTGAAGGAAAAAATATTCACAAGGTTCCCCTCTTGAGGGATTTTCCTCTAAGTGCCCCTTTGATGGTTGATTGTGCCCCACAATTGGCATAAAATGTTATTTTCTGCATTATGGGCTTACAGGATAGTGACCAAAACCACCACGGGTTTCACACCATTTCACCTCATCCATGGCATCAAGTTGGTCATCTCCATTGAGTGTGAGATTCCAACTCTTCGCACTATCTGAACCTTCTTCTAGATACTACGCCTTTGGAGCAACAACTCCTCCACTTGGAGCGCTTGAAAGAAGACCGAAGGGTTTCCTTACAGCATAATGAAGCCCACAAAGTGCGCACCAAAGCCCAATTAGACCAACAATTTTGATCGTGCATTTTCTCACCCAGTGACCTTGTCCTCAACTTTTGATGCATCCAAAGACAAGAATATCAGCCCTTGAAAGTTTATCCCCCTCTGGAGTGGCCCCTACATTGTCACCTGTTGTATAGACAAGGGGAATATGAGATCTCCCACCTAGAAGGAGGCACCCTCGACAACCCTATCAATGGGTTGTACCTCAAGAAATTCTACCCCCAAGAATTTCCATCCATCTAAGGAGGACTCCATTGTATATATGCATTCCCTTTTTGGTTTCCTTGTAGATAACATGTTTAAAAGAAAATTTAGTATTAACCCAATTTGTTTTCTCTCTACTTAACCCACCGTTTGGTAGATATTTTTAGCTCTGGGTATTACCCATTTTGTTTTCTCAAAACATAGTCAATGGTTTCTATTGTATCCTCTATAGATGACGTTGCCTACTATCTACCTCGGTTTTGTTGATGGTGCCAATCGTTGGACTTAGAATCTTGCATCTTCTGCTTGGGCCATTTACACACCTTTCCATATATTGCTTTATTCGGAAAAGGTGTGCATTGGCCCTGCCACAAGAAATCAAGTGAAATACGATGTCATCATTGGCCTCTTGGTCGATTCCATCCATCACCACATCCACCACCTATGCATCCATCTTGATTCCCAACTCTTGGTTGCGCACTCAACCATGCTTACATCATCTGTGACCCACTTTTATTTCGTCAATGTTTACATGTCAAGATCCTTTGTCACCAATTCGACACTATCACATTTATACACATTCCTAGGATCGCTAATGCATATGTAGATTATTTGGCAAATGAAGTGTTAGATTGATATTTATCTCATGCATAAATTTTAAAGTTCTTTGCAACCAAGATTGTATGTATAGTGTACAATCCATATGTGAAACATCCATATTTACATGTATATAAAACCATCAACATAAAAAATAACATAAACATGTGTAGAAAACATATAAAAACAACATATAACATGGATCCATCATCCATACACAACAAAGACAATATTGCCACCAAAAATACTGTCAATATATATGTGTGTGTGTGGGTGTTTCTAAAAAATGTTTATACATCGATGCATAAAAAAACTCAGCATCACATGCTAGACATCATTCCCTTACGGCTATCCAAATACATATATAAATAAAAGGACAAAACACATCCCACACTGAGGTAGGGGGCACTTCTCCTACAAACATGCAACCCCTCACTCATCTGATAGGGGGTATGACACCAATGGGGATCCTAATTCCAATGCTCGACCACCTGGAGGTGACCTAGACCTCTCTCTAATCACTACCCCAAAAGGATCCCGAGCAACCTCCTAAGTAGCCTCCTGAGCTGCCTCAAATGCAAGTGCATCACAACACGCCTGCCTAACCACTGCTACCCACCACAACAAAGAATGTACCTCCTCTGCCCCCCCTAGGGGCACTAGTGTAACACAAGAAAAACATCGCTCCTCAAGGGAGCACCAACCCTCCTCAGGGAATCCCTCTAGCACCATGTCTAGTTACTGTAGGACCTCTGTGTATTTCCCCTACATCAATCTGAGCATCCGCCTGGCCTCAGACTCCCCAACCAGCCGCTCTGGTCTAGCATCGTCCCATGGGACATGAACGAACCCCATCTCCCTTCTCAGCTTAGACAGACCCTCCTTAGTTTTTGTTGCTCCCTCCAAAACTACCTGTGTTGGGGGTATTTGCACTCGACGCCCGAGCACCACGGGAACCACATGCCCAGCTGGGGGTGTTAGTCCAACACCTCCAACAAGCATGTCACATGTCATAATACATTAAAATAAACTAAATAAATAAAACATAAATGAAAGAGAACATGCATCTAAATAAATATACATACCCAGAAGACCCCATGGGTGCCCTACCGGTGGCACTAGAAGGTCAAAATCACTTTTGAAATCCATACCCTCGTATGGATACAAGTCGATGGCATCAATTCACCGTTTCCATATCCCCATAAATCCCCACGTAAAAATGGACCTCATGGGCCCCACACTAAAACGCGACATCAACGTCGCCCATCGTGGCATCCTAAGCAGTACAAGCCCAGTCTCCTGCACCACCTCTAGTGGCTACAATGAAGGAATGTGCTCAAAAAAGTATGAGGTGAGCACCAAATCAAAATATAATGAACCATCCCCACTGATGTAGCACCCTAGTTGCTCATATATACATGCTAGCATCAAGTTGGCCCAGGCTATCAAGGACCCCTCTAGGTACCACTCGACCATCCACATCTTCCCGCCACTCATATAGTGGGTCATCGTCGAACAAAGGATGCAGACCACCATCATAGCCACAAAATGAGTAGTCATTTCCGTGATCCTTGCAATCTGCAAGCATCCGTCACTCATAGCATCAAGGGCTCCCCAACAATGACGATTTGTAAGAAGGATGGAAGTGTTTTGACCTGCCAACGATGGGTATGTCGCCTCCTGAATCCCATGAATCGGGAGCCCAGACAGGAAGTATACATCATGTAGTTATAGGTGTAGCATCACCCCCTTGATATCAAGGTCCCTCTCCTCAGACCTCCACATCTGAATCAGAGGGTCCAGTAGATCCTCTGATGACCATATCAGCTCATAGTAAAAAAAAATTAGGGGACCAATCTCCTGACGTCGCTATCTCACTTCTAGTCTCTTCGCCACCTCCTCACAAGCACTAGCCCAGTCCTGCTCTTTCCAATATATCGTCATATCCACGCCTGCAGTCACAGAGAGGGACACTCGTTATCCTATCATCCAATAAAAGCAAAAAATTTGGCACATTTCAGAAGTTAATTCTTTTCTCATCAGCACAACCTATCCAAGGACTGCTTCCGCGGACCTGTGTGACTGTACACTACACAATCTCATGATAGCTGCAGGAGTTTGCCAATTCAACTGCATTGATTTTTATCATAGATTAACTTAGAAAATCCCATGCAATTACACGGTTGAATCAGAAAACTACCACGTGGATTCCATGTAGGAAAAGGGGAAACCCCAACACCAACCAAAAAAAATTCATCCAGGACCTCCTCTGGGACCCAGGACCACCTAACTAAAAAATTGCTTGCATAAAATTAAAGAATAAGGGATAAAAAATTACCTGGAACTCATTGCTCATCAAACGAACCATGCACGTTCCTGAAAATCATGAAAAATGCTCTAAAATCACTTTGGAGGGCTCACAACAAACAACACAAATGAATTCAAATTATGGGCCCCACCCCCTATTCTTAGGCATAACCCAAACTTCTCGAAGCCCATACAGGAGCTCACAATATCCGTTTGACGCACCGTTAGCATCATCAGAATTAGCGCAATATGACCTTCATCACAGTATGACCCATTTCAAAAATGGACCACTTCCATCCAATGGCCATTTTTTCACCAGTAATAAAGGTACGCACACTTCTGGAACTTTGCTTTGTCAAAATTTTACTTATGCAAATGATTTCTTGTTTAAAACAATATTATGCTTGCAGTGGTTTGCATGTGTGCAAGAACATCTCCAAAACGAGCTCCAACATGATGTCACATGTAACTCCTCCACTGGCATGTAGAAACACGTATTTTCCCAATGCAATTACCCCATGTTTCTACCTACAATATCCCTAAGGTCCACCCCATCTTGGCATGCAACCTCGCCTTCTAAGTTGCATTATGCTCATGCCTAGAAGTAGAAACCTCACCCCCCCATGGGTGCAACCACTTAAGTATCTACATTGCATACAAGCACCCATGTTTCTACTCATTATGACCACATAGGATCACGAGTCCACTAGGACCACAATCCCAGAGTAAGATAGCCACATACCTCTCGATTCTCTTCATCATCGCTGACCACCCCTTTGAACTACTGAGCAGCTTATAAGTATGTAAATGTGTGTATATTTTTACTTGAGAGTGTCCTCTTACATCATGGCCCAACACTCCCGCCACTTTGCAATGACCATAAATATAGTTTCACCCCCTCCACCGAACTCCAAGAAGACTTACCACGGGGCCCACTCCCACGCATAGGAACTCTGTGTTCCCCATTTCATACATGTAGGCATGAACTACATGGAATTATCATGGGCACTTGTCTTCTTGTCAGTTGCAAACCTACGTTTGCAACATATCCCAACTTTACACATAGTTGCCACAACTATTATGGATGAGGATCAATGTACTTCAGTTATACCATCCAATATATAGTTGCACATATACACACACGCTACCCAGCAAGCAGAACAATTTACCACCATTTGCTTTACCCAACAACACCATGAGTCACCCTTTATTCGAAACACCCACCCTCTGTCACCCATCCTCCCAATGAGTTACAATTATGTCCCCTGATCTTGAGTCTTGACTACCAGTTTCATTATTGGCTACCACAGTGCCCCAGTCCTTCCAATGTATTTTCTTTGCAACCATTTGTATTTTCGACCTCCGGTCTTGCCCACTCTCCCATTGATTGTTGCCACGAACCCACCCACATTATGGCGTTTCGGTCAAGGCAAGTCCAAATCCTTTACTCAAACCATGTCATCTTAGCCAATCACTCTACCACGCTCAGTATACATGGTTATTTACTTTGTTCCGTAAGACTCCTCTACTCTCGCTCAGCTCCCATTGATGACAACCTAATCTATTATGGGAGCCCACTATTTCATTTTTATAAGTACCCTGGTCCACCATGCCCACATTATATGGTCTACCTTGGATTGGGCTGAGAGAAACATCATCACTCTCTGACCCAATAAAGTCTTTGTTGTACCCACAACAACCTCCCCTTGGATTTGACCATCTAATGGGAAAATTCTAAGGGGCCCCTACCAAATTTTTTGAATCCTAACACTTATGGAGGTTTTAAGACATGTATATATGACTAACTTCTCCTACATTTACTTCCGATTATTGAAAGTTGAGGGTGCATGATCTTTTCTTGATGATTTGATTATGATTGTTGGCGATTGATATAGTTGATCCTCTTTTTGATATCATCAGTTAATTGGTGGTTGAATTCGCTTACGTTGGATTCCTTTTGATGGTATGTTCATGGTTGAACTCATTTGATTCTTCACTTATCCTTCAAAGGTCTTCCAAGTGGTTTATCATTGTCTACCATTTTCACCCTTCCAATGACCCTTTTCACCCTTCAAAGGGTTGTGGATTTTGACCTCTCTAATGAGCTTATTTTCACAAGTTTAGTGTTTTAAGATGCTTTTTAGGTCAATAACCATCCTCCCTAGGTTTTTCAAGTCCATATCTTTATGTTTCATTAGGTTTTGGGAGTCGTGAATGTTCAACTACCCCTTGAATTTAATCCTATATTTTCCTACCTTGAACCTCATGGATTGACATGGGACTAAGGGGTTTCCCTCCTTGGATGTCTCATGAACCTATGTTTCAAATCTTAGCTCAATCTGTTGAGACAATCCAAAGTTATTGGTCCACCAGTGTAGGGTACCGAAATTGGGTATTAATGATGGTGAGGGAAAATGACCTAGAATGTTTCCTAATGTTTTATTTCAATTATCTAGTGACTACTGAGTTTCCCTTTGCCTACCCTCATGTATATAGACCCCTAATTTCAGCCCTATGATCCTCATTTGCACCATTTATCCTTGGAGAGAGTGAGAGAAACCTAGGAGTGAGAAGCTTACTTGAGTTTTTTGAGAGGAAAGAGGATTTAGCTTCAATTTTTCAAGTTTGGGCATTCCATCCAAGTTTTTCGAGTGAGAAAACTTGTCTAAGTATGAAAACTCAAACTTCTTATCCACTTTCACTTGTTTTCTCAACTCAAAGCATTTTTTCACAAAACTTCAAAACTTTTCTTTCATTGAACTCCATGAGACCAAATCATCCACGTTGGATTGCAAACACACATTTTCATCCGAATCTGATGAAAAACTTCTCCCATTTGATTGAAACATGTTTCTTCATGATCCTACATGAAAATATCATCTTATGAAGTCATGGTCAAATTTTCGGTTTTTGGCCGAAATTTCACCGCCCACACATGAAATTGGTTGTTCAGCCTGTTTCCCAAGTTTTGGAGTTTTATCATTTGCTCAAATTTTATTTGCATGAGAAGCATCAAACAAGTTCAAAACATCTCAAAATTCACTTTTGATTTCCCAAAAAGTTTTCAACACTTCTAGTTTTCGAACTATCTTCTTGTGACTCTTCACCTTCCCTTATCATTAGCAGATGGCAGAGCTTCGAAAGATGATAAAATGATTTCTACTCATCCAAATTAAATTCTATCAGATGTTTTGAGTTATATGAGACAAAGGGAACATATGAGAAAAATACCATTTTTACATTTTAGGTTCAACCAGTTGTGACCCTTCAACTTCCAGTTTGGTTGTCGACCAAAATCTACAAATCACATTATCTTGGTTTCTACTCATCCGATTTCAAAACTGAAGATAGATCCAGAAAGTTCTCGATTGATACAATTCATGGTGAAAAATACATTTTGATTTTTTGAGTGTTCTAACTCTGGAAATCCTTGTGACTCTTCACCTCCACCGAGGGCCAAAATCAAGCTCGTGACCCCGGAGAAATTTTCGAAACATGGGTCTTCATTTTTTCACCTAATTCTTCCATTTTCTTTCGAATCTTAATCGAGGTGAAATTTTGGTTGTTTAATATAGAAAAATCCACACTCAAACTCGAACAACTATCTTGAGATCAAGTCAGAAAATTTTCTAAGTCATGAAGAAGAATTG
>Ga0181471_100570_pt1 | contig 11376 bp, 10 predicted proteins | sample InSIn5gowninarea_FD_119083 | JGI IMG/M metagenome (GOLD analysis project Ga0181471, IMG submission 119083) | Clean room microbial communities from NASA Spacecraft Assembly Facility at Jet Propulsion Laboratory, Pasadena, California, USA -... ...
ATTAAGGATTATAATCCTCGGGTAGAAAGCGCCATTATGGAAATTAAAGGGGAATTGCAAAAGGGCAATACTAATGTCGATGTTTCTGCCATCATGAAAAAAAATGGCTTTAAGGAGGAAACAGACCGCTTTACTTATTCAAATGGACAAATGCAAACAAGCATTAAAAAGGACACTTTTGAGCAGCCTATAAAAGATGTTAAAGCGCAATTCGAACGGTTTAAGGACAACGAAAAGCGATATAGTGAGCTGATGCAACAAGAGCCTAAAAAGATTAATATGCTTGATAAATTGACAGGCGCTGCCAAAGAGAAGGAAAAAGCTAATCATAGCCTAAAAAGGGAGCAGCGGGAAGCCGTTAAACCAGAATTTAAGCCTCAGGTACGAGGAATGGAAAGCCGGGATCTTACACTGATTTCAAAATTTGAACACCGGGCCTATGAGCATAAAAGGCAAGAGCAACTAAAAGAAATGTTTTCCAATAAAAACGACCAGGAACAAAATCGAAAAAATAGATTAAGCAGATAATGACTTTATATTACGGAAGCAATGTGTGTTTTTAGCCGATCCTTTCCTGAACAAGGTTTACTTTTCTTTTTTCTGTTGAATATTCACTTTCAAATTATTAATCCATCTCGAACATTTTCCCGGTTCTAAATTGGACTTTTTTAGTTCTCAGATGGTTTACATTGTCTGAAATATACTTGTCATTGAACAAACTGTCGTACGCCAGATTATGAATCATACAATATTCCGTAAAAAATGAATGTACTTCGTTTTCCCAGTCGTTTCCATATTCACTTAACCAATTGTAGAATAATAATATCTGTTCATGATTTGATAGTTGCGCCCTTAATATTCTTAAATATTTCATTCTGTCTTCATATTCGATTACAATGGTATTGTTCGCGATGGACTTTACAGTCAAATAGAGGTGCCTAAAATAGTGCCCAAGCCGTTGAGAGTGCCCGGAAAATGGTTTGTAATTAAAATACAATTGAACATCGGTTGTAAACTCTTTTCTCTCCTTATTGGTGGTTATTCTCCATCTGTGTGGAGTTTCATGGTTACTTCGAGCGTCTTTAAACCGCTTGATTAAATCAACCTCATTTGGATAAGAATCTTGATAAGCATCTAATCCGGAAAAAAACAATTCATAGCACTTTTGAAACCCTCTTTTATCTAGTTTATTAGTTTCACTATATAGGCCTAGGATGCACTCAAACTCCTTCTTCATGACCACGAATAATTTTCTTCCTTCGGTTATTTTATCAAATTTCTTTAATTTCTTAAATTGATTTTCTTCTATTTCTTCAAAATCATAGCCATTGATTTTCATTTCAGTTATATTTTCTCTATGAAGTTTTAACATTTCATAAAATTGAGATTCAAATTGTTGAATTTTAATCTGCTGATTTTGGTTGTCGATCTGTTTCTGAAGTTGGCTTTTGTTCTCTTTCTGTTCTAATTCAAATAGCTCTCGTTGTTGAAGATTGGCTTTGTATTGAATGTAAAAAGCGAGCCCAGTTACGATTACACCCGCAAGTGCAATAAATGGGTTCATCAAACCACCGATTGTATCCCCAATTGCACCAGTCTGAGTAAAGTCGAAATCCTTGCTTACTGATTGTCTAGTGAAAATAAATGGTGCAACGAACGCCAAAATAACAAGCGAAAATGAAAGAACCAATAAAGAACCAATCTTCCAATCAAAATTTGAAACCTTATCTCCATTTTGAATGCTTTGAGTCGTCTTGTGCCAATAAAATAGATAAGCACAAAGTAGCAATATCAAAAAGGTTATGAGAGAATTTATTATAATGTACGTTGTCATTTTATGAATTTAGTAAGGCTAAGTCTAGCGCTCAGTGCGTGACGAAGATGCCGTTTGGTAGGGTAAAGATATATAGGAGGGATGCTATCGCTTCCTGAAAAGCCAATAAATAATTGAGATTGTTAGTATACAAGCAAAGGGTCTTTGAAATTCTTTGTCAGAGGCAGATATCGCCCCTATTAAAAGAAAGCCTAGCAGAAGATACCATCCGTTAATTGTCTTCATTTTTTATGTTTGCCGATTAATTTTGGTTAAAGTTTGATTCTGAACATAGTTGCCCATGCGTTGAACTTATATATATCCGAATATGCGTTAGGATTCTTTGCACTTGATTCGTAAGATTAAATTCTAACTTTCATTATTCCCTCCTATTTGGTAATTGAAAAAGGAGTCAGTCGAACGCCCCTTAAATTTAACTATATGCACCTATTTTCATCTAAAATAACTATTCTTCTTTTGTTGATTATTATAAACTCATTTCATTAATCAAGCGAGCTTTTTAGTTTTTGATAATGAGTAAATGATATTGAAAATAAAGGAAGCTTAAGTTGATTTTTAGTCGTCTTTTTCTATATTTGTGTCAATACGTATATACGTCAATACGTATTAACGTATATACAAACCGATTAAATGGCCAAAATAATAACAATAGCACACCAAAAAGGCGGAGTAGGCAAAAGTACTTTAGCCCTAAACCTCGCTTATAGGTTCAGTAAGGATGTGCATACTGCCTTAACAGACACAGATCCCCAGGGATCAACAATGCAATTACAGGATATCGTTACAGGTATAGATATTATAGACTATTTAAGTATAGAAAATCTGATATCAGCCCCTTATGACGTTGTTTTTATCGATACACCGCCATATATAACACAAACTATATTGCCTATTTTTCTTAAATCTGATTTTGTACTGATACCGACAAAAGCAGGTGTTCCTGATATTATGGCTATTCGTTCAACTATTGAACTTTTAAAAGAAGCACAAAAGAAGAAACCAGGCTTAAAGGCTGCTATTGTACTAAATATGGTAAAGCCTAGGGTAAGTATAACTGAAGAAGCAAAAGAACAGTTAAGCCAGTATGACTTACCCATCATTGCTGAGATTAAGGATAGGACAAGTTATAATAATACATTTCTTTCTGGGGGTGTGTTTTCCGGATCCGACAAATTGGCTCAAAATGAAATTGAGCAGTTAAGTAAAGAAATTTTAAACTTACTGTAATGAAAAGTGCATTCGACAAATTAAAAGATATCAAGCCAAAAGAAGCACCCAAGCAAAAAGTTATACCTGTAAAGGAGCGGAAGAGAGATAATGAAAAAAGTTATACTTTATGGCTTGACAAGGAACTATTAAAGGCTTTGAAACTCAGAGCAGTTGAAAAAGATGATAATGTAAAAAACATTGTTGAAGAAGCAATAAGGCGGTATTTAGAGTAATAACGTATTTATGTAAATACGTTATTACCTCTTAATTGTATGTATTTGTTTGAACTAGAAAAGAAAAATTCAATAATGGAAATAGCATTATATATAATTGGAGGACTCATCTTATTAAGAGTTGTTATTTGGATACGAAGAGAACTTTGTGACCATTCTTGGGGGCATACTAGCGACTATGAAACTGTATGTAAAAAATGTGGTAAAAAGGCAATGGATATGCTACGTTAAGATTTCATAGGAATGATGCCTTTTTTCTGAAACACACCAACGATAAAGGCAGCGGGATCATTAATAGGTTTTTTGCCTTTTTTCATTTGCTCAATTAGTTTTAAGAACTCTTCATAGTTTTTATGTGCAATGAGTTTGGCCACTTCGTCAGAAACACCATAGGCGGTAATATTGCTAACGTTTTTCTGAAACTCTATAGATTCTCTGAAGTCGATCGATAGCTGCTTTTCCTTTTTAAAGTCTATAAATATTACAATTGATTCATAGGCTCTACCACGCTTCTTTAAATCATAATCAAATTGGATATCGGTATGCTCGTTTATCTGCTTTTTGGCCATATCGAGAACCTTAGCTTTAAAATCGCTTAATTGAACAAATTGTTCTTTTGTTTTACCTTTTGGATCTTTCAACCCAAGCATTTCTTTAAGTTCGGAAATAGGCATTTTAACGACCCCTACGGTACGCCATTGACAAGCAAGAGCATAAAGCCGTTTAGCATATTTTGAAGAGCAGGAAAGGACTGCTTTTAGCTGTAGTCTGGTAAAGTTGTTTTTAAGCTCAAAGAAGTAAGGTCTTGCTTGTTGTGATATCTCAGCTGTAAAGTAGCCCTGGCCTTTCATATATTCAAAGCTGCCAAAGAGCCATAATTGCTTTAAGCTTTTTTCGGTCTCAATAATAAACATCCGGCTCCCCATATCTTCAGTAGCTTCCTGCAACTGCTGATAATTCCATTTACGACCGGTGATTATTTCTATATCTCGAACATACAAGTCATAGCTTTTATCTGGAGCATCATTTTTTTCTAAAGAGGCCAATAGCAGAAATAAAACATCCAACTGGCAAGCTGTAAAGTCATACCGACCACTTGTAATTACATTGTGCTGCATGATCACCTTATCGTGTGATAAATTATAAAGTTCCATGCTCAAATATATAAAAACTACATTAAAAAACTATACTCTTTTTAGAGTGTAGTTTTACGCTTATAAAAAGTAGTTTTTCAGATATAAAAAGTAGTTTATAACTTATAAAAAGTAGTTTTTAGCTTATAAAAGGTAGTTTTTAGCTTACGTAACTAATTGATTATATGAGAGTTATTGTGGTCTAAAATATAGAAAGTAATTAAAATAAGAAAAACATTGTTTTCCTCTGCTTAAGAGGGATTTAGGGAAGAAATTCAGATTTGAAAACAAAAAAAACAAAGTGCAGGAAAAAGAGATAAAAACAGGTTGCGCGGTCAACTAATTATTTAGTTACATTTAAGTATCTTATAATGAGTTTGTTAACTTATTTATAATTTTTATACATTAAAAGTATGCATTTTATAATAGGCCAATCTATCTGTTATTGCAAATGACATAGCCTCTTCACGTTCACACGTCAGTGTAGCTATTGTAGAACTAAATTTTAGTAATATTGAAGCTATGACGATTCAAACGTATCTCAACATTTTAAATCTTCGATATAAAACCGGAATAAGCAGAGAGCATACATACAGGGGCGATCTGCAAACCTTGTTGATGACATTGTTACCGGATATCCTGGTTACTAATGAACCTTCCCGTGTTGCGTGTGGTGCTCCGGACTATGTACTTACCCGTAAAGATTTGCCTGTGGGTTATATAGAAGCAAAAGACATAGGCATAGATCTTAACAGTAAAACACTTAAAGAACAGTTCGACCGGTATAGGGCAGGTTTAAGTAATTTGATATTCACCGATTATCTGAACTTCCAATTTTATAAGGACGGTATATTTACGACCAGCATAGCGATTGCCAGGATAAAAGATGGAGAAATCCTTCCGCTGCCTGAAAACTTCGAACACTTCATTGCTTTAATAAAAAACTTCGCCGAAACAGTAAGCCAGACGATCAAATCGCCTACCAAGCTGGCGCAGATGATGGCTGGTAAAGCAAAGCTGATGGCAGATGTAATTGAGAAATCACTGGAAGCCGATGATGAAACTGCTGAACGCAGTGCTTTGAAGTCGCAGATGTTATCGTTTCAGCAAATGCTGATTCATGACATTAATAATTCTGGTTTTGCTGATATTTATGCCCAAACGATTGCTTACGGGATGTTTGCTGCCCGTTACCATGATCCTACCTTGCCGACGTTTTCACGACAGGAAGCAGCAACGTTAATTCCTAAAAGCAATCCGTTTTTAAGAAAGTTGTTCCAGGACATAGCAGGATATGACTTAGATGACCGTCTGGTTTGGATAGTAGATGAGTTGGTGAACATCTTCCTTGCAACGGATGTATCTGATATTATGCGCAACTTCGGTAGAAGCACCAAGCAGGAAGACCCTGTTGTGCATTTTTACGAAACTTTTCTGGCCGCATATAATCCTGCCTTACGCAAGGCAAGAGGTGTTTGGTATACGCCACAACCTGTCGTAAATTTTATTGTTCGGGCGGTAGACGATATATTAAAAACCGAATTTCATCTACCGCAGGGTTTAGCTGATACCAGTAAAACTAAAATAAAGCTTAAAGTTCCGACGCACGATAAGCGCTTTTCTGCTGGCTTACGAGAATATGAGCAGGAAGTTCATAAGGTGCAGATACTCGATCCTGCAACCGGCACAGGAACTTTTCTGGCCGAGGTGGTGCGCCATATCTACAAGAAATTTGAAGGTCAGCGGGGCATTTGGAGCAATTACGTAAGTCAACATTTAATACCACGGCTTAACGGCTTTGAGTTGCTAATGGCTAGCTATGCAATGGCTCACTTGAAAATGGATATGCTGCTTACCGAGACTGGTTACAAGGCCAGTGCAGACCAGCGTTTTAGAATATTTCTGACGAATAGCCTAGAAGAATCTCATGCGGATACAGGGACACTATTTAGCAGTTGGCTGAGTGATGAAGCGGATCAGGCGAATGCGGTCAAGAGGGATACGCCGGTTATGGTGGTAATGGGAAATCCGCCTTATAGTGGGGAGAGTGCCAATAAAGGCGAGTGGATTATGAAGCTGATGGAGGACTATAAAATGGAGCCCGGAGGAAAAGAGAAGCTGAAAGAGCGAAATCCTAAATGGATTAATGACGATTACGTAAAGTTTTTACGATACGGACAGCATTTTATAGAAAAGAATGGTGAGGGTATTTTAGCTTTTATTAATCCACATGGTTTTCTTGATAATCCTACTTTTCGTGGGATGCGTTGGAACTTACTGAAAACGTATGATAAGATTTATACTATTGATTTGCACGGAAATAGTAAAAAGAAAGAAGTCTCTCCGGATGGTTCAGCTGATATAAACGTGTTTGATATCATGCAGGGCGTAAGCATAAATATTTTTATTAAAACAGGAGCAAAGAACGCTGATGAATTAGGGAAAGTTTTTCATTTTGATTTATTTGGGAAAAGAGAACTCAAATATAGTTTTCTGCAGGAAAATAAAATATCAACGATTCCTTATAAAGAAATCCCTAATAAGGGGCCAATGTATTTCATGGTTCAGAAAGATTTTGATACGGAAGAAGCTTATAACTTAGGCTTTAAGGTCGATGAATTATTTACACTAAACAATGTTGGCATCGTGACGTCGAAAGATGCAATCCTAGTTAATGATGGAAAAGAGGAACTGATTAAAAATGTAAAAAACTTTTATGGTATTCAGGTAGACACAGCATTAGTGAAAAAGCTTTCTTATCGACCATTCGATCGGAAGTATGTCTATTATGATGTGAAAATTATTGAACGGGCTAGGGAAAAAATAATGAAGCATATGTTTAATGATAATTTAGCATTAGTAACGGTAAGTAAACAGCCGTTTAGTAATCCTACATCATATTACTTTCTGACAAAGGATATTATTTCAAATGGGTTTATTAGGTCGGACAGTGTCAGCATAGATAGCATATTTCCTCTTTACCTGTATCCTGAGGCAGACGCTCAACAAACATTTGTAATCAACACCAAAAGAACCCCTAATCTAAACCCGGCAATCGTATCCCAACTAGCAAAAGACCTTTCGCTAACCTTTACAAACGAAAAAGACGTAACCGAAGGCACTTTCGCACCGATTGATATCTTAGATTATATCTACGCCATACTGCACAGCCCAACCTACCGCGAAACCTACAAAGGGTTTTTAAAAATAGATTTCCCGAGGGTGCCATATCCAACAGACACTACTGAGTTTTGGTGCCTGGTAAAACTTGGCGGAGCCTTAAGGCAGATCCACTTGTTAGAATCGACTGAAACAGAAATGTACATTACGCAATACCCTGAAGATGGTAGTAATGAAGTTATAAAGCCAAAATATCAGTTAGGCAAAGTGTTTATTAATGAGACGCAGTATTTTGATAACGTTCCAGAACCTGCCTGGAATTTTTACATTGGTGGTTATCAGCCGGCGCAAAAATGGCTTAAAGATAGAAAAGGCAGAGTTTTAGATTTTGAAGATATTTCCCACTATCAAAAAATAATAGTAGCGTTAAATAGGACCATGGAGTTAATGAAGGAAATTGATAAACTTATTAATAGCATTCCCACATCAAAATGAAAAAATCACTTTTAACTGTAGTAATAGGATTATTGCTTTCATTTTCCTTAAAAGCTCAAATAACAGAAAAGTTAATTGGCTTTACGAGAATAACCGTAATTAAAAAAATGAAAGCGAAATATCCTAATATAGAACACGAAGAAGAACAGACGAAAGAAGGAGAAAAATTCACTTCGTTCTACTTAAGACCACAAAATGTGATGATGGATTTCTTTTTTAAAGGGAAAGAAAAAAAGTGCTATAAAGCCGAATATACTGCTGAACGTAAAGACTTAAATCTTGTCATGGCATACTTAGATAGAGATAATATTAAAATAACAGATAAAGTTTGGCTAACACCAGATAAGACCATAAAAATGCTATTAACAAATAGCAACGATCTTACATTTACAATAGAAACAAGTAAATTATAACCAGTAATTATCAAAAACGAGATGGGATAAATTTCTTAGAGAATTGACCTAACTTGATTTAAACGCAGGATCAATGTTTTAAGCAAGTAATATTGCACATAAATACGACTTAATTGTCATAGTTATGTAATAAAAACAAACTATAGCAGGAAATGACTTGATAAAACCAAGTTTTAGTATATATTTGTATTACAAGCGCATCCGATAGAGTAGGATACAACAGTTGGAAACTAATTCGACTGCCCTTGCAGGGGAAACAGTGGTTCGAATCCACTCGGTAAGTTAGCTTATTCCTTTTGAACCGTCGGTTTTACACCGGCGGTTTTTTTCTTTTAAAATCTTTTTAAAGCTAAAAACTCTAAAAATCAATCTAAAATTAAAGATATGTACTAATCTTATAATCTTAAGGTAGATCAAAGGTAAGAATCAATGCAAACTTTTTGTGTCATTATTACGTCATTAGAATGTAACAAACTTGATACATAAAGTAAAAATCTTTAAAATTTACTATCTGTGCTCAATTATTTCTTTATTGTATCCACATGTCTATAAAGTAAATTTCCAGTTCTTGGAAAGATACGGAAAGTTGCAAGAAAGTACTTATTATTGAGTGGAGCACTTAGCTAGCTAATAATGGAAAATAAAGAAATATTTGAAGAAGTAAAAAGACGTATACAGCGATCTTGTGAAACAAAAGACCATGCAATTTTGGAGTTATCCGACTTAGGATTCAAAAAAGAAGATGTGAATGATGGTAGATTAATACATTACCAATTTAAACTCAATATCGATCCAACATCAAAAATTGAAATAGACTTTCGATGTTATGATCAATCTGGGCCATTCCAAAATCTTCCAGATATGAATAAGTTCACTGCTCACCTTAAAGAGGGAAATGAAATTATAGAAACTTACCAAGATACGTACGAAGATTAAAGTTAAAATTTTACTGTAAACACAGCATCAGCCGAAGGTGATAAGCCACCACTGCGGGCGGGATTTTCTTTCAGTTCTATAATCCTTAGATTATTTCCGCCATCGACAGCCATGGCACCACATGCGCATACTACCATATCATATTCATGCTTGCTCGTCAGTACTTTTCCGCAGTTAAAACACACCGCCTGATTTGCTCCAAATGTTAAGATATCCATATATACAGATATTCGTATATATGGATAGTTGACCTTCAAACCCAAATGCCTTGATGGGGCATTTTTTGTTCTTGGTCTGCTCCAAAGACATAACTGAAAGTTATGCTTTTCCGCCCCTAAGCCAGCTTCAAATTTAGGATTTTGACAAATCCTAAATTCTCACTACCTTAGGGTTGAGCTTAAAGAAGCGAGGGGGGGCAGATGTATATACATTTCGTTTCACTACATTATATCCATCCACCAACCCTCGCCAAAAACCTTTACGCTGCGCTACTTTTTGGAAGTGCAACTCTGGGACAAACCGCTCTGCTATTTGTCCAGGAGTTGCAAGTCAAAAACCAAGTTTTTGAAGATGGAAAAAGAGACCAACATTATCCTTCGGGTGTCCCAGGCGGATAAAAAGATTATCCAGGACAAGGCCAAAGAGGCCGGCACGTCGGTTAGCGAATATGCCCGCAAGGTGCTGCTTTCGGGCAGTATGATTAAGGTAGATGGGGAAGAAAAAAAGACCTTAAACGGGATTGCAAATAATTTAAACCAGCTGACCCGGCATGCTAATTCCACCGGTATTATTCCAGCCGAGGTAGCTGGTACATTAAAAGAACTAATAGAAAAAATACGCCATGCCTACCGCAAACGCTAACACCGGAAACGGATTTTCCAAGGCAATATCTTACGCCCTTCAGGAAGCTAAAAAGTATCCGGAAGAAATGCGCGCGAGCGTACTTGAGTTTAACCAGGTTTATGGCTCAAGCAAAGAAATAGGAAAGCAAATGCGGGAGGTGGCCGATGACCGGAAAACGGTTCAAAAACCGGTGCTTCATGTACAGATTAATTTTCATCCGGATGAAAAATTAAGCCGTGCCCAGGCGGAGCAAGCGATCGACAGTATTCTGAAAGATATCGGCATCGAAAGGGATAATCACCAGTATGTGGTGGTGCAGCATAAGGATAAGGCCCATGACCATTATCATGTTGTAGCTAACCGGGTGAGTATGGATGGAGAGCTGCTCAATGATCACCGGATTAAGGATCGGCTGCAGGTTGCCTGCGATAAGGTGGAGAAGGAGCAAGAATTAAGGCCAACACAGGGGAGAACGGTTGTATACGATCCTAGGGAGGAGAAGGGGTTCAGATACGCGAACAAACAGGAAAAGCAGATTAATAAACAGCAAAAACAAAATAAGCCTGTCCGAGACAAAAACCCTAAGATCATGGAGCTGAAAAATGAAATTCGCGAACAGCTGCAAGAAGTGCTATCAAAAAAAGAGATCAATAGTCCTGAAAAACTAAAAGTGGAACTGGAAAAGCGAGGCATAGATGTTCAATTTTCTGAGAATAAAAGCGGGATATCCGGCATCAGCTTTAAAAAAGATAATATCTCTGTTAAAGGCTCGGCCATAGATTACAAATGGAGCGAGGTGAGCAAGGCTCTGGAGGAAAACAGGGTAAAGACTGAACAGCTTAGAAATGGTAACCCACACCAGCTTAAATCGGCCCTTGCAGAACATTTAGAACAGCAAAAGGATACAAGCCTTTTCAAAGCAGATGCACCAGGTAAAGGGAACGTTGAAACGCCAAAATTTGAGACATATTCAGCAGGGGCAAAAAAAGAGGGACTACAACCTATCCCGGCGGAAAAGAGAGAGCATGATTTTATTAAGGATTATAATCCTCGGGTAGAAAGCGCCATTATGGAAATTAAAGGGGAATTGCAAAAGGGCAATACTAATGTCGATGTTTCTGCCATCATGAAAAAAAATGGCTTTAAGGAGGAAACAGACC
>Ga0181471_100572_pt1 | contig 11365 bp, 7 predicted proteins | sample InSIn5gowninarea_FD_119083 | JGI IMG/M metagenome (GOLD analysis project Ga0181471, IMG submission 119083) | Clean room microbial communities from NASA Spacecraft Assembly Facility at Jet Propulsion Laboratory, Pasadena, California, USA -... ...
TTATATATATTTGAAATTTCAATATTAGATAGCGGTCCAGGGTTCGTAAAGCGATATAAAAAAGTAAGCGACTACAAATTAAACATTGGTGATGAAGTTGAGATTATTAGGCAGTGTTTGTATAGGCATAACACTTCTACCGAAGGATTCAGAGGTGAAGTGAAGGGAGTCGGTCTAGATAGGGTTTTGCAGACATTGGATGGCAAAGGCTTTGTAAGAATAAAAACTGGACGAGCAGATGTTTTTCGTGATATGAAAAATAACCGCTACTGCCATCATGACAATGCAAGTCAGATTCAGTTGAACGATTTTCAGAATAACAGTACTAATGACTTTACCGTGTTTCCAGCAGCCGAGGGAACGTTACTATCTATTTTCTATCCCTTAGAATATAATCAGCCATGAGAAACTACTTTATATACCAATATGAAGACGTAGTTTCTTCAAAGGAAAAAATAAGAGTAACTGTATTGTTTGTGCATCAGGCAAAAATCGATTCGCAAAATGCCTTAGCCCAGGAATTAAATAATTTCTTTCAGGAACACAGCATTACGGACAAATTGATTGTTATTGTTCCAAAATTTCTTAACGCTATTTCTTTAGAATATTTCAAGTCTCAGAGAGATACAACATTCCAAAGAGTTCCTGGTAGATCGTCAGATTATTTGGATAAATGCCTGATGATTTATGAATATGATGCATATGGCAATTTTACATTGAAAAACGGAAAAAATCCGAAAAATGAATCAAAGTTTATTGCCCATCTTCTTAGGAGTGGTTCAACAATTATATTTAAAAATAATGGGGGATTGGTAGAATCAACACCCGACCATCATTTTGTTTTCCCAAGTAATAAGCATTGTTCAAAGTTCATTCGGACAGGTAACGTTCTTATAAATCAGTCAGAGATATTTTTCCTTGCAGTGCAACTATTGAAACATACAATAGACAGTAATATTATTTACTGTGATACCTCGTCAATAAATGTTTTACCCTACACGGTGTTTGAATTAAGAAGACGATTTAAACAGGAATTTGACTGCCCTATAGTTCATAGTTTTGAATCTTATGATGTATTTGAAACAAGTAAAGATAGTTTCCCACCCGAATCATTGATTTTGATTTCATCATCTACTTCGGGTAACATCATTGATAGACTACTAAAGGAGAAGAGAGCAGATAAGGAACAGATACAGGTTATTTACTTTTTGGGCCCTAATGACAATTTCCAAAAACATAGTGCCAATATTATTTGTAATCTCACTAAAGACAAGGACTTTCAATTAGGTGAAGAAGAATTCGAAACCTACGCCAATCCTGATGATTGCAAACTTTGTAAGAATCATTCACGACCTATAAATATTCGAGGTGACGTATTCCTGACAGTGCAACCAAAAATAGAACTTCATTTATTAGCGATAAAACCTGAGTATTTTTCAAAGAGCATTGGCATATTCGCAGAGCACTACAAAAGCGGTTCGCCAAACGAAGGCGTAATAAAAGTGTATTACAAAGACAATTTTCCTGATGCAAACTATGAAGTATATTTTGACATAGTTTATCTGTTGAATAACTTAACCAAGTTTAAGAAGTTTGATGAAGCACTAAGCAGACACATTGATAAATATATACCTGCAAACACAAAATACCTTCTTCACCTTCCTGATATTGGTTCAGAAGAACTTGCAAAACATATTCTCACCAAAATTCCATCAAGCATTAAACCAGAGTTAATTAAGCTTGATACAAATTTTGCAAGTAAGATAACGGAAGAATCTGGAACTGTTGTAATAGTTGCATCATGCATAACTACAGGCAAAAAACTCTTACAGATAAGCCGATTAATGCGGAATATGGAGAAGTTGAATTTGGTTTACTTCGTAGGAATTTACCGACCTATAAATGAAAAGTTCTCAACTGACCTTGTCAGTGATTTAAAGAAGGGCAAAGACAAAAGTGATGAACGTCCATTTGTGGCAGTTGAAAGTATTTATTGCTCGATTCAGCAAACCGAGACATCTTGGGAATTGGAAAAAGTATTTTTAGAAAAATTTATTGGTTCACTCGATGAAAATAAAGAACTAGAGATCTATAATTATGTGAATGAAAGACTTGACACTCTTTTGGACAATAAACGTTTACGGGGGTTTAGTGATGGCGTATTTCTCAAAACGGTTGATGGACAAGATTTAAGATTAAGAAAGAACTTTGCATTCTGGACATCGTTTAATTATCATGAAAAGGAAATAGCACAGTCAGAAGTTTACTTCACTATTTCGACAATCATTTCAAACCTCGAACAAAGGCAAATCAATTCGCATCCATCATTGAAACAGACAAACTATGTGAGAAATATGCTTAGTCCGAGAAACTTTCACCGCTTTAATGACGGCATAATTCAAGCTTCTTTACTAAGAAGTGGCAAGACAGACTATTTTGCATATGACCTTGACAGCGAACTGAGTTTGCAAATGAAAGAGTTCTTATTAAGCATCATCGATAAATGCAATTCAGCAGATGGAGAAGCTTTAATGGAGTTCTTGCTTGCTATTGGCATTAAACGACTTAAATTGAAAAAGGAAGACTTGAAAGATGTTTTAAACAAGTCTAAGAGCTGTCCAAACAAAATAATTTCCAAATTTTCAGAATACATTTATCAGATGATATTATAACTATAGAATATTTACTATGAATTAGTTAAGAATGGAATATGACCATATATTAGTATCTTATAATATAATTTAAAAATTATTATAGGGAAATCAAATTCGGTTATGACTATTAGTATGGATGATTCTGGGAATAAGATTATTGAAATTTCTCCGATTTTTGCTGACAATCATGCACATAATTTCAAATATTTACATTCAAGAACGTTGCATGAGCTTTATGAATCTGGGGAAGTAGAAGATATTATTGTCGGAAGGGCTGAATATTCAGTTTCAATACCTATTTTTCACCTTGTTATTCAATATAAAGACCTCTTAAAAGCAAATGTTATTTTCTCTTTCAGCAAAGAGCTGAATAATCAGGTAAAAGATATAAATGAGGATAAAGAGTATTTGTTAAGTTGCCATTTCTTTTATTGGGAAGATGAATATGGAAAAGGTAAAATCAGGATTGTTAAGCCATTAAGTTTTAGGTGAAACTGAAAGCCTTATAAATAAAGGAAAACGATTTAAGGTAGCTTACTAATAATGTCATTTTTTAGTTCAAATAAAAAAAGGGAAATAAGCTTTTTATTTATAACCCATTAATTTCAATTTATTTACAGAAATAAGGGTCATCACTATTATTAGCCCAATTACCAGGAATATAACAGAAATGCATTTTCTTTGAAATGACTGCTGTTGTAACTACTTCTACAGATATGCCTCTCTCAACATCTGGTACAGGTTGAGTTTTATAAGAGTTGGCAGGAACATTATAGATGGGTACTTCTACGGTCTTCCAAGCATCACCATTAGCTTTTACATATGTAATCGTTGCAATTACTTCATCCAGCATATACTCGGTATTATTAACCACGTTGATTTCAAGGCCATAAATGCCGCCTAAACTATTGGACCTATAACTATTAGGGCCTACATCAATATACTTGTACCAATTGTTACGATAGTTCTTGTTCTTTTTAGTAATCTGTTCATTTATCCTTTTACGCTCAGCTTCATCACCAATGTTTAATTTGTAGTCGCTTACTTTTTTATATCGCTTTACGAACCCTGGACCGCTATCTAATATTGAAATTTCAAATATATATAACTCATTTTGTTCGTTCAGCTTGAAGGCTGAATTGAAGTACTGAACGAGTCCTGCATAACCTTGAAACTGCTCTTTAAATTTATCAATTGGTTTCTTGTGAAATTTCAGTTGTAATGCTCGAATATTCGGATAAAGATTATAGCCCAGTTCATTGGTTTTTGCATGTTCATGGGTATTGGTAAACAATTCGTGAATTATTGCTATAAAATCATCATAACTACCTTTAATACCAGTTCTAAAAGCACCCTTATTGAAATCACCCACTTTCTTGAAAGCGTTGAATAGATTGAAGCTAAGTGTAGTTTCATTTACTAACTCTCTAAAATTTTTATACAGATGTCTAGAAAGTCCCCGATTTGATTTGTCATGGTCGAAACAGTAAATCGGAACGGAAGTTCCTTTTAATTCAAACAAATCCATGCTGTTGAAATATTCTTTACTTGGATTCTTTAATTCGCTTTTAATGTTTTCTCCATTCGCATTGACAATTTCTTTCTCCCATGCTAATACGATGGATGGATATACAAACTCATTGTTATCCAAGTATTCAATTGTTTCTGCTGTATTGTTAACTGGCAGATGTAATTTGCCCGAACGATTGTTTCTTATCCAAGTTGCTAAAAATTGCAAATAGGAAAAGAGTAAGCCAAAATCCAGTTTTTCAATTTTCTTCGGCAAATGAACATCTATCACAGCTTCGTCTGAAGTAGCAAGTTCAGAATACAAATTCTGAAGTTTAGGAATTGATATGTTGCCTGTTACTTTAATCATTTAATATTTAATGCCTTGCTTTATGTTTGATGTATCGTTACACTGACCACTAACGGGTTGAAAATAATATTGTGCGTTCGTACTTTTCTATGAAGGGTTCTGCTTATCGAAAGAAGTTTCATGGATGGTTAAACAAACTCTCTCTTCTTTTACGATTTCACGCTGTTTTAAATATGGCAAAAGTCTTCCTCTAATCAACCAATCCAGAACATTGTCTATGAATATATAATATGGGTTATCAAAAACGCTCCTAACAAAATAAATCTGATAATTCTTTGTGTTGTTAGTAAACAAACGCCATTCGCTTTTCGTAAGGTAAAATGTCGGTTTATTTTGTGTTGTACCCTTGCACTCGATAAAGTACTCTACTGTTTTGCCGTCAAAATCAAGTATTTCAAAATCATGGTCAGCGTAGCTTTCCCCGTTTTCGTTTAACCATTTTACACGTTCAGGATACTTTCTTTTAAGGACGTCAAATAAGTACTCTTCAGATGATTTGCGTATTCTTTCATTTTCAACTGGATCCTCATCTGGTTCAGGTACTTCTTTTCTTTCTTGTCTAAGGGCAGCTATTTCTTTTCTAAGCTCTTTTATTACTTCCATTACTGCTTCAAGTGAGGACCCAATTATTTCCTTTTGCTTGGGGTCCAATTCATCTTTTCGCTTTTCTTCAACTTTTGTTTCTATTGGTGTCTGAGTCTCTTTTACTTGGTTTGGTATTGGTGAAGAATTGTTTTGAATTATTGTATTTATATGCTGAAGATTTAAAGTAGGTTCCACTGCTTTATAGAAATTAGAAAGATTAGTTCTTACCTGTTGTTGATTATATGCATTATTTGGTAGTGTTATAAAACTTGGTACACCTCCAGTTATTTTGCTGATTTCCTGAGCTTGAGAAATTGCTTTTTCCGTTAAATCAATACCTACTACATGGATTTTGCAATTAATTCCCTTTTCTGTTGCTTTTTGAGCCTCAAGTACATAATCACCATTTTCAGATTCTTCTCCGTCAGTAACAAGAATTATTATTTTATCTTTTGAAGGATAGGTCGATAATTCTTCTACAGAAGCCCGTATTGATGCGGCAATAGGAGTATATCCTTTGGAACAATTTATAGCTCTAACTTTTTGCTCAATAACTTCTTTATCAGTATTACTCAAAGGTAAAATTGGAATTATTGAGAGTTTTTTTTCATTCCCTATGGTCGAAAATGTCTTGATACCGATTTTTGAAGAATAGTCTAATTTCGGAAGTATATCATTTAGTAAAACCTGTTTGGTTGCAGCCATTTTATCTTTCATACTGCCTGATATGTCAACTAAGATTTCGGTAAGCGTGTCCACCATAGTGTGTTAGTTTTGTTTGTTGATGTCTTTGGAGCCGTATGACCTACAACGTTAAAGCATTTGCTATGGCATGCCAATAGCGAATGGTCAGCCTGGTACAAATGCTAAACTATTTTTCTAATGTTGAAGTTAATAACTAATGACGAACAGCCTAATGTCTGCTCAAACTGAAGTTGAGAAATGTTTCCTAGATGATTGCGCTATGTCCAGCCATACTTTTGTAAATGTTATGTTGGCAGCTCTTGTCCTATCCGCTCATTTCAAAAACTAATGGCAGTGTTGAGTTTTATTGTCATTATACGTATGCTTTATGTTCGTCTGTATCTGGTTATGCGTTCCATTTCTTAATTTTTGTGTTTGAAATTTTCTACTTGTTCCATTACTTGATCGAACACTTCATCATTGTGTTGAGGTGGATAACCATTTTTAATCAAACAGAAGAATATTTTTTGATTAAGGTCTGCTCTTACATTGGTATTGTTGAGCCAATCAGTAAACGAGGATTGCACATCAATCAGCTCTTTAATTTTCTGAGCTAAGAGCTTACAGTTCTCGTTTACAACCAAGCCACCTTCCTTTTTATCCTCACCAAACTCAAAATTATACTTGTCTCGTAGATGCATAAGAATATCATAGAAAGCTTTTTCCTCAAAAGTCAATCCAAGCTTTCTAAAACTATCCTTGTCTTCTCCTAATTTTGAAAGTATATCCAGAGCCTGTTGAGTAGCATTTCTGATTATTGAATCTACAGCCTCTACTTGAGTTGCACTGGCTTCTTGAGAGGACAAACTCTGTCTTCTATTATGGTATTCTTCAAGAGTTTTATTCAGTAATTCTTCATATTTTTCAGCTGCTATTTTATTTGTATCCTTGTACTCTTTGATTGACTTACGAAGCATCTTAATCAAGACTTCCAGTTTGGTCGCTGGTAATTTTATGTGATCCAACTGTTCCACAAACTCAGGACTAAATATATTCTCTTCTACATCGGTTTGTAGAATACTTACTACAGAATTGCATTTCAATGCTTCAGCAACCATTTTTTCAACTGCACGATTCATGCTTTCAGTATCATGTTTCTCACCAGAAGTTTTTCTTATATAAGATGCTACTGCCATAAAACATTGTGATAAGGAGAGTTGCTCATTTGTAAGCACATTCGATGGTTGGCAAATGTCGTAAGCAGTTCTCAATCGTTTCACATGAGCCAAGAAAAATGTTTTTGCGCTAACAGATTTCGGCTTTTCTTTTTCATTGCTTAGCTTCAACTGCCCATTCAATGTGATTATGTAGTCGGCAGCCGAAGAAAGGCACTCTAATCTTTCCAATGGAGTTGTATTGGAATCAGTAAATAAAGTAATGTCAAAATCAACAAATACATCACTAAGTGTTTTTAGCTCGATAATTAAAGCCTCTAAAGCTTGTTGAACATCGTCCTCGCTTGGACCAAATGATTCACCTCCAAACTTACGCATTGCCTCCATCATGTTGTCTCGAATACCAATGTAGTCAATAATATATCCGAACTCTTTACCCGCATACTTTCTATTGACACGGCTAATTGTTTGAATAAGCGTTTGTTTTTGTAGTGGTTTGTCGTTGTATAGGAATGTTAGACAAGGAACGTCAAAGCCTGTAATCCACATATCGACAACTATAACGATGCGGAAATTTGAGTTCTCCATTTTGAATGCGTCATCAAGCTTTTTACTACGTGGTTTATCTCCCAGGTACTTATACATATCCTCTGGGTCATCTTTACCACGTGTAGCAACCATTGCAATTGTCGGCATTGGCGAGAGTTCCTTCAACTCTTCAGCAGTTAACTTACTGTCGTCTGGTGACTTCTTCTCATCGAACCATTCAGGCTTTTGTGCTCTAAACTTTTGGAGTAATCTGTATGCAATTTTACGCTTGCTGCATACAATCATTGCTTTTTGTACTACATCAGATTTGTTTTCACAAGCATTGGTGTAGTGTTCTATAATATCCTTAGCAAGGCGATCTAAACGTTCATCATCACCAAGAATCACTTCCATTGCACTCATTGCTTTTTTACTTGCAGCCACATCATCTTCAGTTGCACCCTCATCTGCACATTGCTTGTAGTAGGTATCTATCTTTTTTACTTTCTCACTATCAAGTGTAACATTTGCTATGCGAGGGATATATTTTAACTCAACCGTGATTTCATCTTGAACAGATTGTTGCATCGTGTAGCTATCCACCACATCACCAAAGATTTGTATAGTTTCCTCGATTGGAGTGCCTGAAAAACCAACGAACGTAGCATTAGGAAATGCACTACGCAAATGCTCTGCGTAAGGCTTTGTTACGAATGCTCCTATAGGATTTTCCTTTTTGCCTTCTCTTTCTGTTTTTTGATCCTTTACTTTTAGCTGCGTATTCAAACGTACTTGTGTTCGATGCGCCTCGTCAGAAAAGCAAATAATATTTTTACGAGTATTAAGTTCGCCAATCTGTTCGCAAAATTTTTGTATTGTACAGATAAAGAATCCTCCAGACTCTCTAATGGACAGTTCTCTTTTAAGATCCTCTCTATCAGCAATAATTTTAGCTGCACCTATTGATAAAAACTGCTCTGAACGAAGAAATAATTTGCCTGCTTGCGTTTGAAGGTCATCTCTATCCACAATCATCACAATGGTAGGTGAGCCAAGCTCCTCACAACGCAAGGATAGCTGACGAGCCAAAAACATCATTGTATATGTTTTTCCACATCCTGTTGCACCAAAGTAGGTTCCACCCTTCCTGCTGTTTGCAGAGTGAGCATTTAATACGCTCTCTCTTAGCATTCGGGTAGCAAAAAATTGAGGATAACGACACACTACCTCTTCTTCTTTCTCGTGTTTTTTGTCAGGGAAATAAACGTAATCACGAATAACCTCGAGAAAGCGATTAGGCTCATAAACGCCTGCCACAATTGTTTTCACTTGGTCAGAGCCACGCTTTGCAGACATATCTTCGTTATTTACCTTCTTCCACGCATAGTAGTGATTGTATGGCGTGTAGGTTGTTCCGAGCTTTGTATTGTTTATTGTAGCATCGCTAATACAGGAGAGTGGACAATAACGCAAAAGATGTGGTACATCTCGTTTGTATCGAATATGAATTTGATCGTATGCATCTGCAATAGTTGCATTATAGTCTGTTGGGTTTTTAAGTTCGAAGATGCATAACGGAATACCATTGACGAAGAGTAACACATCAGGTATGCGAACATCATCTTTTAGTCCATATCCTACTTCAAACTGGTTTACACAACGATAAACATTGTTTTTGTTTTGCTGTTCAAAATCAATAAATTCTATATCGAATGTTGCTCCGTCCTGATTTCTTGTATAACGAAATCCATCACGCACGAGGTAGTATGTATTACGAAGGAGCTCAAAATGGGTTTGACCGCTAACGTGGCGCAAACGGTTGATAATCTCTTCTATATCACTATGCTGTAAATCGGCATATCGTTGCTGAAGATAAAGCGTTAAATCAACTACAAGTAGTACTTCCCTGTTGTTGCGAGCCATACTACCACCGTGTGTGTAATCCCAGCCTTGCTTAACAAGTAGGTCGATTAGGGCCTCTTCATAGTCGCTTTCGAAATATTTGCCTTTCATGATATCAAATATTTTTCATTAGCACTATATCCATTTAATGCTCTTTGCACGAGAGCAGGACAGAGCGTTTTCATTTTTTCACGAGCCTCAGTTGCTATTTTCTTAGCCTCTTCGGCACAGTTGTGAAGATTTACAATTGCTTGTTGAACATCAAGCGGAGGAAGTGGTATTTGGATTCGACAAAACTCGCCCCATTCAAATGTTTCTCTTGCACTTCCCCACGAATTGAAGCGAGATAAACGATCGAACTCTTCACGATTGAACAATAAGTACAGGTACTCTGATAATAATATCTCTGTATCAATTGAGCGAAATGTTGTATAAATTGAAGAAATCAGAAGAGGTTTATTAGTTCTGTTTAATGCCAAAGCTATTTTGTCACCTCTACGAGAGGTATCAGATACATATGCAAATTCATCTCTATGAACCACTTTATAAGCGGTCAAAGGAACTCCGTCTAAATTAGCTTTTGTTGCAATAAATTTTTTCTCAGTACTTATACCTCTAACATCTTCAAGTGTATATACTCCATCGCTATTCCTCTCGTCATAAGGCTGTATATATTTACCAAGTGCAACTTCGGGGTACTTTTTTTTGCAATCTACAATATAGGCCTGACAAGCCTCGGTAAGAGGCTTAATTAATGCTTCGTTCTGCTCTGCCAATGCCTTTAGTCCATTATACGTATCAACTAATTCCTGCTGAATATCAATATCGGGAAGCGGAATTTGGATTCGACAAAACTCACTCCAGTCGAATGTTTCTCTTGCACTTCCCCACGAATTGAAGCGAGATAAGCGATCGAATTCCTCTCGACTCAACAATAAATACAGATACTCTGGTAATAATTCTTCCGCATTTTTAGATCTAAAAACTTCATATGACGATGATACAATATAAGTTTCATCAGAATCATTTATTGCTAATGATATTTTACCTCCATTGCGAGATGTTACAGTTACATAACTAAATTCACGAGGTTTTAATAATTTATATGGAGTCAATGATACATCTTGCATATCTGCCTTTGTTGGAATAAGTTTTTTCAAGATGCTTATTCCTCGTACATTATGAAGTGTAAATTCTCCATCGCTATTTCTTTCATCACAAAGCTCAATATAGTCTCCTAAAGGAACCAAGTTACTGTATTCTTTATTAACACTCATAACCAAGTTGCTTTAGGGCATTACGCAATGTTTCGTCATTTTCTTGTTGGCGTTTTAAGAGGTCGGAAACGGTTGTTGCTGTTTCGTTCAATACCTTGTGATAGTCAATGTTATTGTCACGATCTACAAACTCAATATATCGGCTAGGAACAAGCGAATAACCATTTCTTTTTAGCTCCTCAAAACCAACCGAGCGATAAAGTTCTGGTTCGGCATAATTTGCTCCATCTGTTCCCTCGCTTTGCCACTTGAAGTATATTTCCGTTGCTTGTTTAATTTGTTCGGCTTTCAACTCCACCTTCTTTTTCTGCTCTCCTTTTATGGAGTTTTTAGTCCACTGGCGTAAATCCATAAACAGAATCTCTCTTTCTCTGTTACGCAATTTGCGACCGTGCCACGACCCGCCCTTTTTATTCTCATTCAAAATCCACAGGGTTACAGATATATCGGTAGTATAGAATAACTCCCGAGGTAATACCACGATAGCTTCTATCTTATCTTTTTCGATTAGTTTTTTTGCGAATTGCAACAGCATCACTATCCCCTAAAGCACCATTAGCAAGTAAGAATCCTGCTACACCCTTACCAGCCTTCAACTTCGACAGTATATGCAATATCCAGGCATAATTGGCGTTGCCCTCCATTGGCACTGAATAGTCTGCCCAGCGACTATCTTTGCTT
>Ga0181471_100573_pt1 | contig 11363 bp, 10 predicted proteins | sample InSIn5gowninarea_FD_119083 | JGI IMG/M metagenome (GOLD analysis project Ga0181471, IMG submission 119083) | Clean room microbial communities from NASA Spacecraft Assembly Facility at Jet Propulsion Laboratory, Pasadena, California, USA -... ...
ACAAAATGGGGCTTGCCATCCTTCGTTTGCTCCCCAGTTCCGTCTAGTGCAGCTGCACCAGAGTTTAATAGATGGATGATGCCGTGCTCTGCTTTACCGGTTAACGTATGTCCTGTTACGCGCTTCACCGCATTCGGGCTCCAGAATGTACGAACATCTGCGAATACTTGAGCAGTGTTTGTAAGCAAATGTCCAAATAACATGGAGACACCGTTCAGTGTATCGTTTTCTGTTGCGACAATGTATGGTGCACGAATGCCGTTCCAGTCAAAGGAGCTATTTAAAATCGTTTCCATAAAGTCTCCGTTCGGGAAGTGGTCCGTCCATTGACGTTGACCTTGGAATCCGCCAACGATTGCATTGCGACCACCAGCTTCCTCTTCATAGCCCATTTCTGCAAGCTTCGGATTGCCCACCATTAGATCACGAGCAATTAAGGTCATTTTTACACTTGTTTCCCAGTCTTGATCCTTTTGCTCTCTTGTACGAACAAAGCCTTCAGGGTTGTTATCTGGTCCTTCTTTACAGTTTTCCTTTACCCATTTTAATGCTTTTTCGAATTCTTCTTTATCGTAAATTTCTTCATTCATTCGGCGAACAAATTCCGTCATATCGACGAACTCGTTACGCATGCCTAAATATTCTTGGAAGAAATCTACATCCGATAAGCTTCCAACGATCCCCATTGAAATGTTCCCCATTGCTAAATAGGATTTATCCTTCATCGTTGCGGCAGCAATACCAGCCTTAGCAAAGCGTAATAGCTTTTCTTGAACATCGCTTGGAATGGTTAAATCGTCTAAATCTTGAACATCTTCTCCGTAAATGCCAAAGGCAGGAATTCCTTTTTGGTTATGCGCCGCAAGTACAGCTGCTAAGTATACTGCTCCAGGACGGTCTGTACCGTTGAATCCCCATACTGCTTTTGGTGTTGTAGGATCCATATCCATCGTTTCAGATCCATAGCACCAGCAAGGAGTTACTGTAATCGATACGCCAACGCCTTCTCGTTTAAACTTTTCTGCAGATTTTGCAGCCTCTGCCACACCACCAATTGTTGTATCCGCAATGACGCATTCCACAGGTTCGCCATTGTTATAACGTAAGTTTTTCGTTAAAAATTCTGCAGTTAATTTTGCAAGTCCCATTGTTGTTTCCTCTAAGGATTCCCGTACCCCTCTTCTTCTTCCATCAATTGCAGGACGGATACCTATTTTCGGATACTCGCTATAATATCTGTTTTCTTTTGTCATCATTTATTCCTCCTATAGTATCATGCTTTAAATGTATTTCACGAACCGTTCATAAGCCGCTTCCCATTCGGATTGGCTTTGTGGCTCGTAAATTTTCGTAGTAAAGGAATGCTCCACAATTTGTCTTGCCTCTTGTAAATCTTTTATTTCTCCTAAAGCCATGAACTGTCCAATTGCATTTCCAATCGAGCTCACTTCAATCGGGCCGGCTACTACTGTCCGCTGTGTAGCATTCGCAGTGAATTGGCATAACCATTCATTTTGGATGCCCCCACCGCCCATGTTGATTACTTCAATTGGCTTATTGGTTAAATGCTCTAATCGCTCCATCACCCAACGATATTTCAATGCTAAGCTTTCCAAAATCGTTCGGAGTATGGCCCCTTTTGTTTCTGGAATCGCTTGGCCAGTACGGTCACAATAGGACTGGATTTGCTGGGGCATGTTTTCTGGATTTAAAAACTCCTTTTTGTCTGGGTCGATAAAGCTTTGGAACGGTTTTGCTCCTTGAACCAGCTCTGCTTCCTCCGCATAGGTAATGGCTCTACCCTCGCGCTCCCAAATTTGTTTACATTGTTGAATGAGCCATAATCCCATACTATTTTTCAACAGTCGATATTCCCCGTCCATGGTGCCTTCATTGGTAAAGCCCCATTCGAACGCTTCCTCCGAAACAACCGGCTCCTTCACTTGTACGCCTACTAAAATCCATGTTCCACAGCTCATAAATGCTGCGTTTTCCTGCTTGATTGGTAGGGCTGCTAATGCACACGCTGTATCATGCCCAGCACTTGCAATCACTTGAACCGGATTCATATTCAATTCTTTATTAATAGCACCTACTGTTGGTCCAAGAATCGTTCTTGGCTTTACTACTGGTGCCATTAGGTTCGTAGGTAACGGATAAAGCTCCATTAGCTCCTTATCCCAATCTTGCTTTTCTACGTTAAATAGGGATGTCGTGGTGCTGATCGTATACTCATTTGCCTTGACGCCTGAAAATAAGTAGCTTACTAGATTTGGTGTCAAAAGTAAGGACTCGGCTTTTTCTAGTAGCTCAGGCTGTCTTTCTTGTATAGCAAGCAGCTGGCAGATGGTATTGATCGGAGACGGCTCCACTCCAGAGCGTCGAAACCAATCTTGTTTGGTTGTTTTTTCTAAAACAAGCTCCATTCCTCGAAAGGTTTGATTGTCACGATAGGAATACGGATTACTAAGCAACTCACCACTCTTGGACAGCAGACCAAAATCTACTCCCCATGTATCAACCGCTAGACTTGCTACATCGGTGTGACCACTTTTTATACTTTTCGCAATTCCAACCTTCATCTCTTGAAAAATACGTAATAGATCCCAGTAAAAGTGGTTCGTTAAAAATACTGGGTGATTCGAAAAACGATGGGTTTCTTCAATATGTAATTTTTCACCATCAAAGGTACTTAACATCAATCGTCCATTCGATGCCCCTAAGTCAAAGGCCCATACTTTTTTCATGCTTCACACACCCCGTTATTTTGCATCCTTTAAAAGCTTTTGGCGATACTTTTCGGATGATAGATTACGCAAATCCTCCACTTCTTCATCTGTTAATATCCGTGGATTTCCAACTGTACGACTAATCGTGAATACTTTGGCAGACTCTTCGACTAGCTGCATAAAGAAGAAGGCTTCCTTCATTGTTTTCCCGACTGTTAATACCCCATGATTGCGCATCACGACCACATCGTTCTCTTCAATAACCTCTGCCACTGCATCTGCTAGGACGTGTGTGGTTGGAATCATATATTCTAAATACGCAACACTCTTCACCATCGCCGGATAATCTGGAAATAATGGTGGAATGGTTTGACCTGTTGAGGACACCCCTACAGAGTAGCTAGGGTGAGCATGAAGTACTGCTGTTATGTCCGGTCTTTTTCGAAAGCATTCCAGGTGCATCAAAATTTCCGAGGATGGTTTTAAGTCATCCAACACTTCACCAGTCTCAATATGGACTCGAACCCATTGATGATCTTCTATTTCTTTTAAGTCGAAACCGCTTGGAGACAGGTACATAATGTTTCCATCTCGCATACTGAGGTTTCCACCTGCTCCTACGACTAGACCCGTATCGACTACCTTGTTCGCATATTGCTTTAACTGTTCTATTACCTGTGACAACGGTATCCCTCCTATCCTTAAATTGGTTCTGAAATTGGTCGCATAAAGATTTCAATCACTCTGCTCTTAGGGGACTGGTTCACGATAAACAGAATGGCATCCACCACATCACTAGCGTCTAAGAAGTTTTCTAGGCTAGGATCCTCTGGTGTTCTACCAGTACCCATCGCAAAGTTTGTATGAATTCCCCCAGGACATAAGCTGCTTACTTTTATTCCAAACTCTCGCACCTCTGCGTCCAACGCTTGAGCAAAACCGACTTGAGCAAATTTCGTGGCACAATAAATCGTCTCATTCGGTAACCCCTTCTTCCCAGCAACTGAAGCAATGTTTACAATATGACCGTACTTTTGTTCCTTCATGAAAGGAAGAATCGCTTTCGTAAAGAGGAAGGTACTTCGCATATTGCTATTCATCATGGCATCATAATCGTCAATCGTTAAATCATCGAGCTTGCCATAACGGCCGATGCCAGCGTTATTAATTAACATATCTACTTTGGTAAAGGATTCCTTCACAATGGCAATCACTTTCTCCACAGTTTCCTCCTTGGAAACATCTCCTGCAACAGGAATCAGTTTGACTTGATTGGTTTCCTGGATTTCCTTCGTTTCTTCCGTTAGCTGCTCTAAGTCATCCCCATTTCTCGTAACAGCAATAACATGTACGCTTTCTTTTAAAAATGCTTTTACTGTCTCTTTCCCAACACCTTTACCTGCACCGGTAACAACAGCTACTTGACCATTAAGCCCCATTTTGTAGTCCCCTTTCTTTAACAGTCATGCTATGAAATGTGCATGTGCACCATTCTATTATTTTTCCTTGATTCAAATGAAAGAAGAAAAAACAATAGAATGGTTGGAGGCATATGCCTCCAACATCTTCTTATTCGTAAATGACTGCTTGTATCTCTTCGTCTTCAATATTGTTTTTGTCGTACCAATAGAATCCAGTATCGATTACTTCTTCAACCTCTTCGCCATTCATTGCCGCAACAGCAGCTTTTACTGTTTCATACCCAATTCCAACTGGGTTCTGAGTAATTGCTCCAGCCATTGTGCCGTCTTTAATCGCGTCAATTTGTGGTTTACTAGAGTCAAAACCGATGATGGTAAGCTCGCCTTCTTTCCCCATTTCTTTAACGGCGTTCACAACACCAATTGCAGATCCTTCGTTCGAGCCATAAATACCTTTTAAATCTGGATGTGCTTGCATAATTGCTTTTGCCGCATCTGTCGATTTAAGATGGTCCCCACCACCATACTGAATGTCTACAATTTCAATATTTGGATATTTTTCTTCAATTGTCTCAACAAAACCATCACGACGATCAATACCAGTAACACTTGTTTGGTCATGTACCACTAAGGCAACTTTTCCTTCTTCTCCAATTAGCTCTGCCATCTTGTCAGCAGCTAATGCAGCCGCCGCATAGTTATCTGTAGATGCTGTTGCTAATGGAATGTCACTTTCAACCCCTGAGTCAAAGGCAATGATAGGAATTCCTGCAGAATCTGCTTGCTGTAGTAAAGGAATAGAAGCTTGACTATCTAGGGCAGCAAATCCGATTGCATCCGGCTTTTTATCTAGAGCCGATTGAAGCATTTCGATTTGTTTATCTACTTGCTGCTCTGTTTCAGGACCTTCAAATGTAATTTCCACGTCAAATTCTTCAGCAGCTTGTTCTGCACCAGATTTAACAGCTTGCCAGAATTGGTGCTGGAATCCTTTCGATACGATCGCGACATACGGCTTACCGCTATCGCCGCCTCCTTCGTTGGAACCGCCTGCTTCGTCATCCCCACATGCAGCTAGTACGACGGAAGCGAAAAACAATACAACCAATGACATTAAGAACTTTTTCACATTGATCTCCCCTTTATTTTGTTTGTATAAGACTCCTATTATTGGAGTTAATACCATTCGAAAATGATGTAGCTCGCTTTATTTCGCTTTACTACGGCGTAAAATGTCTGCGTAAACCGCTAGAATTACAACAAAGCCTACAACAACTGTTTGCCACTCCTGCGGTACGGAAAGAATACGAAGACCGTTTGTTAAAACACTCATAATTAGTGCCCCAATCACAGTACCTACCATCGTACCTTTACCACCACTTAAGCTCGTTCCACCAATTACAACTGCCGCAATTGCTTCTAACTCATACCCCATACCAAGTGCAGGCTGTGCGGAATTTAGGCGAGCAGCCATTAGCACCCCTGCTATACCTGTAAATAAACCAGCAATCGAATAAATAATGATTTTCCAACGATCGACGTTTACTCCTGAAAGTCTTGTTGCTTCCTCATTACTTCCAATAGCGAATGTGTAACGACCTACAGCTGTTTTGTTCAAAATGATGTAGCCGACAATCGCCATTAAGAAGAAGATCAGGACCGCATTTGGAATGTCTACTCCTGGGATCATGGTGCCTAATGCAATATCTGTAAAACCTGGTGAGTCCGTAAAGTAAATTGGTTTCGTTCCAGAGATGACAAGCGCTAAACCTTTCGCTATCATCATCATCGCAAGTGTTGCAATAAACGGTGGAATTTTCATCTTGGCAACGGCTGAACCTACTAATAGCCCAGCAACCCCACCTGATAAAATCCCTAAGAATACACCAAGCAATGTTGGTACACCCCAGAAGGTAATAAATACACCAGTCATAACAGAAGTTAATGTCATCGCCGTACCAACAGATAAGTCAATCCCGCCAGTAATAATGACAAAGGTTGTACCTAATGCTAGAATTCCAATGACAGAAGTGGAAAGCAAGATGTTCATTAGGTTGGACCATTCAAAGAAGTTCGGTGAAGCGATTGAGAAAAATAGTAATAAAACAATTAAACTCGCAAAAGCTAAAATTTGTTGTAATGCACCAGATTTGAACGGTGATTTTCGTTTTTCCCCGATTTCAGGATTGTTTACTTCTGGTTTCATTCGTTTAACCCCCTCTATTTCGTCTATCCAATTCGTTGCGTTGCATATGTCATTATTGATTCCTGGGAAGCGTTTTCAGCGGAAAGCTCACCAGTAATTCTTCCTTCACACATCACCATCACCCGATGACTCATCCGAAGTACCTCTGGTAGCTCCGATGAAATCATGATGATCGACTTTCCTTCCGCAGCTAACTCATTTAACAGCTTATAAATTTCACCCTTTGCCCCAACATCAATCCCTCTTGTAGGCTCGTCAAAGATTAAAATGTCACAATCTCGAGTTAACCATTTGGCAATAACCACCTTTTGCTGATTCCCACCAGAAAGGTTTCGAACATTTTGATGCACACTCGGTGTTTTAACCTTTAGCTTTTCAACCATTTCCTCAGAAACAGTTTTAATCTTTTTATCCTTCATCCAACCAATCGCGCCTAAAAAGGAATCCATTGTCGCGATTGCAATGTTGGATTTCACATCCATATCGACCATTAATCCAAAGCGTTTGCGGTCTTCTGATAAATACCCAATACCGTGTTGAACGGCATCTCTTGGAGACTTGATTTTTACTGGTTTACCGTTTATCCGAATTTCACCGGAGTCGATGGAATCTGCACCAAAGATTGCTCGTGCTACCTCCGTTCGACCAGCTCCCATTAAACCAGCAAAGCCAAGGATTTCTCCTTTTTTCAAGTGGAAGTTAATATCCTTCAGCACTTTTCCACGATTTAGATTTTTAACCTCTAGCACCAGTTCCTCTGTGCTGGAGTGTACTTCTGGTTTAGAAGATTGATAGATTTGTCTTCCAACCATCATAGAAATGATTTCATCAATCGTTGTATCCTTTGTGTTAACGGTACCAATATACTCTCCATCCCGCATTACCGTAATGCGATCGGTTATCTTTTGTAATTCTTCCATTCGGTGAGATATGTAAATGATACCGACACCATCTTTTTTCAGCCTATCCATAATGACGAATAAGGCATCTATTTCGGCTTCTGTTAACGCTGCGGTTGGCTCATCCATTACTAAAACCTTTGAGTTAAAGGATAATGCCTTTGCTATTTCAACCATTTGCTGCTTTGCTACGGAGAGGTCGGCAACATAGTCTTTTGGATTTAAGTTAATATTTAGCTGGTCAAAAAGTCTTTGCGCATCCTCATTCAGCTTCTTTTCATCAAGCAACATCCCGAATGCTTTCCGTGGCTCTCGGCCAATAAAGATATTTTGAGCAACCGTGAGATCCTGGGCTAAGTTTAATTCCTGATGAATAATACTAATCCCCATCTCCTGCGCTTCTTTCGTATTGGATAACTGAATTTCCTTACCTTGATACAGGACCTTCCCAGCATCCTTTTGGTAAATACCGGTTAAGATTTTCATCAATGTTGATTTTCCAGCACCATTTTCCCCAACAAGACCAACAACTTCTCCTTCTTTCAGCTCTAGCTGTACGTTGGATAACGCTTGAACACCAGGGAAACCCTTTGAGATGCCCTCCATTTTCAGTAAAACCGTACTCATTCCATCACCTACTTTTGTTAAAGTATGGTGCAAATAATCCCTGCATGTTATTTATGTTACCGATAACAAATTACGATAAAAAAATATGCTTTGAACAGGGATCTTTACACTCTCAAACTTTTCAGAATTGTAAGCACTTACATTTTTGATTTATTGTTTAGATTATAACGAATGCAAATTAGGAAATCAACATAAAAATTGAAATAATCTTAATTTAAAGATAATTATTCCGATTCCATTGTACGCAAATACGTATCCCAATCGCTTCTAAACTGATTCAAACCAATATCTGTAAGTGGAGATTGAAACATTTTTTCAAAGGTAGAATAGGACATCGTAATCGCATCCACACCTGCATTCGCTAAATCCACAACAGTTTGTGGTCCACGAATACTCGCTCCAATTACCTTCGTTTCCGCCTTTAGGTTCTGAATAGTAGTCAAGGATTCTCTAATGAAACGTTGTCCATCTAAACTATGATCATCTGCACGACCAACATAAGGACTAATGTAAGCAACACCCGCTTTTGCCGCCAACACCACATGTGCCAATGAATAGACGAGGGTCATGTTCACTTCCACATTTTTTTTTACAAGCTCACTGGCAGCTGCCAAGCCTTCAAAGGTCATTGGTAGTTTAATAACCATTTTTCTTCCCCACGTATTCATCTCAATTGCTTGATCGTACATTTCCTCTGCTGTTTTCCCAGTAACCTGACACCAAATTTTTCCGTCAATATACTCGGCAATTTCCCTTATTTTACTTTTGAATTCTTGCTTTTCCTTTGCAATAATACTTGGATTGGTCGTTACACCATCTAAAAATTTCATTCGTGATGCCTTTTTAATTTCCTCTATATTTGCTGTATCTACATAAAACTCCATTGTCATCCTCCTTTAGTCATGTAACTCTTTATAAATGGGAACCAATTGTTCATAGGACCGCTTGAAAATATTAAACATATTATCATAAATTGCTTGATTGCTCTTATTCGGAGCATGAGTCGCTTGTTGATCTACCCAGCTTTTCGCAACCGTAAAGTCCTTCAGCAATCCAACCCCAACTCCACCAGCAATGGCCGCACCCATGGATGTCGTTTCATCTAATAGCTTTGGAACCTTGATTTGCACCCCATAAACATCCGCTAATATTTGTCGCCAAAGGGCACTTTTTGCTCCTCCACCAAACAACCACATCTCCTCCACCGTTTGACCTGCATTGCGGAAAGCCTCTAATATAACGCGTAGGTTCATCGTAATGCCTTCCAATGCTGCTCTTGCCAGGTCACCACGGGTATGCTTAATATTTAAGCCGATAAAAGCGCCCTTTGCTTGTGGATTCCACCATGGGGAACGCTCTCCGAGAAGATACGGTAAATATAGCAGCTTATTGGCCCCAGGGATGGATCCCGCCGCTTCCTCATTCATCAAATCATAAATGGACTGATTTTCCGCTAGCTTGGCATCTTGATAAAATTGATCTCGTACCCATTGGTAGGAGGCACCTGCCGCCTGCATAGTCCCACAAGGCAAATACTTCGTCTCATCAAGATGGATAAAATTAAATGTTTTCATTTCCGGGTCTAGTACCGGTTTATTGCTACTTAAGGCAATCCATGAAGAGGAACCAATATAATTAAAAATATCACCATCCTCAATGATCCCTGCTCCAAGGGCGGCACAGCTTCCATCGCCTCCTCCCATAACTACAGGAGTTCCTTGCGTTAGGCCTGTTTCTTTTGCGGCTTGACTTGTCACTTCACCAAGTACGTGTGAGGAAGGATAAAGCTCTGGCAGCTTTGCTTCATCGATTTCCCACGCCTCCAAAATTGCAGATGACCATTGCTTCGAGCGAATATCTAGCAAATTCATCCCACTAGCATCGGAATAATCGGTGCCAAACCTTCCAGTAAGTTTATAAATCAAGTAATCCTTTGCATGTAAATGTTTATAGGTTTGCTTATAGATGTCTGGCTGGTGTTCCTTCAGCCAAACCATTTTAGCTCCCGAATAGGATGAGCTAATGCGATGGCCTGTTATATTATAAATTTCCGCAAAGCCAATCGTTTCACTTAGCTGATTTGCTTGCTGCTCGGCCCGCATATCTGCCCAGATCATGGCATCGCGAAGAGGTTGTCCATTTTCATCAACAGATACAACGCCTTGCATTTGGGCACTAAAGGAAATACTAGCAATTTGCGCAGGGTCAATGGATGCTTGGTCAATTAATTTTTTGGTTGATACACAAACCGCTTTCCACCAGTCTTCCGGATTTTGCTCGGCCCACCCCACTTTAGGAAAATAAGTGGCATAAGCAAAAAACGTTTTGGCAATTAAGTTGCCATCTTGATCGTAAAGTGTCGCTTTATTTCCAGTTGTGCCTATATCATGGGCTAATAGAAACTTTGTCATTTCTCAACCTCCGTTTCACTCGGTTACAACACCTTTTTTAATAATAATATTGGCATATAGTGCCGATTCCCCTGTTGCTAACACCGCAAAGGCTTCCTTTGCACGCTCATAAAAATCAAAGCGATTTTCAAACGCAAACTCTTTGAACTTAGTATCATGCTTTTGAATAATAGATTCATATTCTTTCCAAATGGTAGGCTCTGTTGGATCATTTGGCTCTACTTGCATAAGGGCAACCGAATATTCGCTATACGTCGTATCGAGCGGGAATAACTGCAAAATTGCATCCAGCAGCTCTGGTACCCCATGCCCATCAGCACGCAGCAATCGCTTTCCACATGTAGCTGCCGGAAAGTTCCCATCTGCAATAACAAGCTCATCCCCATGCCCCATCTCTAAAAGCGCTTTCACTAATTCAGGCGATAAAATACTCGGGATTCCTTTTAACATTTGAGTTCCTCCTTATTTGAGATGCTATCTCTTAGCATTGTATACGAGAAAATGTTTTCCGACAATATATAAAAATGGTAATTTTCTAAATACGATGTCGAATAATGTGGTGCAGATTGTGGAATTGTTGCGGTTTTTTGGGGATTTTTTGTGGATTTTTGAGGATTTTTGGGGCGTGTTGGAGGATTAGGTTGATATGTTGAAGGAATGTGGCGGGATGTTGGATGATGAATATAATTAATTGGATAATGTTGATGTGATGTTGAATAATTGATTTAATTTGCTGAATGATTATATCATCTTGTTGAATGATCCCTCTCACTTGAATGATTATTACAGCATCTTGAATGATTCCACCCATTTACTGCATGATTATCGTGCGATGTTGAATGATTCCACCCACCTACTGCATGATTAAAGGCAAACCTTAATGAATTCCACCCACCCACCTACTGCATGATTATAAATTAATTCCCACCAAACCAATCCAAATCAAAAAAAGCCCAAACCCTCAACGTTTGGACTTCTCACCTATACCCCTCATCCACCAAGCATTACCGCTGACATGAGTGTACCTTTCACACCCGCTTCATCACCTAATTCTGGTGGGACGATATAAT
>Ga0181471_100577_pt1 | contig 11313 bp, 17 predicted proteins | sample InSIn5gowninarea_FD_119083 | JGI IMG/M metagenome (GOLD analysis project Ga0181471, IMG submission 119083) | Clean room microbial communities from NASA Spacecraft Assembly Facility at Jet Propulsion Laboratory, Pasadena, California, USA -... ...
AAGATGACAGCACAGCAAAGCGGAACAGCCGCAGAAAATTGCGTCCTTCGGACAAGTCTTTATGTCGGTTCCGTCCCGGCGCTGCCCGCCGTTCGCCTGCTCGTGGGCGGCCACTCACGACGACCAACGCCGCGCCGGAACCTCCGCGTATAGATCATAAGAAGGGCAAAAAATCCGAATCAACGATTTCAAGAAGTTACATAGGGGGGTGTGTTCATAGCTATGAACAGGGGTCTGCTCGTCTAGAAGAACAGGCTGAACAGGTTTTTTCCTTGTATGACAATAATCGTTCCTAATATGGTAAAAATCGTTTCACAATTGAACAGGGGCCTGCTCATGTCTGCCACGTTGCCAGCTTCACTTCCTGAACGTGCCCCATCTGCGCACTTTGTTCAGACGGAAAGGGCAACCCATGAAGCTTGGATGCAGCTGACAATCCAAGCCCCGAAGGCATCTGCCGTCCTTCACTTGCTTGCAAACCGCGTTGGCGATCACAACGCAGTCGTGGCCAGTTACCCGGTTCTTGCTGAAGTCTCCGGCCTCTCTGTCAGCACGATCCGGCGTGCCATCGCCACCCTGATCGAAGGAAACTGGATTGAGGTGCGGCGGCTTGGCCCCAGCTCCACCGTCAATGCTTATGTGCTAAATGATCGTGTTGCCTGGACACGTGCCCGCAACGACCTGCGCTACAGTTTGTTTTCGGCCACCGTGCTTGCCTCGGAAACCGAACAAGAGGACAGAGCCACTTTGGAGCGGCAGGATCCGCTGCGTAAATTGCCAAAGATAGGGGAAGCGCAGCTGCCATCTGGTGAAGGACTGCCACCTGTTTCACAACCCTTCTTTGAAGGCATGGAACTTGATCTGCCAGCAACTGGCAAAGCATTGTAATAATGCTGTCAATTCTTCTGACATCGCCACTGATATGACCCTGGCAAAGCTGACACCGCAGCAAGCTGCAAACCGCGCCAAAGTTTCACGCGGCACGATCATGAACGCTATAAAAGATGGGAGCTTGATTGCGTTCCGGGACAACCGGGGCCGCTGGCAAATTGATCCTGCAGAACTGTCAAAGTGGCTGTCGTATCGTGCTGCCATTATCACTGACAACACTGTCAACCCTGACATTCAGACGTCAGTCCATGTTGATGAAAACATCATCCGCATTGCAGTGTTAGAGGCTGAACTTAAGGGGAAGGATCAGCGGATTGCGGACCTTGAGCGCGACCGCGATGACTGGAAGGCGCAAGCCCAGGAACTGGCCCGGCGAGATATCCCGCCAGTACCGCCAGAACCTCAAGTCCGCCGCCGCCGTTGGTGGCCTTTCTGACATCCCTCGATCAACCCTCGGCTGCGCTGCGGAGCGTAATGGGTTTTATGACACGGCGGCAGGATGGGTGCGAGGTCGCGTGGCGGTTGTTGAATTACCTACCCCATTTCGCTCTAAGTGCCACAGTATACGCACCACTCACCTGCATGGTGGAACCCCGCGCTGAGCAAGTAAAAGGTGAAGAGGCTAGAGCTTAACAAGGCTTCAGTCAGCATCCTATCAACATGCTCTTTATCCAACCTGGCTTTTCCCTTGTGCACCTAATTCTTCTAATAAGATCGTCACTTGGCTGTGCAATAGGGGTTATAAAGCTAAAAGCAGTTCCTGATTTTTCATCGTCTAAAACTACTCTAAAGGGGCCGGAAAACGAGTATCGAACTCCAAAGCCGGAAGCGCTAGAAAATCTATACGTTTCCGAATCCGGAATTTGCTCCGCACTAGGAAAATAAAAGTCTAGTGCATATACTTCTTCAAATCCATAAGCGTGCAACTTCCATCCTTTATCCACCACTGGGATAGCACTTCCTCGACCTTCACTATCTGGATACGAGATAAAAATTGCTCCATTATCGAGGTCGCCAAAATCATTAATGCTGTCCTCTTCCGGCTCGTCAGCACGATCGCAGCAAGCGTTACAACCTCCTGCCTCCAGAGAAAAGTTTAGATATATTACATTGCTTCTATTATCGTTAATGAAATTATAAAAAGCAGATAGCTTTGCTTTCTCCTCATCAGTTATGGAGAAAGGATTATTTTGCCCATTGTAGCAGGATAAGGACAATTGATGTGAGGGGATGAGGCTGGGTCTCACCACTTCGGTTGCTAGCGCTCGAGCAATAACCGGAGCTAACATTAAAAATATTCCTATAAAAATAAAACCAATGAGTAGCACTTTTGATCCGATGCCAATATGAACCGGCCCTATGGGATCGGTGATAACTGTGTGGCCATTGCCATCAACTGTGACGGTAGTATTCTTATTTGCAATAACCTCTTGTGCGGCATTTTTTTTATTTTCCCTGCTTGTTATGTGTTGGTAAATTACCCAAAACATAGTGGCGACCGATGAAATTGCTCCGCCAACAAATAGCAAAGCGTTTCGGTTGTTTTCGTCTAGTAAAAAAGCCCAAGAATTAGAAAGCATGTCGCGACATCTTTTTCTTATGGAAGCGCAAGGCGTAGGTTTGCGGGACAGCGTAGCACATTTTATTCTTCAATCATCTGCCTTAGGCTCCAGACTCATTGGTTTCAGAGCCAGAACAGGACTGTTGCGGCGAGCGCGATGGCTGAGAAGAAGGTTTCCGGGTAGCGATCGTATCGGGTTGCGACGCGCCTCCAGTCCTTCAGGCGGCCGAACATGATCTCGATACGGTTGCGCCGTTTGTATTTCCGCTTGTCGTAGTTCACGGTCTTCTTCCGAGACGCTCGGCCGGGGATGCAAGCCTTTATCCCCTTGTCTTCAATGACCTCTCGCAGCCAGTCTGAATCATAGCCCCGATCCGCGAGCAGCCACTCGGCTTTGGGCAGGCTGCCCAGCAGCGCTGCCGCACCGGTGTAGTCGCTTACTTGTCCAGCCGACATAAAGAACCGGATGGGGCGGCCCTTGGCGTCAGTGACGGCGTGCAGCCTGGTATTCATGCCACCTTTAGTGCGCCCGATCTGTCGTCCACGCCCCCTTTTTTGGCGCACAGGCTGGAAGCTGTGCGATGCGCCTTGAGATAGGTGGCATCGATCATGATCGTCTTGTGCTCGGCACTCTCGGCGGCCAGGCCCATCATGATCCGGGCGAAGACGCCATTGTCGCTCCATCGCTTCCAGCGGTTATAAAGTCCGGCCTGAACAACTCTTAACGCGTTGATTTCGCATACTGAAGCTGCGGTTTTGTTCGCTTTGAATTGCAGGGTTTCGTATGCTTTGGCCAGAAACCTTGCAATTTTGGCCGCCGATGAAGCCCCATTTCCGCGCCCCTGAACAGGATGACCTGCTCCGCCCTCGGCTGGTCGATATGATCGATGCTCGCCACGAACTGGTGAAGCTCGCGGGGCTGATCGATTGGGAGTTTTTCGAACGGGAATGGGCGACCTTCTTCCCCTCGCACCAGGGTCGCCCGGCAACGTCGCCGCGCCTGGTGGCGGGGCTCATGTATCTCCAGCACGCCTTCAAGCTCTCGGACGAGGCAGTTGTCGCCCGTTGGGTCGAGAACCCGTATTACCAGCATTTTACTGGCGAGACGTTCTTCCAGCACTGCTTGCCGATTGACCCGTCATCCCTGACCCGCTGGCGCAAGCGCATCGGTGAAGAAGGCGTGGAGTGGCTGCTGACCAAGACGATCGAAGCAGGTCGGGCTTCTGGCGCGGTCACCGACAAGAGCCTGAAGCGGGTGGCTGTCGATACGACCGTGATGGAAAAGACCATCGCCCATCCGACGGACGCGCGGCTTTACGAGCGCGCCCGCGCCCTGTTGGTCGGCTTGGCGAAGGAAGCCGGGATCGATCTGCGCCAGAGCTACGCGCGCCTTGCTCCGCGACTGGCCCTCCAGGTCGGGCGGTATGCCCACGCCCGACAGTTCAAGCGCATGCGCAAGGCCCTGCGCCAGCTCAAGGGCTATGTTGGACGGGTGCGCCGGGACCTGCGCCGCCATTTGCAGGACATCCCCGAAGGCGCGCTGCGCGGACGGGTGCTGGAGGCACTCTGGCTGGTCGGTCGCCTGCTCGAGCAAACACCGAAGAGCAAGAACAAGATCTACTCTCTCCATGAGCCTGAGGTCGATTGCATCTCCAAGGGCAAGGCGCGGGTCCGATACGAATTCGGCACCAAGGTCAGCCTCGCCACCACCCTCGACGGAGGCTTCGTCGTCGGCGCCCGCAGCTTTCCGGGCAATCCCTATGATGGCCACACCCTGGCGCCTGCGCTCGAGCAGGTCGCCATCCTGACTGACCAGGTGCCGGATCTCGCCGTGGTCGACCGCGGCTATCGCGGCCATGGCGTGGAGACCACCAAGGTCCTGATCAGCGGCACGAGACGCGGCATCACCCCGTTATTGGCACGGCTCCTCAAGCGACGAAGCGCCATCGAGCCTGAGATCGGGCACATGAAGAGCGATGGTCGCCTCACCAGGTGTCCGCTGAAAGGCCGCATCGGCGACGCGGTCTTCGCCGTACTCTGCGCCTGCGGTCACAATATCCGCAAGATCCTCGCCCATCTCAGGGCTTTTTGCTTCCTGTTGCTTCACCTGATTGCGGCGATGATCCGGCCCAAAACGCCCCACCAACGCGAAGCATTGGTTGCCTGACACGGTTGTTCAGAGCCGACTATAAAGCATCTTTGCCGGACCGTATTCCTTGGGTGCATCACACCACCGCAAGCCATTGCGGTTGATGAAGAGTATGCCGCTGAGCACACGCCGATCATCAACGCGAGGCTTGCCATGGCTTTTGGGGAAAAAGGGCTGCAGGCGTGCCATCTGCGCGTCCGAAAGCCAGAAAAGGTTGCTCATCGTTCAGTCTCCTTGCGGAGGCTGAATCACGCCAAAGGCTCGATATCAATGGGTCCTGAGCCTAAAGTCAAAGGGGCAGAAGTGCAAAGATACTTCTGCATTAAGTGCAAATCATACAAAAAAATTAACTATGAAAACGTCATAATTCGTGAAATGATTTCTGTGCCTTTAGGTTCCTGTGGAGAGAGTTATGGATGTCGCGAGTGAATGTAATTGGGCGAAGAATGACACTGGTCATAATGAAGGTGCAGGATGTGGGGCAGGCGTTCTCGCCAAGATAGGTGGGTTTCAAATTCCTCACGCTAATATTCTCCCACTTGGAGATATTTGGAAGCGCAGAGAAATGATGTATGCGGCATTGGAAGCCTTCAAAAGGGGCTATCACAATGAAGCAGTAGATGTAGCGATATGCGCACAAATACACAATCGTACATCCCAAGAATTTCTCCAAAACAATAGAGATGGCGTAGCTAAGTGGTTTGAAGATTGGGCTACTAGCTAAAGCTAATCTGTTCCCTGTTCCGGGGGATGAGCCTGTAAAGGGCAAGACAGAAAGCAAAAAATCGCCCATCCCAATCAAGGCAGTCGGGGAAGGGGCGGCCAGATCGGCGTGCCCCTCTTTCATCAGGCCGGGGTTGAAGCAGAACCTCATCGGAGCGCTTGGAAAATTTATGATTGTTGACAAGGTCAAGGCTGCCCACAAGGCAGCCTTGTTCAATTTTAGCCATTCAACTTAATACTAAGAATTAGTATTCTTATTGATGTTAATTAACCAACCCGCTTCCACCATACTGAGACGAGTCCTGATTATCATAATATGAATCATTGTCGTCGTTATTATCAAGGTAGTTTGAACTACCATCTCCATCAGCATCTCGGCTACGTGGATTCATCAGCTGCCAAGAATTTTCTGATGGACCATAATTGTTAGCACGTGATGAGTCAGGTGAAGAGCGAACGTGTGGACGAACATAAGTGCCGTCTTTACGAGTATAGCCGTTGACATAGGTGTCTGCGAAGATCGGTGTTGCAACCGACATCAACAACAATGCTGCCAAAAAGCGCATCAAGAGTTTCTCCTAAAGCTTCATTCTTGCTGGTCAGCAAGAAACTTAATTTATGAATCGTTTTTTAATTCTCTATCTAGGTTAGAGCAGAGAAATAAACTTCGGGTTCTGAACGACAGCCAGGATTGTGGCACTCAGGGCGCGGTTGAATGCTGTTGCCGTATTGTTGCAGGCAGCAACGGCACTGAAGCTTGTGCTGAACTTCGTCACTTGGCGAACATTATATGCGCCTTTAGGGGTAGAAACGCGCAGTGCGATGGTCCACGTCCCATTGAAAGAGTCCGGCTTAAGTTCTGTAACAACGATGGAGATCGGCGTTCCATTCTGCCGGTGAACGCCAGCGGCCAACAATTCAGTGAGAATGGCTTGCTTGATAACAGTTGCGACATCTTGACCACCACCCAGATCAATAGGACCTGCAAGGCGACAGGTTGGGCTCGCCTCAATTCCCTCTGCCAAGGTAACTTGAGCAACTGTCGCACGCTTACCCGTTGTAGCAACATTTTGCAGTGCGATCGTGTTCTGTGGATTGCTCTGATATTGCTGCGAGGTATAGCTGTCGCAGCCTGCAATCATGGTTGCGAGCAGCAGGGTACCAATAATGCTGATCTTCATTCTGTCCTCGATATGATGATGGAAAGGTCTTCTCGTTCTTCACACAACGAAGCCGCCCAAGGGGCGGCTTCCTAGAGACCGCAACCGGAAGAAATCCGGATGGCGGCTAAGTCAAATTTTCTCTTATCAGAAGCGATAGGAAGCGCGGATCTGAACAAGATCTGCTTCGAGATCGACCCCAGAAATTCCAGTTTCGTCTTCTAGAATATCTGAAAAGTCGGTGCGGCTGTATTCAAGACCAAACGAGAAGTTGTTGGTCGCCAGATACTCGGCACCAATGCCGTAGGTAAAGCCGGTTTCAGAGATATCGTCATCCGAAAGACGAGCCACACCCAAAGTCACATAAGGCTGGAACTTACCCATGTCGTAACCTGCGCGACCCCGCAGACGCCAGAGATCTCCGCTGCCATCAACATCATCAAGCTCGACATTGTCGTAACTCAGTTCTCCGCCCGCAATGAATTGCCCAAAATCGCGCAAGTAGCCAGCGTGGAGACCCAAAGCATCAAAGTCGCCTGCGTCAATCGACACACCAAAGCCCGAGACCTCAGTGCTGCCTTGGCCGTACTGAAGACCTGCGTAAAAGCCAGTCCAGTCAGCGTCTGCGCGAACCTCAGTCACCGCAACAGGTTCAACATCACCAATAGGGGCAGTATAGCCGCCTGCAAGCGAGGCGCTGGCAACCAGGCTAGCAACACCCGCATAAAGTACGATTTTCAATTTAGTTCTCCGCTAGTATCAGTTCGCGCGATGCGCTGATATCGATATAAAATTGTATTGTAATCAGCTTGTTCTAAAGAATCACCTGATGTGCTCTTTCTGCTACATAGCTCTTGGAAGCAGGCAAGGCACCTTGTCGCCTGACGAACTATAGATGAGGGTCAATTAATTGAAATACTTAGCTATCGCTGTTGCTGTCATCTTGATGCTGGGCAGCCATACACCAGCTGTTGCGGTTGAGGCTGAGAGCACTGCCATTCAGGGTGTGGCCTCTGTCATTGATGGCGACACCATGGAGATCCATGGCTCCCGCATTCGCTTGCACGGCATCGACGCAGCCGAAAGCAGTCAAGTCTGCATGGAACGCAATGGAACAGCGTGGCGATGCGGGCAGGCGGCGGCATTGGCACTTGCCGACAAGATCGGTCGGACCTCTGTCCTTTGTGAGAAACTCAGCATGGACCGTTACGGGCGTGTCGTTGCAAGATGCTTCAGCAATCGCGAAGACCTGAACAAATGGATGGTGGGTGAAGGCTTGGCCGTCGCCTATCGCCAGTATTCCTCTGAATACGTCGATGATGAAGTTCGGGCACATGAAGCTGGAAAGGGCATGTGGCGAACAAAGTTCGATATGCCTTGGGATTGGCGGAAAGGGTCACGCAAGTCAGAGGCCCCAATTGAGACGCCGGAGATGCTGCGAAAGCTGGTTCAACGATCCTACTCCTGCAGTCCTCGCCGGACCTGCTCGGCGATCGGAAGCTGTCAGGAGGCCCTATGGTATCTAGAAAATTGCTCTTGGGGCGGGCGCCTCGACCGCGACAGCGACGGCGTTCCTTGTGAAAGCATTTGCTGAAAGGCATCAGCTGATAAAAACCGAATGATCACCGCCTAAAGGCTGTGATCCCATCCACGGTCGTGCACTCTGCGCTCTCGTTCGCGGACCCGCTCCTGCTCCCTAATGCGCTCGGCCTCGTGCTCCCGCTGCCGCTCCTCGGCCAGGCGCTCCTGCTGCAAGCTGGCGGCACGCTCGGCCGCCGCAGCCGGGTTGATGGTTCGCGCCGCCTCCCGCAACCGCTCGGCCAGGCTCTTGGCGCTGACCGGCGCCCGGTCCTCCCTACCAAGCTCTGCTTCGCCGCGCTCCTGCTGCGCCTCACGGGCCGCCCGAAGCCGCGCTGCCAGGTCGGAACCAGCCTCCTGGACGCGCTCTGGCGTCTGGCGCTTGCCATGACGGGCAGACGCCAGATCCTGTCCCTCGCCGCGAACGGCGCCGCGATCGGGACCGGAATAGGTCAGGTCGTGCCCAGGTGCCAAGCGCTCCATGGTCCGCCCCAGCCACTCCCGCACCTGGCCCGACAGCCGCTCCGCCACCCGCGCCACCTCCAAGGCCTGCGCCTTGACCTCCCGCCACAACTGCACCGCCGCCACCTCGACGCCCCGCTCCTTCAGTTGCCAGGCGCCGAGGGACAGTTGCGGCAGGGGTGCCCGGTCCAGCTCCACCGCCCGCACCGTCTCGCGCAGGGCCAAGGCCTCGTCGCCCCGCTCCCGCGCCTGCACAGACCGTTCCAGGGCCTCCTCGCGCTGCGCCTCCAGCGTCCGGTGGTCGATCCGCGCCTCGTGACCACAGCGCTCCAGGGCATGGTTGCTGTCGCGCGCCCAGGCCTCGCGCCAGTCTTCCAAGAGCGCCGTAGCGTTCCAGTCGCGGTTCTTGGTGGAAAAGCCCTCCGGGCCGATCTCGCGGGTGGTGAGCAGGATATGCGCATGGTGGTTGCGCTCGTCGCCCTCGCGTCCTGGCGCGTGCAGGGCGATGTCCGCGACCATGCCGCGGTCCACAAAGGACCGCTGGCAGAAGTCGCGGACCAGCGCGATACGCTGATCGCGGTCCAACTCGGCCGGCAGCGCCACCCGGATCTCACGGGCGACCTGGCTGTTCTTGCGCGTCTCGGCCCGCTCGACTGCGTTCCACAACGCGGCGCGATCCTGGACCCATTCGGGTGATCGCTCGGGGGCCAGGACCTCGACATGCTCGACACCGCCCCGCGCCCGGTAGTCGAAGCTGAGGCCGGTGCGCTCGTCGTGGATGCGCTCGCCGGAGCGATAGGCGGCGGCGCCGGTGGCGCTGCGCCCGGCCGAGCGGGAAATCATCGTGGCTCGCAGATGATAGATCGCCATTCAGTGTCGCGCTCAAGCCAGGGGTTCAAAGGGGAGTGCAACATCCCCTTTGCCCACACAAACCTGAAAGGTTTGTATAAGTGGGCACTTCGTGCCTTGCACCCTAACCACTCAGAGGTCAGTCTTGCAACCATTACGAGAACGAGGGATTGCAGAATGGCACGGACCATTGATCAGCAGATTGCCGAAGCCCAGGCCCGGCTGAACCGGCTCAGGACCAGGGCCAAGGCCTCCGAGACCCGCCGCAAGATCATCGTTGGGTCTGTGCTCACCACTGAAGCCCTCAAGGATCCGAAGATCGCCCGCTGGATGGCCGCCACCCTGCGCAAGACCGTCACCCGCGAGGTTGACCAGAAAGAACTGGTTGGACTGCTGGCCGAGCTCGATGCCAAGGCGCAAAGCGCCGGGGCGGGTGAGCCGTGAGCGTCAAGGACCCCTTCGAGATCCTGGCCGACGAGATTACCCTGATCCGTCGCCAGATCGACCAGCTGCAGCGCACCAGCCTGGACCGCAAGGAAGCGGAAAAGCTCAATGCCGTGGTGGCCCAGGGCCTCGATCGCATGGCCAAGGTCGGCCCGGCCGTCCAGCAACGCATCGAGCAAAGCCTGGCCACCGCCGCCCTCGATCTGCGACAGCACACCGCCTACGCGGCCACGGAAGGCGCCAAGGAAGCCATCCGCGCAGCACAGCTCGAAAGCATCAAGGCGGCCGGGGACCTCCGCAAGGCCGCCGGAGAAGCCCGCAGAGAGGCGTGGAGGTGGTTTGGCGGGTTCTGGGTCTGGCTGGCCTCCGTAGGGGCCACAGGGGCGCTCCTGGGCACGCTGGCGATGTTCTGGCTGCAAGGCCATGCCGATGCCAACGCCTTTGGGAAATATCCGCGCATTTACTGCACATCAGCAGGAGGACAGAAGGTCCAGCAGGATGATGGCTCCAGCTTCTGCGCCTTCTGGATCAACCCGCCCCCGCAGCAGGCCGGGGAGTAAGCTGAAAGTTTCCACCTGCCCCTTTGTCAGCTATGGTGATGGAGGCTGATCCACCTTCGGGGCTTAGGTCCATCAGCCTCCGCCAGGGCGAAACGTGGAATGGGCTGCCGCTGCGGGGTTTCCGGGCTTCCCGACACACAAAAACCGGGCCTTCACGCTCCGGGCTGGATCGAGACTTTCAGCCCGAGTGCCTTGGCGACCTTCATCACCGTGGAAAGGGTGGGGTTTCCATCACCCGACAGAGCCTTGTTCAGCCCGACCCGGCTCATGCCGACCTCGCGGGCCAGCGCCGTCATATTCCGGGCACGGGCAACCACCCCAAGGGCACGGGCGATATAGGCGGGATCGTCGCCGCCTTCCTCCATGACGGCTTCGAGATACGCGGCAATGTCTTCCTCGGTCTTGAGGTAGTCGGCACTATCGTAGCGGGCAAACTGTTCTTCCGTCATGGCTCAACCCTTCCACTGTTCGGCCAAGGCCTTGGCCTGTTTGATGTCCCTGTCTTGCGAGGACTTGTCGCCCCCACACAGCAGGATGATCAGAACCGGGCCACGCTGGATGAAATACACCCGATAACCTGGCCCATAGTTGATCCGGAGCTCTGACACTCCCTCGCCGACAGGCTGTGCATCCCCTGGATTTCCGCCAGCAAGGCGATCCAGACGGGCAGCGATCCGGGCAACCGCACGACGATCACGCAAGCTCGAAAGCCAGCGGTCAAAGGTCGCACTACGGATCAATTCAGCCATGTGATAACTATAGTTATCAAAGCGGGCCACAGCAACTCAGGAACTGCTTGTTCTCAGTTGCTGACAGCACAGCAAAGCGGAACAGCCGCAGAAAATTGCGTCCTTCGGACAAGTCTTTATGTCGGTTCCGTCCCGGCGCTGCCCGCCGTTCGCCTGCTCGTGGGCGGCCACTCACGACGACCAACGC
>Ga0181471_100581_pt1 | contig 11271 bp, 14 predicted proteins | sample InSIn5gowninarea_FD_119083 | JGI IMG/M metagenome (GOLD analysis project Ga0181471, IMG submission 119083) | Clean room microbial communities from NASA Spacecraft Assembly Facility at Jet Propulsion Laboratory, Pasadena, California, USA -... ...
CCATCTCCTGCAGCAATACCAACAGCACCAACAGCAGCAACAGCAGCAAAGACAGAGTAATACTGCGAGGCAACTCAACGCTAACAGTGTCGCAAGTCCGTACCCTCAGCAGCATGCTGTTCATCAAGTATACGAACAGAATTACACTCCGGCTCTGCCAATCAACACAAATGTACAACCTCAACCAGGACCAATATCAGCTCCACCTACACCAACATCAACCCAAATTCAGACGAAGCCACCCATGAGCTTGCTTCCACCATCTGGCCACGTACAGCCTCAACAGCGCGTGGCTAATGCCGCTAGATTCTCTCTCCACCAGGCCCATCTGCGAAGCCCCGTCCTCAATGCGCGTTTCGTCCCATCGCCGTTATATGCATTCCAAGAAGGATATGTCAAATTTCCTTCACGGCTGTCGGAACCAGGTTGTACAATGGAAAAATGGGTTTTTGTAGTGACACCTGATATGATGAGCTCGTTTCCCAAGACTGTACGCCAATCAGTTGCTGACCCCGGCGTCCGGAATATCAACGAGACTAACAAGATTGCTCGTCTGCGTTGCATCAAATGGAAAAAGGAGACAGATACACCGAAGGAGCATGTCTGGACAACCACCAATACATCGTGGATACCGTACCTGTATCTCAGCTTAAACGGTACGCGTCTCGAAGCACGCAAAAAGACGCATCACGGCAAGGACCTGGCCATCGATGTGACCGATCTACTTCGCGAGGGTGAAAACGTTCTCGAAATGACTGTCATGGCCCAACCAAGCGACACGTCGCACTGGGACTACCTCCTTGCCATTGAAGCCATCAATATCACCTCTCACAATTCCATCAAGCTAAACTGCACAACTCAAAACTGTGTCTCGGCTCAAACAGTCTTTGAATCCATCAAGCAGAAACTCTCAGGCTCCTCTGCTACGACCACCACCGACGACGACGAACTCCACGTCGTCCAAAGCAACATGACCATCAACCTCCGCGAACCCTTTAGCCAATCAACACTGTGCGACACTCCCGTCCGTAGCAAATTCTGTCTCCACAATGACTGCTTCGACCTCGACATCTTTTTGTGCTCCAGACCCCAAAGGGGCCGTGCGTCTGTCGTGGATCAATGGAAATGTCCAATCTGCGGGACTGACGCGAGGCCGAATGTGCTATTTCACGATGGTTTTATCGGGCATGTGAATATGGCGCTTGAGGCGAGGGGATTGAGCGAGACGAGGCAGATTGTTGTACTGCAGGATGGGACGTGGAGGGTTAAAGGTGAGGGTGAGGGTAGTGGTGGGGTGCAGCGGCGGGAGTCTGAAGAGGGTGAGGTTGCTACACCTACTACTGCTTATGCGGTCCCGGGGTCGTCTGTGTCGAGACCGTCGAGCATACCGGTTGATGCCGAAGTTATTGATCTTAGTGACTAACGTCGGTTTTCTGATCCTGGGATGTTCCCTTTTGGTTTTCTTTCTCGGTTCATGGGTGACTATTTGGGTTCATCTGGATTGTTTCTTCTGTACAGAAGCGAGGCCTTCTTCTTCCCTTTTTCTTATCCTTTCTAGTGGAGTTTTAGCGGCGATGTCTGATACCCCCTTGCCTTCATTTACCTATATACGACTTATGACTTTTTGACATGTCTTAAAGGAAACAATGATGAACTCTTCTTCTACTCTCTTCACTCCACTCTGACTGTGAAATTATCAAGGATCTTACTGGAAAACAAATAATCTATAAGATTAGATGTATAAAAAAATATCTATCTCGCTCGCGCGTAGCCTAGCCGTTGAATCTATCGCGAAAAAAAAACAGCAAAAATTCGTAAATGCGGGTAAACCAAATATCACCTCTAGCGGGACCGCAGCCCGCTGTAACCCAGAAATAAATTCTGGGGAGGGAGAATATGATGCCCGTTCAGGCCAGCTTGGTCCTCGTTCTCGAAACGGACGGACGGCAAGGGAATTCGTCTGTATGGGTATATAACATGTCCTTACATCCGCAAAATGGACAGACAGGCGCGCGCCCGGCGTATCTCGAGTTTGAAAAAAAATCCCCTCCTGGGTCTTCCAGCATCTACTAAATCTCCTCTTTTTTTTCAAAACTTCTAAAACCTCAAAACTTACGTCATCATCCCGCCAATCTCACCGTCCACTTCTCTTTCTTCTCCACACACGCAACAACAGGCGCTGGCGCATAGATCATATTCAACCCGTACGCCTCGAGATCATGACAACTCGGTAACCGCCCACTACACGCGATCTCCCTCAGTAAACTAGGACCGCGACCCATATCCACCTCGCCACCTAGGACCACACACGCCGCTTCTTCGAGCTTCTTAGCGAGCAGCTGCCACGCACGGCCATGGCCCGTGGCACCGTCGCACGCTTCGTGCATGGAGCACGAGCGGCAGGAATAGGCTTTGAGAAAGGCATGGCACATTTCGTGGATAATGGTTCCGAGGCGGTTGTTCAGGCGCAGGATATCCGGGTGGTGACTGGGTGTGCCGGCGCCGCGGTAGAGAATGGGATGCACGAGGATCTGCGTGCCGATTAGAGGGTTGAAGAGGGATTTGCCGAAGCAGTCGCGTTGCTGCTCGGGGAGGTACGAGAAGCCTGCTGTAAGAGTCGCATTGTGCGTGGGAACGCAGCCGGAGAAGAAGACACGGTTTAGGTGCGTGAAGAGTGTGGTTAGTTGCGGGACTGAAAGCGTGCGCCGCATGTCCAGGCCGGTGATTTGCGGGTGCCATGCTTTGAGGAGACTGCGCAGTTGGTGGACGGCCGGGGTAATGTGCGCAGATGGGTGGAGGTAGGTCGCGTCGAGCCACGCCATGTGGTGTCGTACCAATGTCATCGCTTCGTAGTCGCCGCGAAAGCGCAGTCGCAAGTACGATCCTGGACTGACCTGCTTGGGCTGATTCTCATACAGCAGGCCTTTGGAGCGCCGGGCGCGGTTGGTACTGGCCAATTGATCCTTGATGATACCATGGGATTTGGTTGTGGTAATTTTGTAGAGCTTAGGCGCGCATTCGTCGCATTCACATGGTACATCTGCTTCTTGCACGTCTCTCCTCAGCTCATCAAGGTTTCGCGGGGCCTCTGAGAGCTCTGTTCCGGTTTTTAGCTGCGGAGGTCGTCGGAGGATGCGGTCCTCGATAAATGACAGCTTGGGGTCGAGCGAAATGAGCGGCTCGAGAAAGGGAAGCAGGTAGTGCCATTTAGACGGGCCGTGACATGCTTTGCCCTGCTCATGGTCTCGTATCTGTTCCCTGGTGCTGGGTGTTTTTGGGTTTCCGAGGATGAGCTTTGCAATTCGCCGAAGAGGATGAAGCCGTCTCCTCTTCCTCTTGACGGTAGGGTTATTGGCCGAGGTATCTGAAACGGGAGGGTTCCCCATGGGGCTATGTTATTGAAATCTGACGTATAGCACTTGACATGAAGGAAGCAAGGAGGATAGGAGATATTTCTTTGCCAGGAAGTGGGCCCATGATAGCCGTTTGCAATGCGGAGGGCAACCCGAACAGTGAGGCGGTCAAGCGATAAGACTGAGAGATCCTAGTCACAACATGCTTGTGTATCTCACTATGCACGCCATGCAGTGCACAGACGGTTGGAGCGGTCAAGGGTGGAGGCGAGGGTTGGCAGGTCTTCCGGTACGAAACAATCGGGTCCGGAGAGACGGTAAGGTTTTGATATTGCAACACTGGGTGTTATTACTACTGGCCAGCGCATACTATAATTGCGTGGTTTTCATTTTCGTTTTGTTTCGGCGAATGTCGCCATGCCACGCGCGTCGAGAGAAGAGGACTCGGGATTCCTGCCCCTGGGTCACGGAACTGTGTTGCCGCGAAGGGCTAGTGCGGTGATTGTTCAATTCAAAAGGATAGCGCCACGTGGCGCAGCTAGGGGTCTGCTCGCAACGTTCCCAGGGTCTAACGTCGCGCACGGGCATCCGGAGGTGCGCCATGTTTCCGCTTCAATAAAAGGCAGGCGGAACAGGCGCTCGAGATCCGACTCCTTTGTTGCACTGTCGTGTTTCCTTTGCGGCCAGGTGTGTGCTGTCAATGGCCCCTTGTTTTCCAGGCAGACTTTGGGCATGAAATGCTACCGGGGGAACGGAAGAGACGAGGTTGACCTCTGTCAGCGGTGGGGCTTCCTCGGCCCAAGGCTCATGCACAGTCAGCTTGGCCAATTGCCAGCAAGTGCCATTGATGCTGTAGGTGCAAGGCTACCAACTCAGTCAAAACATGATGGTGCTCTTTGGTATGCATGATTGCAGCGTCGCATGAACGTCTTGCTCTAATCTAGAGTGTGCAAAGTCTATCTGGATGTTGAGATGTGAGTAGGACGCGATCGCAACTGTCTAGGTGTAGTAAGAGTAGAGCAAGGTCGGTGTAGCGCTGGCTTATCGCGTGACTTTGTTTGTGTCTGCGGGGATCCGGTGGAATGGGCTGCGCATGATCTCGAAAAGAAGAAGAAGCTTCTCGTTCGAAGATCTGCTTCACTAAGCTTGTAGTGTTGCAAAGCAGAAAATCTCCTTGCCGATCTTCCGCCTTCGGGTATGCAGCTCAGACTCTAACAAGCTGAAGAATCTGACAAGTGCAAGCTCATTTCCACACAATGCTGTTTTTGTCATGGTACTTGTTAGCAGAGAAGGACTTGGTGTTTGTTGAGCTCCGCGGTCAATTTGAGTAGTAGTGTAGAATGAAACTGGTGAGGCCATGACTGAAAAGGGACTAAAGAGATGGCGACAAAGGTTTCTACTACAAGGAAGCGCGTTTGTTACAACAAAGGACATTCACTGCTGGGGTTGACAGGACGCCAGTAGGGCCGAGTGGAGGAGCGGTGATTGAATGCTTGGACCAGCGCTGTGCACTAGGTGACGGGGGAGGCGGGAATTGGAGCGGAAGGGTTCAGGAAATGGCACGAAATGAGCAGACTTGGTGTGAAGCATGAACAGTGGTTCCGGTGACTAGGTGAACCGAGTGCGGCTCTCGGGTGGTTAGTGCAGCGGCGGCCAATGATGGACGCTGCAGACCAGGGATCTGGGAGGGTCAGCGTGCGGCATTTGGGTGGGTAGCCACGTCGTGCGGAAATGCATGCCGATCGCCAATACGGGCCTAGCAGGGAACCCAGGCGATACCTGGGGGCGGGCCTCATGGCCTCTCTGGCAGCTGGCGGCCGTGGTGGCGACGGATGGTGCAGGCAGATTGACGAAGCATGGCCGTGACTGGAGCAGTGAGTTCAGATGTAACGTGGAGAGCGATGTGACCCAAGCCACGTTAGTGCCGTGAGCAAAACAGCGAGGGTTCAGGCGTAAGCCGTAATATTGGACATGAGAGGGATGGAATTCTAAATAACACGCGAAGGCGCGATAGGGGGGACGGGGTCATGGAGCGTGCAGACAAACAGGTCCAGACACACGGACGGGACAATTTCCAGGACGGTTTCAGCAAACGTGTGGAGGAGGGCGGCATGGCAGAGGGTCAAGTGTGTCGACCTTGTGTTGCAGCGTGCGGCGGCGAATGCCTAGCAATGCCTAGCAATGCCTAGCAGTGTCGATCGCGTACAGAGTTGCGCCACCAGCGAGAAGGAGCGAGTGCCAGTGTGAGAGAGAGAGCGTAAGAGGGCGTGTGGTGTCGGGAATAATGATAATTAGGCTTTGATCGCCAGCAGCCAGCGGCCAGTAGCCAGTAGCCAGCAGCGGGCGCCCCTTTGTTGGAGCGGGTGCTTGGAGGCTCGAGGACAGCGGGTGAACATGGGCAGCGGGCGTGGCAGCCAATGAGTGGATGGCGATGGCTGGGGCAGATTCCAGAAGACTGCTGGCAAGAGAACCAGACAGGCCGCTGGGGCGCGATGGGGCGCGATGGGGCCAGACAGCGAGCGAGAGTGGGTAATAGAGGACAGTAATACAGGTGCAGGCACAGGCACAGGCAGCGGACATGGATGACATGGATGCTTGGCGTGGATGCTGGCTGACGTCCCGGCGTGCTGGCCTCGCCTCGTCCTAGCGCCATCGTCCAAGCCACGGCCAGCGCGGGCAGCCCGCCTTATACATAGCACCCTGGCGCCGCCTACCTCGCAATAACAGTACATGTCATTCATTCACATGTACACGCACTGCACATCCGTCCAACACACATCACACAATGGCCACCATGTTCCGTAACTTCTCCTTCGACCCCGTCCCCCGGCCCGCCTACGCCGCGTACGAGGCCGAGCGGGCTGCCATGAACGTATCGCCCACGTCGCCAGCCTTGCTTCCACAACACCCAAGTCGCCCACCCACGCCGCCCTGCACAATCGGTGACCTCGCCCTCCAGCTCAACCACCAAACTCTCCGCATCGACCCGTCTGTCGCTTGTGGCCCCACGCGTCCTCCCACGCCCGACAGCGACTGCGACAGGAGCCCATCATCGCCCATCACCGAATGCGTGCAGAAACAACCGCGCCCCACCTATTCGCGCATCTCAGCCTCAGTCCTGCGCATGCAGCGCCAGCACACATCGCGCATGCAGTGCACTTCCTCACACGCCCGCGACATTTCCAAGCTAGTCCAGATGATCGAGGCTGAGAAGCAGTGCACCGTCAGTCCCCCGTCCTCGACATGTCCACCAACCGCGTCCTCTGCCCACGACGAGGCTGTTGACATGGACTACGACCTCCCCGCCAAGCGCATCGAGGCAACCATCGCCACCCCAGTGTGGAGGGCATCTGATCGCCGGGAGAGCAGCGTCCGCGTCACAAAGACGGTGCGCATGCGCAAGCGTTCTCGAGAGAACGGCGTGTGCAAGTAGTCGGCCTCAAAGTCGACTCTGTTTCTGCATTTCATTGCATGCATAGCCAAGGCGTTTTGGGTTTTTGTTTCACATAGCAGGCGCAATATACCACTTGATCTTTCTTGGGATACCGTGGGTATTAGCCCATGAGGCCGCGTCTTAAGATGACGGGCTTTGAGATACGGGTACATGGTACTACTCGTTCTACACACATGTATCTATTGCTCTCCTGAAATGCTCCCTGCGGGTTGAGCCACACCTTGTAGGATGCGACGAGCCGAGGGCCGTTGTTGCGCTACATTATGTATTTAATACCATTGCATCATCGCATAGCATACATGGCTTGTATTCATGTTGTTTGGTGTTGTGTGCCAATCAGACTCAGCCCTACGTTACCCGCATCCTGTGAACCTGCGTCCTGGTAAATTTGTGCCCCACTCTGAATCGCCGCACCGCTGCCAATGCCGAACAACCCTTGGTCTCACCAACAACACCATTCCCGCCGCTGTCGTTCCCACGCCGCCATGTCGTTCCGACGAGCCCTGGCCCCGCGCTCCATCCATATACGCATTGTCCCTCGCCCAGCCAACCTCTCAGAGAGTCGGGAAATCTACCGCGTGCTGCAAAAGTTTGGCGAACTCGATACTTTCAAGTACCTACGGGTGCGTCATTTTCGTCCCATCTTGCCTGCGCCGGGCACAACGTCTTGCTCTGCAAGGAAGCTTCGTCTGACTCCTCTTAGTACGAATACCAAAACCCCGCAGACAATGTCGCTCTTGCCATCTACCGCGACGAAAGGTCCGCTCAGCGCGCCCTGGACGCCTCGCCCCTCCGCTTCGCCCTGGAAAAAGTCGTTTCTCCCGCCACTACCCACCCATCACAGTCCTCTTCGTCGCAAGAAGATGAAGAAGGCAGTGACATGGCCAACTCCTCAACCCAGCAAACACAGCACACCAAAGGCATCGACGAGATCCTGCGTCCCTCGCAGCTCGCAAACCGCTCCTGGCAATCCACGCCCACGACCAAGCCAACTTCTAAGCCAACTCCCATGCCATTCGAGTCACCAACGCCCTCAGATAAACAAATCAAGCAGTCCAAATGGTTCCAAGTAACCATAGATCGTTCACGAGCTGTGCATCAAGATTACATCCAGCGCCAACCCTTCTGGAAGCAGTTCAACCCAATGAAGACCATATCTCAAGAAGATCTGGCAAAGACAGTGCCACATCTAGGGCTGAGCGATATCAGCAAGCGCCCACCCAATGCCCATCGAACGCCCTCTCGCGTGCTCAAAATTATGAATGACTACGTAGAGACGAAAATGCCGACACTGCGAGGAATATTCGAGGGCAGCGAAGCAGATCGCGCATTTGAACAAAGAAGACAATCCAGCAAATGAGGATTCAACAGAATCCCATATTCTGACAAGCTCCTTGTGCTTCATGCAATTAGGCTCCTCCAAGTCCTGTTTAGAACACGTTAGCCCAAGGCATATTCCAGCCACTTCGCCCGTTAGTTCAGCTCGCGTGTATACGACCAACTGGCCTTTTGAGATGACGAATCAAGTTAAGAAACGAAGGACTCGCATCTACGTGAATACTCTTGTTCAAGGCCATGCTTGAGAAGTATGGACGGATGACTTGTAGGTTAAAAAAAAACCAAGCCAAGTTGTGTACGCAACGTAGAGCCCATAAAGCTCATCCAATACAGGATTCAAGCACCTCATAACAGCGACTTGAGCCGACGATACTCAGAATATAATGGCTAGCCAATACAGGCTCTATCAAATTATCTGGGATTGCGATAGTACAGTACCGTAAAGCACAGAGAAATCACGTCATTTCTAACGGGAGATCAAACGGTAGATTTACATACTTGGGGCGGCCCGGTCTTCGTATGCGTATTGGGAAATTTGTCACATTAGCGATCACCCGACAAAGTTCCGCAACTCATCGAACAAAGGTAGAGGCTTAGAAAACATTGTGGCCTGCACTGTTGGCCATGCCGGTGCCGAGCCGAAATCGTCAGATGACTCCGTTTCATTCAATGACTGAGAAATGAGAGTCTTTTCCAGGATGATCAACCACCCTTGATCACCAAGTCCCCAGGAGGTCGCACGGTAATCTCGGTTCTTAGATAGTGGCGCATACCTGCTGATAGTGGGTCAAGGCGGCTGTGCAGCCCATGCATAACGAGAAAGCAAAAGATCAAAGACAGTTCCCACCTTGATAATCGCTATCGCCACGGCACTATGCGGCGCCTCAAGCAAGGGTCGTCTAGCGCAGACTGCCTGGTGTTTCATAACCTCTTGGCTCCCGAATTGGGGTGAAGCCTTCCGGCGCTGACTGCATCTGAGACATGGTCCCTGGAGGGGCTACAGAGGTACACTACGTAGTTGGGCGCATCGTCTGTGACCCTTTGTCAGCGTTAGATACCCGCTGTCAAAAGCCCTACTACACTACACTGTTGAACGCGGGCGCCTGCTGCGAAGCGTTATACACGCCCATGATATCAGTGGCTCATGATGCTCAGGAGAAGACGGGTCTATGCTGGGCGATCGGCAAGCGCTGTTTGTAGTTTAACGTCCGTTGGCCAATAGCAATGCGCAGGGAGCACAATGGCACTAGACGACTCCTTAAATCTTGCCCGGCTCTACCCCAAAGGTCCCGTACCTGCCGAATCTCAAAACGCCCTTCTGACGCTCCCTTGAAAAAGAATCCCCCTCGTTTTTCCTTTTCTCCTTGTGAGAGTCCACTCATTCCATTCCGCGTTCAAAGCGCTCGCAGTCATTCCTTGATCCAAACACCACCCTCAGCGCGTCTGGTCTACGCGCGACACCACACTCCTTCGGTACACACTCGCGCATACGATAATCGCAAACATGAAGTCCTTCGCCGTTTCTGCGGCTGCAATCATCGCCGGCCTAGTCTCTACGACTACCGCGCAGACGCACACCGACTGTACGTCGCATTCGCCCCAGCATCAAGCAAGATAGGCACTAACGTTCAAAGGCTTCCCGCTCAACACCACAAATTGCCCCGACATGGAGGCCCTCGGTGGCAACGTGACTTTTCTGTGGAACAAGACAGGTATCACACAGGACGAGAAGATCTGGAAGGCACCGAACCAGGGCAAGATCGATTGGGTTGAGAAGGGTGCAACTTTTACCATTGAACGATCGGGCGACTCACCCACTGCCAACTCGGTCTTCTACATGCTCTTCGGACGTCTCGAAGTCATCATGAAGGTTGCTACCGGTACCGGAATCATTTCCAGCGCTATCCTGCAGTCTGAGGCGCTCGATGAGATCGACTGGGAGTTCATCGGCGACAAGAAGACGATTCTCACCAACTACTTTGGCAAGGGAGATACCTCGACCTACGACCGCGGCAAAGACTTTGAGCTTGACTTTGCGCCACAAGATGACTTCCACAACTACACCATTGACTGGACTAAGAAGCGCATTGAGTGGCTTGTTGACGGTAAGAGTATTAGAAATCTTACATTCGACGAAGCCAAGGGAGGAACCCGCTACCCCCAGACACCCATGAACGTCCGACTCGGTGCATGGGCTGCTGGTGACCCAAGCAAGAATGACCCCGGTGTTGTCGAATGGGCTGGCGGTAAAACCGACTTCAGCAAGGGCCCGTACACGATGACTATCCAGTCAGTGTATGCTCAAGATTACACTAGCGCTGCCAAGTACTCATGGGAGAACATGGACTCATCTGGTAGCTGGGAAAAGGTCAAGGTCATTGAGTACGTTTTTTTTCCTCTGCGCCTACTTGCTTGTAGTATGAAACTAACGATCTGCAGGGGAAAGTCTAAAGTGCTCGAGGAAATCCAGTCACCTCACGGCGTCAGGAACCGCTACGCGGCTTTATCTAATGGCGCCAAGGCCGGCATTGCCATCGGCGCTGTTTCAGCCTTTGTCATTGGTGCTCTTGTTATCCTCTTCTGCTGCATCAAGCAACGCCGCATTGGCAGGAAGGAACACGAGGCACTTCTGGCTCAAGAGCAAAAGGAGGCTGCCGAGCTGAACGAATACAAGTCGCAGATGCAGGCTGGCCGGTTTGCCGTCGGCGGCGGCGCCGGTCGCGTTTAGATTGCGCAAAGGCATTGATTGGGAGTTGCGATTGTACAGTCTTTAATTGAGATGTGTTCTCTTTGGGAAGACTGCCAGCGCATTTTTGCATATCGAGGAGATTAGTAGGTAGAATGCTCTCTAGTCCCGAATGCGTGCGGCTGGTACTTGGAGGGTCCTTGTCCGTGGCCTTGGAACCTGGCGCCATCGTGGGCGGTGGTTACACGACCATGAGGTGACCAAGTTACGACTTATGCCAGGTAACGGCCAAAACTCTTCGTTCAGTGTGGCTGGGGGGAAGAACTATTCCGACAGCCCCGGTAGCGATGGCGTTGGGACACTGTAACGGATGGGGTTAAGAAGGTGGTGCGTTGTGGGCCACCGTCACGCAAGAAGCGGGACTGGGACGAGTAAAAACA
>Ga0181471_100582_pt1 | contig 11248 bp, 11 predicted proteins | sample InSIn5gowninarea_FD_119083 | JGI IMG/M metagenome (GOLD analysis project Ga0181471, IMG submission 119083) | Clean room microbial communities from NASA Spacecraft Assembly Facility at Jet Propulsion Laboratory, Pasadena, California, USA -... ...
AAAGACCGAGTAAAAGGTAACTTGCTGCCCTGAGAGAGTAGCGAGGGAATGGTTCGAGTGGACTCAAAGTAGTGGTCGAGAGCGCTTTCGAGAACAGCAAGCTTAGCAGACCGGGCGAGGCCCGAAGAGAAGGCAATCTTAGCAAGTGTAACGTCGGTCTCGGCTTGCATGTTTTCCTCAAAGTCTTGTCGTGGAGCATGTTCTACATCGTCCAGGATACTGGCACGAGTACCCAATTTGATTCTGTCACCAAAAACCGTGCTCTTGTCGCTGCTGGAGTCTTCCACGAATTCCAAATCTTCGGTTTCCAATGTCTTCAGATGAGGACTGACAGCTGCTGGCAATAGTCCCTTAGACACTAAAGTCATGACAGTCTCTTCAGCAACATCCCAAGCGACTAGTGTGCCGGAAGGGAATATGAAAATGTCGCCAGACTTCTGATCATTGGCTTCGCCAGTCAAAGATGCTGTGTAAGAAGGGAATTGGACATGGACGACTTGAGGATATAAGCCAGTGTCGCAAGAGTCAAGCACATATCCAACTGAGTCCAATATTTGCGCAACCTTTGCGATGTCGTATTGTTCTGCTGCACAGTATGCTGTGACTGTCTTTACTTCTATTTCCTGCTCGCCATTGAAACGCTTCTCTAATCTGCCTTGTGCTGCATCTCGAGACCGCTCAGCCTGTACGGCGACCTGACGAAGAGAAGATGATCTTGCAGTTTTGCGCTTCAACGATGTAGATACCTGCTTGGATTTTGATTCGGCTGCGACGGTATTCTCGGCTTGATTACACGATCTGACTGATATTGAAAAGGTCCTGACTATATTTGATTGTATTCGAAGTGGCGGGCAAGGTGGATTGAACGAGCGAGCACGGGAAGCAGAGAAGTCGAGCCGACCAGCGGCGCGAAGTATATGACGGGATATGCAGGCTCCGACAAGCATTAGTCGAGATGTAGTAGAGATAAATGGTGTTTTCTTCTTAAACTTTTTCGAAGAACCATCAAGGTGGTCGGAAACCGCTCCGTCACGAATAGAGCAGTGATCGTCATGCTGTGTTTCATCCGTGCTTCAGCTTCGAAACGTCATTCGACGATGCGCGACGCATGATATGTCGGCCGCCCATGCTCAATCAACAGAGGACGGTTCGGCCAGCAATGGCTTCGGCAGTACCAACGACCGAGAAGAGGTCCTTGAGCCATCCGAACCCACGTCAACTCTGCCTGTAGTGGACGTTGAGAAGGTTGGAGAAGAGGACGAGGATGAAGACGAGGAAGATCGAGAACCCAACCTCAAGTACACCAGATTGACGTCTAGCGTGGCGTCGTTGTATCGCAACGGAGACTCTACAAGCGCGTTTGCCGTGACTGGCGACAAGATGGTATGTAGAGCTCGGACAGTCAGGTCGGTTGAGAGCGTATGAGGCTAACTAGTGGCCGATCAGATCGTAGGCACTCATAATGGCAACATAGTAAGGCTGTTACGCACTTCTTAAACTTTCCGTCCTAATCATCGCTAGCACGTTCTATCTTTACCCTCAATGCAATCCCTCCGAAACTACCACGCTCACTCTGGCTCAATCACCTCCATATCTGTAAGCCCGTTCTCTCCAGTGGCCTCCGTCACTACAACAGCAAGCGATCCTCCGTCAAGAGTAGGAGTACCAGGAAAGACAGGTTCTGGCAGGACCCCTTCGTTCGCCAGTGATGCCCCAAATACGAAAGGACCACGCGGAGCGCGTCCTTCCAATGTCCCAGCTGTTCCTGCAAACTCAGTCTACATCGCAACAGCTTCTATGGATGGTCATGTCTGTGTTTCTTCTCTCGTCGATCCTAAGGATGTCATGCTGCGGAATTATGCACGACCTGTTCAGGCTGTAGCTCTTTCTCCTAATTACAAAGTGGATCGGACATACCTATCTGGAGGTATGGCAGGACAACTCATCCTGACAGTAGGTGGCCGCACTGGTGTCAGCACGAACGCGAACACAAACAGCACAGCAGCATCAGCATCAGGATGGCTTGGAGCAATCGGACTGGGAGCAAATAGTGGTACCGATACGGTGCTGCACTCAGGTGAAGGGAACATCAGCACGATCAAATGGTCTCTATCAGGCAAATACGTGATGTGGACAAATGAACAGGGCAGTAAAATCATGCGATCGAATATGGAACTACAGACCAGCCAGATGGATATTGCATGGAGGAGGATTGCGCATGTGCCGAGACCAAACAGAAGGATCTGGGAAGATATGGCTGGTGTTTGGCGAGCGCATGCACAGTGGATTGACGATCGCTATCTGGAAGATGGAGCTGAGGATCAGTCGCCTGTACCTAATAACGCTTCTTCAGATGCAGCATCGATAGCACCTAGCGTCCGACCAGGGACGATTCGAAGAACAGGTACCTCAATGAGGCCATCCGTACCTAAGATACGGCGAATTGAAAGGCTGGTCGTTGGTTGGGGCGACACTGCGTGGATAGTACATGTGCAGCCTGGAAGAACTGGCGAGGTGGCCACTCCAGGGAAGGCCGAAATCGTACATCAGTACGCCGCACAACTCGCAAGATGATCGTGTCTTTTGCTAATGCAAGTGCAGGGTTGTCTTTCCAGACGGTATTATCTCTGGAATAACATTGTACACACCTTCGCTTTTGCTTGCGCTCGTCTATCGTACAAGAGACGATGATGACAATCCAATCACACCAGCAGAAACAGCACCTAAGAAGGGGAGACATCGACGGCAGAATGGCTTACCGCCTGATATGCGGTTGATTGACTTGCAATCGCCGAACAAGGATGAGGTTGAAGTGGAAGGGCTCACTGTGAGCCGGTTCGAATCACTCACAGCTAGTGATTACCATTTGTCTACTCTGTTCTCTCCCAAATTTCGCACTCCGCAGAATGAGCAAAAAGGTGCCTTGGAAGTGATTGGCAGTATCGGTGGCGGACTCTGGGATGCTAGTGTCAATGCAACTGTCAGTGCTACTGTTGGTGCGACTCGACTCATCAGTTCAGGTGCTAGCGTGCTCAGTGCTGGAAGTAGTGGTGATCGCACTTCTGCCACCACTGAATCAGGGGTCACATCTTCACCGCCACCCCAGCCTGGGCCGGGCAGAGATATAGCAAGTGCTGTCGGAAAATCTGGTCTGAAGATCATCATTCATAGTCCGTACGACTGTGTGCTTGCTACAAGACGAGATTTGGGTGATCGTCTGAATTGGCTGATAGAGCATGAGAAATATGAAGAAGCATACGATCTAGTCGAAAGTCATCCTGAGATTGTCTCAACATCAACGACAGCCACAGATACACCGACTACAACATCAACAACTCAGCAGAACGGAAACCTTGCAGACTTCTTCACTGATGACAGTTCGTCCATGAGCGACCGACAGCATAACTCAATGGTAGCTAAGGAGAAAAGACGCATTGGTGATTTATGGGTACAGCAGCTTGTGAACAAGAATGAGTGGGCAGTTGCCGGCACGGTCGCAGGACGAGTACTGGACTCGTCGTCGGGCTGGGAAAGATGGATCTGGGCATTCGCGGAGGCCGACAAGTTTGACGACATCACACCATACATGCCTACCAAACAGCTGAAGCCGCCGCTACCCTCAACGGTGTACGAAGTGGTTCTTGGACATTACATTTTACGGGATAGGCCACGTCTGAAAGAGCTTCTTGATTTGTGGCACCCTATTCTATTCGACGTCTCAAGCGTCACCGCAGCCATCGAGTCGAAGCTCAACATGAAAGATGTAGGCGAGAACACAACAGAAGATGGCATACGTGGTCGTGATTGGACAATACTGCAGGAGTGCTTAGCAAAGCTATACCTCGCCGATGGGCGACCTGCAGAAGCATTGCATTGCTATTTACGAACACATAGTGCTGATTCAGCGCTCGACCTCGTTCGTGATTATCAACTGCTCGCATCGTTGACGGATAGTGTCTACGCCTTTGTCACGATCCGGTTGTCGCCTAAGCAAATTGAAGATGCAAGTTTAGAGGATCTCGAAAGCCTCAGCCAAGAACCTATGCAGATGCTGGTCACTGGTGCCATTCATGGCATCATCTCTCCAGATATCGTCATCAAGCAATTACAAATACGCGGGCCTATTGGTCGACCGTTCCTCTACTTTTATGTCAGCACTCTTTGGAAAGGTGAAAGTCATGAAGTACTGGATGACCACTTTGTGCCGGCAGCAACAAAAAGGATTGTCCGGAGGTCTCGATTCGATATGGACGTGGCGAATGACTCCGCAACAAAACAACTACTAATACCATATGGGAATCTAGCCGTGAGCCTGTTTGCCGAATACGGTCGATCATTGCTGGCACAATACCTTAAATCGACCCAAGAGTATTCCTTTGAGCATGCTTCCAGAATCTGTGAGCAGTACCATTACATTCCAGAGCTCGTGCACCTGCTTTCTGCCACAGGACAGACGAAACGAGCGCTTCATCTGATTATTGATGAGCTCGGTGATGTCAAGGAGGCAATTGACTTTGCTAAAGAGATTGATGACGATAGTCTGTGGGACGACCTGTTGGACTTCAGCATGAATGACCCTGGAAAGCCCAAGTTCATTAGTGGATTGCTCGATTACGCTGGAACGACCATCAATCCGGTCGACCTGGTTAAGCGTATTCCACGTGGTCTGGAGATTCCAGGACTCAAAGACAGTTTAGGACATCTCATCAAAGAAAGTGAGATCATGTCAAGTATCAGTGAAGGTGCTGCAAAGGTGTTGAGCAGTGAAGTTCTGGAATCTATGGCCAATCTCAGAAGTCATTTCCAGCACGGTCTCGCGTTCGACATATCTAATGCTTCGATGGCGGAAGACGACCTTGCAGGCAGTACAAAGGGCTTGTGCTCAATTTGCAAAACGTCTTACACATCTTCACCAGCTGGAGCAGAAGGTGATAACACTGATCACCTGCTAGGCTTTCCTTGTCGACACATTTTCCATCTGAGCTGTCTTCTTGACTCAATTACCGAAGCATCAAATAAAGATCGGATCGACACCTTACAAATGCAGCTCGAATCAACCGAGCTTGATGATAATGAACCGACTTATAACGTTGGGAAGGTGGCTAATAAGATTGCACATGCACAAATGATAAAAGGTGTTTGGGGCAGTAGAGGATGTCCTATATGTGAAGCCAAAAAGATCACGAACGATGTAGTGAGCTGATAAAGATGACTGTATATAATAATGAAATATATGCACAATAACACAATGGTAAGTTGCTTGTGAAGTAGGTATATTAAGCAGCAATATTGTAAGTGAAGGATTGTGCAGAACAGCCCGCAATCGTGCCGGAAATAGAATCGAGAGCTGCTCTAGCACTGAGTACCATTGTCGAAAATCTCCTTCAACAAAGTATTTGAGTGGCCTCGAGCTGAGCAAGAAGCATCAGAAAGATCAGTACAGCATGACGATTATCCTGAAGGGCTGACGACGCTTTGACTGGCAGTACATTGGCCAGAAACATCGAGAAACTCGCTCGATTGTATGTTCGGCTCTTCGGATCATTCGGATTATGGATTGTTGAGACGTCGACACACCAGAAGAGAAGGAACATGGTCTTGGCACGATCATCAGTTCTGAAACAAGCAGTCGCTACTGAATCTCTCACCTTGTGAACCCTGATTTTCAAACAACATAAATTGTCCTCTCACTTTCATCTTGCTTTCTTCTTCTTCCTCTTTCTTCTCATCATCAACACCAATCCATCAAGCTTCTCTGCTTTCTTTCTTGTGCTTTTTCTCTTTGGCGTTGATTGCTCTCTCTTGCTTTTTTGCTTTCCATTCGTTCTCTCGGTCTTCTGGTCTGGTCTTTTGGTTTTATCTCGACATCCGCCTTCGTCATCCAACGACAATGCATTTCGCAAAGCTTCTCGGTCTGGCCGCTGCCTTCACTGCTGTTCATGGCTCTGCTGTTGTTCATGCTGGACATGATCAAGATCTCAAGCCTCGTCAGCTTGGTACGTCCTTCATTCATCTCATTTTGTTTCATCTCAGTCTAACATCTTTCACAAGGTCTCTTCGGTACTGGTTCAACCACCTTCACTCAAGTTGTTCAGACTACTACCTCTCTTGTGGTCGTTGGTATGTTACTCTTCATCCTGTCCAACCTTGAGGTCTTAAGCTGACATTATCAAGATGTGTACCCTACCTTGTCAACTTCGACTGTTGTGGCTACTCAATATGTCACCGTTAGCATGGTATGTTGCAATCATCCTCCACTCATTCAAAGCTTCTCTACTAACACTACCTTCACAGTGCCCCTCCTATGTGACTGATTGTCCCGCCGACAACGTCTTGGTGGTCACCGCCGTTCAGACTGTGTCAACTTCCATCTGTCCCACCACCTATCGGTCCACTCGTACGACCACAACTTATCAAACAAATGACGTGGTCACTACCTTGCCTGATACCTCATCAACTGGTTCGACTACCTTGAGTACCACTACGACTACCCACACCCCAAACACCATTATCTTGGGTACGGGCCAAGTTCCAAGCAGTTCTTCGAGCGCTACATTGTTGTCAACTATCTTTGTGACACACTCGGCACCCATCTCGACGTTTGCTCCTCCTTCAACCACTAGCACGTCATCGTCGACCTCTGTTAGCTCGGCTGAGGTCATCAGCTCAACCTCATCATCCAGTGTGAGCACAATGTCGACTTCGGTATCAATTCCTGCTTTGAACTCGACCGTGGCAACAACTACTACGAGTACCACTGTAGCTCCTTTGACAAGCACTACCAATTTTACCGAGATTATGAATGCTACCACTTCAGTTGTTTCTAGCACTCCAACACCATTCTCGACCGTCCTAACCGCGATGTATAACGGCTCAACTATCATGTCGACTATCGTCGTCCCTATGCAGACATCTGTTCCTGCTAGCAATGGTTCTGCGATTGTTGTCACGTTTACCCCAAGCTCAAGCGTTTTTGCCGCCAATGTCACCGGTTCTCCTTCCTTCGTGTCTTCAGCGGTTGCCACGACCATCACACTGCCACCATATGCAAACACAACTCAGTCTGCTTCAGGTATCACAACTCCGGCTCCTGGTCTACCCATCGTTGTGATCGCTCCGAGCTCTACATTCTCGACTGTCGCTACCCTAACTGTTCCTCAAGGCTCGGCTTCCAGCTCCGCTCTGTTGACCTTGGCAGTTCCAAGTTCTGGCCTTGCAACTTTCTTGAGTCAGCCTTCAGCATCTGCTTACAGCGTCGTCGTGCTCGGTCCTTCCACCAGCATAACCACAAACTTGCCCACGGCTCCAATCGCGGTATCCACCCTCCCACTTGGTTCTCCTTCTGCGTCCGCTGAAGTTTTCACCTTGGCCAATGGCGGATCGACCACTCTTGCTGCTCAGCCCTCGGCATTCCCAGTTGTTGTTGTTTCTGGCAGCATTACCTACACGACTTCGATCCCTGCTGCTGTTGCTCAGACTACTTCAGCCTTGCCTGCAGTTGTTGTGCCGATCACGTTGAGCTCTGAGTTCATATCTGTGGCACCTTCAACAACTTCAACCATCTCTGCTGCAATCACCTCTCAGGCCTCTTTCTTTTTGACCAACATTCCTGCAACCCCTACAACTGTTTCTTTCAGCACCAGTGTGGCTTCTATCCAGGTTCAATACTCGGCTGGGGTCCTCAGCACGTTTACTCAACAGGTGCCCACCATTGTCTCATTCGTGTACAGCCCAACTGGCACTTCTGGAAATGCCGCTGGGCCGTCTGAAACCAGCCTCACTCCAGGCTCAGCCTCGGGCTCTGCAATTCCTGCTTCCGCAACAACCACAGGTTCAGTGGCGACTTATACTGGTGGTGCCATCAGCTTGAAGGGCGCCTCTGGAGCACTTTTCGCTGGACTTGTCTTCGCTTTCGCACTTTGATGGAAGAGTGTTTTGATTGAAATTGAAGACGGAAGTTTGCCAGCGAACTTCGGCGGTATGGTTGAGAAGAGTTCGCAGGACGAACCATTATGAAGACTTTTTTGGAACTGTTCATCTGTTGATTTAAGATGCATAAATAGTGAGATAGCATTGCTTATAATTCAAATATTTTGCTCCCTGTCTTTTTGCAACATGTTTCCCTTGCGATATCCTCGACACTTCTACGAACAACTACATACTGGTTTCAATAACCTAATTCAACAGGATTCGGCAGTCTGTTCGCTAAGCTAGTCTTACGTTCTATTGTGATACAGTGGCTAATACGCGAGAAGAACAAGGTCGAGCGGTGGTAATGGATAGAGCCTACTATATGACACCAGGTAGTTTGCCATCAAGATACTGGCGGTTTTATCGCCCCGTGGTGGTCAAGCAGATGGATGACACAAGACACTTGAAAACAGTTATAGCGAGGAACATGGCAGCTTCTTCCAGCTGATACTATCACATACTTGCATCTTGTCAAATTTGATCGAGGGAGAAGAAGAGCTTCCATTCAAGAAAGGTAGAGCAGTATACCCGTGAGTATGAAATTCTTGACTTGAAAGAAACTTTCACTCACAAGCAGGGATCATCAGTATCCTTCACAACAATAAAGCCCTCCTTTGGAAACTGGCATCTCCTTCACTTGACTTGCTTTTGGTTTCGCCCTGTTCTTTTACCATATTGTCTTCAAGGTGCCTACTCTCACCCTTCAGTACTATCCCCACTTAGTAACAATGCCTCTAATTTCAGTCAACGACTTGATAGTGTATTGATATGATTGAGTATACTATAACTACTGAGCTGGCTGATGGTATCGTATAGTAGCTATATACATTGCCACTTCTTGTCTTGGGGTACGAAGCACACAACAATTGTGAACACGACTTGTGTCAACAGGACAAAGTCGTATGATCTGCCTTCGATGAGGCCGAGTGCTCAGCTGATCCAGCACTTGAAAGAATAAGAATAACTTCTGCAGTCGAGGCATGGCTAGAAGCTGAACGGTTTTTCTTTCTTGCTGTTAGTCTCGTTGGTGGTTAGCTTCTTCTTACTTGTTGCTGGTGTTGTTGATGATTGACTTCTTCTGGTTGGGTTGCTTTCTTTGCTTTCGTCCTCAAGGGCTGACTATGAGATCAATGAAATTATGAAACATGCCTAACAGTTTTGCTTCCATAATGCAATGAATGATCAAACCAATCCCTTTTCATGCTCTTACTCTCTAGCTGCATCCTGTGCTTCATCATAATATGACCTCATGAATCCAGTGCGGCGATTTCAGTCGTCATTCTTTTTAGAAAGCGGGTTTCGATTGCGAGCAAGATGAGCGAGCTTTTCACTGGTTCTACAGATGACGATGTTGCAGTTCTTGCTAACACTTGCAATGCTGGAAGAATGGCACAAACACAGAACCGTCCAGAAATCTTCGGTGCTATTGTAGATGAGCTTGTCGCATCTTTGAATTTGGACAGCTGCTTCACACAACCATTCATTGCTGAATTGTCCGAACTTAATGGCGCTGTCATCACCTTTGCTACTCTCGCCAAACAGATTAGCGAAGAAACACGCCGCAACAACTCACTGTGGTTAGCACCATACTATGCCTCGCGTATGGATCATCCTAGCTTGACCTTAAGGGCCGATCGGGGTTAGTGAAGCGCGTAATCTGCGTACTCGGCAACCCGGAGGTTCAAGCTTCGTTCACCTGCAGGTTGTCTTAGAAGATGACACTCTTGTGCCAGATGACGCAGCGACTTCCATTCTGAAACCCAAAGCTTGCGCCGAATTGCCAAGCTAAGAAACTCCTCAGTCTCGAGGTAATTGTCATTCTTTACTTCCTCACCACATCCGGACCGCGACATCTTTTCTGTCTCGGAGTTCGGGCCTCCTGTATGCTACCTTAGTGAAGACTGTATGTTTTGGGATGGTCTTCCTCGGAGTTGTCATCTTGCGTGATGGATGTCTTCACACCATAGCCAGACTTAACTACCTTATCTCGATTTATTGAGGACTTCTCGCAACGAAACGCCGCGGGATAAAGCACTAATGTCCTCACTTCTCAGTATCAGTTGAATGAAGGCGGTTTTCACATCGTAGTCAAACTTGATTAACTTGACCATTCGAGGACTCCTTAAAACCTGTATGAAAAGAATTGCCTGAACTCCAATATATTTCACCTTTGAATAGCTGTCGGTGAACTCCTGACCAGTATATTCCTACTATTAGATTCAAGTCTTCTGCCAAGTCTTTCCTGCTAACAGGTTAAGATGCCGCCTTGACCATGGGCTGACTTCCAAGCTTGATGTAGACCAGCACTCCTCACAGCCTACTTTGAGCCGCCATTTGGTCTTTGAGACCGCTCACATCAACGGCAGCGTTCGAACTTCATGTCATCATCGTTCCAGGAAGTTTCATCGTCTGAAGCTAGCTTTGCTTACTTGTTTATGTCCAGGACAACCTTGTCTCAACACGATTGTTATTGCCGAGACCAGGGACGCAGATCAACAGCGCTGTGATGCTCTGAAGCTTGTGTCTCTGACACTGGACAAATGCCCACGCTGTTCAACACGTCTGCAACAAACAACAACATCCAATGTTTTTCTAAAGGAAGTATTTCCTTCTGGCGACATCTTCTTCTCTGTATATCAGGGGTCTACGGAACCCTTCGTTGCTCTTGCTTCATTGCTCTTGCTTTCATTTTTCAAGGAGGAATCTTAGATTAGTGTTAGCTCAATTCTGTATATCAATATCATATCATTTGCCATTCCTTTTCCCTGTGAATCTTGACTTGACATCTTTTCCATGTCTATTCCCGCAACGCACACTGTCGCCTTCCAGCGGGATCAATATATCAATGAACAAACAACAATATCGTCCTAAATTCGAACAAATCTACTCTGCCCTGGTGTTGCTGATGGTTGCTTTTTCATTTTTGTTGCTGGTATTGTTTAATCGTCGGAATGCTCTTCTTGCTTCTGTCTTGATTGTTTTAGAGATAAATGACTCATGTGTAACGATCTTAGGTCCGATGCAAAAGTGAAATGCCCATCTTGGTCGATAAGGTGAGCACGACCGCATGCTCGGATTCGGGGCACACTACTCATTGCCTGGGTTCGAGCCGAGTCTCCGAACCCGCATGTAAGCAGAATAGCAGCTTCAGTCTTCTCTGCTGCTTGCTTCGACTGTAAGTCGTGCTGGCGCGAATGAGAGATGGTAACAGGCTCTATGTGGACAACGTCCTCACCTCCTCTCCCAGCACTCTATCCCAAGCATGATACCCCTCTAC
>Ga0181471_100522_pt2 | contig 11247 bp, 8 predicted proteins | sample InSIn5gowninarea_FD_119083 | JGI IMG/M metagenome (GOLD analysis project Ga0181471, IMG submission 119083) | Clean room microbial communities from NASA Spacecraft Assembly Facility at Jet Propulsion Laboratory, Pasadena, California, USA -... ...
AGTTTAGCAGTTAAAGAAATTGCTCACTAGTGCACCTATTCTAAAGATCACAAATCCAAATAAATACTTTCTAGTATGCACCGATGCTTGCATTGAAGGATTGGGTGGTGTCCTCATGCAAGAAGAGAATGCCATGCATCATGAGTCATGTAATCTAAAAGGGCATGATAAGAGTTATGTGACACATGATCTAGAGCTAGCCGCTATAGTGCATTCCCTAAAGATGTGGAGACATTATCTTCTTTGGAGGAAGTTTGAACTCAGAACATATGACATGACCTTGAAATATTTGTTCGAGTAGTCAAGCTTGAATGCTAGACAAGCTTGATGGATGGAATTCTCTTGTGGGTTTGATTTGGAAATCAAACATGTAAAATGGAAAGAGAATAAGGTCACATATGCCTTGAGAAAAAAATTTCATGTTGAAAGCATAAATGTTTACAAGATATATCTTAAAGAAAAGGCTCTTGAATCCCTAGACAGTGATTAGTTTTATCTCCAAGTAAAGGAAGAATTGTAGAAGGAACAAAGCAACAAAAAGAATGAAGGCTATCGAATAGAGGAAGATGGTATTTTGTCATGCCATAACAAGATGTATATCCCATGTGTCACACACAGTGATGATCATGGTATTATGCATGATAGGGGAAGGCAGTAGTTCCTGTGGCATAGAAGGAAGTAGGAAGCGTGGAAAAGAACATGACAATGTTTATGATAGAGATCCTAGTCACGCAGATTGAGAAGGGTAGTACTGGATGAATTGCATCAAGAACCATATGCAGTACACCCATGCTATCAGAAGATGATGATAGCCACACAAAATTTTTATTTTTGTCCTGGAATGAAAAGGAAGGTGGAAGCCTACATTGCTAAATGTCAAAAGTGCCAGCAAGTTAAAGTGGAGCATCAACACCTGGTAGGAATATTGCAACCCTGGTCCATTCTAGAATGGAAGTGGGAAGATATTTCAATGGATTTCATTATAGGATTTCCAATGACAGCAAGGCAAAATGATTCCATTATGGTAGCAATGGAAAATTTGTCCAAGGAAGCTCACTTTATTCTAGTTAAGTCCACTCACAAAGCAAGCGATATATCAAAAATTTTTATGAAGGAAATTTTTAGACTACTTGGATTTCCCATGAAAACTACAGTTTTAGATTGAGATTCTAAGTTCACCTCCAATTTTTTGAGAGGAGTGTTTCAAGACTTAGGAACTTAGTTGAATTTTAGCATAGCCTATCATCCACTGACAAATGATCAATCTAATCAAGTGCTGGAAGAAATGTTGAGAGTGTATGTGATGGATAAGCTATCTAAGAAGGAAGATTAATTAGTCTTGGTGGAATTTGCATACAACATTGGATAACAAGCAACATTAAACATGATCCCATTTGAAGCCTTGTATGGTAGAAAATGAAGGATTCTAGTAAATTAGGACGGTCAAATGGGCAGAGTAATACTTGGGAAACAAATGCTCAAGGAAATGGAGTAGCAAGTGGAAAGGATAAGGAAAAATATTAAAATTTCCTAGGGTAGGAAGAAAAGTTTTGCAAACTTAAAGAGATTGCATAAAGAATTCAAAGTTGGATATCATGTTTACTTGAGAGTAAAGCCAAGGAAGAGTTCCCAGAAGTTGGGAAGTTGTGCTTAGTTGGAAACCAAATATTGAGGTCCATTTGAAGTCCTTGATAGGATAGGACCTATTGCTTATAACATTTCATTTCTTGTTAATATGAGAGCTCAAAATGTTTTGCATATTTCTTAACTTAAAAAGTATGTGCATGAGCCTAATCACGTCATTGATTGGATGTGATTCAGGTGGAGCCTGAGGGAGAGTGTGGCACCTATGTGTATCCTTGATCAAAGAGAGAATACACTCTAAAACTAAATCATCAGCTAGGTAAAGGTGCAATGGAAGCATCTGGGTCTAGATTAAGCTACATGGGAGCTAGAGGATGCTATACAAGAAGCATACCCATTTTTGTTCAATTTTGTGAATATTGAGGATAATGTTATTCCAAGGGGGAGGGGAATGTAATTCCCTAGCTTTGAACCTAAGCATGTACTAGATGTAATATGTAAATGATGTAATTATGTGATATATAATTCCTAGCATGGAACTCAAGTCCAAGGACCTGCTAGTGAGTGTTTAAGTTTTATACGCAAGTATTTCCTATAGTGAACAATGTGGACCATATGCTAGAAATGCATAGTGGTGATGTAAATTATGTCAACACCATGAATTAATATACAGATAACAGGATAACTACACATGCACAACGCAACAATATAAAATGGGTATGGATCTTTCCTATTCACCAAGAGCCGAGATGGTTGGTTAGTCCTTTGTGCAGTAATGGAAGCTATATGTGTGTGAGTAAAAGTAAATACAATTGTGTTAGACTGTGTGTCAGTCATAAGGAAGACCCACTACTTGAGTCAAGCTTACCCCAGAATCCTCATTCACCATCTTGACCAATATTGCTCATTCATTCATGTCGCATTGGTTCCATAGTCTCATGTTATAGTGTTATTGCTTAAGAGGAAGAACCAAACCCTAAGAGTTGAAGTTGAACCATGATCCTTATGGAAAAGTATCCATGATAGAGTGGTATTAGTTCCCTACTTGTGAGACCATGAACTCAATGTCGTGCTAGTGTTATCGACATGCAAACCAACCATTGATAGAGTGAGTTGTTTGAATGTCTAAGCCAAGATAATTATAGATTGGCATCAGGTAATTTAGTATAACCCTGCTATGATGGTATTCAAAGTTTGGTTGAGCCAACAAAGTGGTATCGGGTTGTTTTGTATAATCATGTTGTGATGATCCTTGTATGAGGTAGCGAATGACATAGTGTTATTCCTGCACATATATTATGTTGAAGCCATGAATTCCCTATAACACATCATAAATACATAATATTATTGTGAATATAGTGCAGTGAAATCTTAGAGATTGAGAGAAGAAAGGGTTATCTTTCTATGCCCATGGCTGAATAGCATTGGAAGGGAATACCTACCTATTAACCTAAGGGACTGTTGAGTAGAGAAAGGATGGCTTCCCTGTGTTGCATGGGTAGGTATTGTGGATGCTTGAGTTTCTAGTCTAGTTGGGGTGCCTATAACTACCTGTGACATGCCGTATTCCTTGCAATGCATTGTAATCCCACAGTCTTGTTGTGAATCCAATGAAGTGAGTTTGACAGTGTGGTTATTGGTCTAGGGAAGTAAGGTCTGAGATATTCTTGTGAACCCAATGAGGGTTGACACCTTTAGATATTGAAAGAAGAAAGGGTTATCTTTCTATGCCCATGGCTTAATAGTACCAGAAGGGGAGACCTTCCTAAGGGAGTGTTGAGTAGATAAAGGATATTTTCCTTGTGTTGCATGGGTAGGTATTATGGATGCATGCGCTGCTAGTTTGGTTGGGGTTCCAGTAACTACTTGTAGAAGCACATTGGCTTGGTTTCTCCTTTCCCATGTCTTATTGTGCACATGTAGCCAATTGCATGAATCATCTTATGAAAGATAAGCGTTCTCATGATCACAAATGTTGTGTATAATTATAGTAGATAGTCATGATATCATTTATGGTTATGTGTGAATGATGGATATTGTCTCTCTATGCATGAAGTATGTTGTTGTATATTCTAAGTTGTAGGTAGTGTTAGTTCATCATTGACTATGTGCACAATGAATTCCATTGGCACAAAGGGTATGTGTCACATTATGCACATGGGGTCATAGAAAGATTATTGTATCATGTGATAGACTCACCCTATGGGGTATTCTTGTGTCCATGTCTGCAGTGGTGCACATAGTGGATTCGGAAGTGTCAGTCATTGGCCTCAATGCAACGTGCACCTATGAGTAAAGGTAGTGTGATATGATGTTGTGCGTAGAAGTAGATGACTGCGAGTTGTGATGTGCATATATGTGTGCATGTGTTGTAGAGAGATAGAGCCTCTATGTCACAAGAAGTTATGTGTTGTAGAAGGGATTGTGTTGCAAGATGAAAGATATTGTGTTGTGCTCAAAAGGATGCAACAGTGTGAAGTTATGTGTGACACATGTTGCATGTCAGTTGTTCAATCTTGTGTCATAGTAACAAGTGCGATCAAATGTTTAGGCATAAGTATTTCATGTCACTCCCTATATTCTTCCATGTAGGTGCCGCGATAGGACAAGTTCTAAGTTACCTTCCTAAGAGAAAGAGAATTTTCTCGATCCCCCACCTCTTGAAGGCATTGAGGAGATTGGGGACACGACATTAGTAGTCAAGTGTACATCTAAGTTTGTGATATTTTAGTACAATTATAAACTACTGAAATGGAAATATGCAATACACTTGCATTAATCATTTAAGATAGTTTTATGTTTTTGATTTATGTGTTGAATAACTAACCAATTAGTTTCACCACATGGAAAAATTGTTTCTCTAGTTATAGTGTTTTGTAAGTGTGATATCTTGATGTTGGGCCATAGATACTCATTTGGGTTTCTAAAATACCCCTCATCCAATGATATATGAATATGGTGATAATATTCATCCCTAAAGTGTACAAAAATTCACCCCAATGAGGATAATTTATGAGTATAGTGCTAGGATTAGTATCAGAACATACTGGCCTTTTATTTTTCTTAACTATTGGTTCCTTAACTTAGGTTTCCTCTATTAGTGGTTCTTATTGAGTGACAGGTTGTTGATCTTTCTTCCCAGATCTAATCTTATTCCTTTTGGGATCCATGAAGAAGGTCTTGTAAGATACGCATAACTTAGAAAATTAGGGTGATTACAATTCCTAGAAATTATTAAAAAATAATGCGGTGCATGCAAAGGTTAAAACTAAAATAATTTGCAATGAAAAATTAATGGATTTGGTTTGTGATACATTATGAAATGAGAGAAAAACAAGTCACACTATTGAGGATAATTTTGTTATGGCTAGAATCACTCATGTTCATCCATTTATTTGAAGATATAACACTCCATCAAGGTTATTCTGGTGTTTTTGAAACAATACGTACCAAATTCACTCCTTTAGAGGTTGAAACTAGGTAACAAACAAAAAATTAGGGTTAATATGATCATCTAACAATAAAATGTGGATCTCAATACAAAGAAACTAACATCTATGGAACATAAAACAAATTTAAACTGCACTAATAAACAAAGCAATAGAAGAAGAAATCACTCCTTATTACAATGTCTAATGAGAAAGAAATTTGGAGGAGAGATACACCATTGGAAGGATCAACAAGTGGATACTATTCATCTGTTTGGGAGGGTCCTTTGCTGACCTCTTTAAGCTCTCTTCCAATTGTTGAAGTGGATGAGGAAAGATGGACACAACTCTCTCGAATGAGGGACTTCAAGATTTGGAGAAATGTAAGTGGCTTGGATCAGACCATTAATAAGCATTTCTCTTCAAACCAGTAGCATAACCTTGCTTCTATCTTTCTATTCGTGTGAAATGTATCCTAAATCCCTCAATTTATAGGTAAATTTTGGCTATAACTAAACTAGTTTCAAGTGGGAAACCTTGGAGCTTAGACAAATATATTCCATGAGGATGAGAGTGACCCATGAGGATTTAAAGCACAAGAAGGGATGTAAACATCTAGAATTGAGCTCATAAGTTGCCTCATATCCAAGCTAAACCTATTAGGATCCTTCAAAGTGTCACATAGGAGATGCTTTTACTTGTTCACACAAGTCGTGATGTTATTGAAGGATATTCTACATGGTAGCATAGGCTTCAATGGTGATAGTCATGTGAGTTTCATAAAGTTCCAAAATTAAGGTTGGAATTTGATCTTTAATATTTTGAGGCTAATTAATGTTGTATTGAGGAGTCGGTCTTGGTGAGCTAATACTTAATTCTTTCAGTAATGAAGCCAAAATGTCACAATTGGATGAAATTCAAGCATTAATCCCCTTGATGTATGAGGTTAGGAGTAAGCCGTATTTAAAAAAAACATCATAGTTCCTTTCCCCAAGATATAAAGAGATATTTTGAGAGAGCAGTAAAGGATGACCCTTGGAGAAGGATTGGTGGACCATCTACAAACACGAGTGATAGATATATACAATATTTATACAAATAAGGTGGGAATATCCCATGCTCATGAAGCTATCAAAGTAAATTACAATGTTCAAATAAGTTCATGGGGGCTTGAATCTAAACAACTAAGGGATAAGGATGGAGGTGGCTCCAGTCCAGGACCTGGAGATGGTACTCTACTGATTTGAACCAGTGACAATTCCACCCAAGGAGTGGGGTGAACATTTAAGAAATAGCCAAGCCCATAAGGGTGGGGTACCATAACATGATGACAACGACCTTGAAGGAAACACTTACTGAAAGAGGGTACAAAAAAATTGCTTAATGAATCTTGAATGTGTCTAGAAGTCTTCAACTAAACTGTAAACTCTACAATCACTGGAATTGCACAACTCTCCCTGATGCAAATAATAGAATTGGAGTTGAGAATAGGGGAGCCCATTGAGTTAGTGAGAAATGATGATTCTCTCTACCCTATCTAAGGTCAGCCATTAAGTGAGGAAATGAAATACTAAGTTACATGAAACTGCTAATATGTGAGCTCCCAGAATAAACTATGCCAATGTCCATGGGAGATCAATGAGGATGGGAGATCCTTAAACACAAAAGTAACCAATTGTAACTGATAATTTGAAGAACATGAAAAGGCTTGGTAATTGAGTAGGGGACTTAGGACTTCCTTTTATTAGAGCATATGAGGCGACTGATGGTGGTAGAAATCAACAACATTCAAACATAACTAGACTAGAGGTTAGGTAGGACTTATTCCAAGGTGGTTTGATGTTGACGAGGGATTGGACATTGTGAATGATTAAATAAAAGTGAAAATATAAGTGGGACTCATAATCATGGGATGAGGTCAAATGGGAGTCACATGTGTGACATGGGTGACATAGTGCAAATGCCCCGAACAAGGGTGATTGGGAAATGATGCCGAGTGAATGGAAATGGTAGTTGATGCCTCTTTGTTTTAGGTTTTTGGAATAGTTTAATTTTTTAATATTTTTTCTTCTAACAACATATCACACATACATGATATACTAATACAACAACTCCTAAATCATTATCTTCAACCTAAACCAAATCTCTCAACATTATCTTGAATCACTCTACAAAAATAGGTATCACCTCTCCACTAAGAATGATTGTACAAGGTACCATTGGGTGTGGATAATCTCTTTTGATTGGGAGCATTAAAGAAAAGATGGCCTTGACCATTGATTCCATGGAAACACCATTTCCACTACTTTCCCTTACTAGTGTTGCATCCTTCAACATACAAGAATCAATAATTCATGTAGCTCTTCACATCCCTATAAATGACTTCATGCCTTTAGAAGGAAAAGCACTTTGAAGCCTTCAAGAAGAACTTAAGCATATATGTTAACATTCTCATCACTGAAATGAGATTCATTGGTCCAACACTATTCAACCACATTAATGAACATCTTCAAGAATATTTCCTCAACAAAAAGGTATCCCTTTCCAGGGTTGGTCAATTATATTGGTAAGAGACCTTAGCCAGTTACCACCCATCAGAGACATTCCACTATATGTAGAAACATCCCATGAAAGTGCAGTTTGGCACACCTTTAGCATAGTTGTCACTTTGGAAGCCATATTTCAAAAACAAGGGAACAACTTGGCATTGGTGGCCTATAGAAACATCCTTTAGAACATTAGAAATGAAAATCCTACTTTGGAGAATTGGAACCTCCTCATGTCAAGCACATTCTCCTTCCTATCTCAAGAGAAGATGCATACTTTCCATGGTTCAATGCATTTATTTCCCACCAACAAACTAGCAATAATTCATCATAAAAAATGCTAAAATGTTGAAACATTCCAATCAAATGTTGGAACTTCTGAAGATGACGAATTGGAGTTTATCATCTTGTTATGCCCCATGAAAAAAGTAATGCTAACGTCACACTTATGGATTGTTGTTGGCCTTGTCAATTGATTTCTTAGGCAATTGGTGTCCATCTTCTACAAAGAAACCCTTACACCTCCACAACTACCAACATTGCAAATATGTTGTCTCTCCTTTGGATCCTAACAACCCTACTTACTTGTCAATTCCACCTATAAAAAGGGGGGTCATACATAGATTCCACTTAAAATGGATTGGGCATCAACAATACATAAATGACAAGGGATGACATTACCAAAAGCTACAATAGATATTGGTCTAATTGACAATCAAGGTATTACCTTCATAGCAATATCTAGAGTTCCTTCCTTGAAGGACCTTCAGCTCTCCCTATAATTTTCCTTCGAAGCTTACAAAAGAATGAAGAACAATTGCCATGCCATCTGAAGGAATCTAGAAGAGGCATTACTCCATTCTAGCATTTTGCTAGAAAACATCCTCTAATGGATTTAGTTTCAATGCCATCCTATAAGTTCTAAATAATGAATTCTCCCCTTACGTTCATCTTTTTAATAGCTTCTTTTATACTTCAAAATTTGATGCCTTATTTCATATGCCTACAATGCCTCATACATCGTCTTTCCTCCATTCCTCCTCTTTTCCTAGATTATTATGCTTTCTTGATTTCTCTTAAAAGGAACTTCTCCATACTATTTATTGCTAATATGCGTAATTGTACTCATTTCATTATTAAACTCTTATTAAAACCTTCCCATCATCTTCAAGATGCATCAATGTGCAACATCAATATGACCATTCCAAAATATATTGGTAGACTTGTAAGTTCTCATATAATTTATCTTTATTTTATCAAGCATTTACAATTTCCAAATTGCTTGCTATATACATCTTCTTTAATGTACACTTTCTTTAAATATGATTTCATTTTACTTCATTTAGCTATTCAATTAATATGGTTTTTTCAATCTATTCTAGAATCTAAATATTTTTTTGATTTCTTTAATATCCAACTCTTACAAAGTCTCTCTACATATGTGGTTTCCATAAATGAATTTTTCCATTTGACGTTATATTCTTCACAACACCATGTGCCTCCTTTTTCAAACTACCTTGTAATGTCAGGCTTATGTATGCTCAATGCCAAAGTTTATGTATGTTCGATGCCAATCAAACACCCTCCTTCCTTACACAAACTTTATTTTCTTATATCCATTTCATGCATTTCATTGTTCTTCTATTACTACAATTTGTGTCTTCCATCTTCAACTCTTTCTTCCCTTCTTTGTCTAGTAAATAAATTTCTCTTATATATATGTATAATTTCTTCCTACTTCTTTGTATTTTGCAAACATTTTTTCCCCATACAATAACCACACCAAATTCAACACATGATCTTAGCATGTGATTTATCTGCTATAATACATATTCTAGGAAACAAATACATCATTCTATTACCACTCTTCCATTAACATGTTTCATTTCCATGGTTCTACCTTTCTACAATGTTCTTTTTGAAACATATGGGGCAATTGCTAGTTTAATCCTTTCCAAAACCTTTATCTAAAATGTGAGTGTTTTTCCCATCAATTATAGAAAACCCTATTTAACAGGGCTTTCCTTTCTTAGTATCACTAGTTTGGTTTCTAGTGCCTCTCTCAAATATGGGACTTTCCATCTCATTTATCATCTTCTATATTGTGATTTCATACTTGGTTGGAAAAATAATTATTATTAGCATCTCAATGTATTTCCTTTTAGTCAACTCATCCCAACTACAAGTCTTCACTATGCAATATTTGGCCTCCATTTCTATTTTATTCAGTTCCCTATATATGGTTGATAAGGGCAAAGGAAATTTAGGAACCTAGATATTTCACTATGGGAAATGATGACTCCAATGAGAATTCATATGAACCTGATTTCCTCCCTAAGCTAGGGAGGAAGAAGAGAAGTTTAACCTCAAATTAATTCATGCTGAAATCACAAACTTTCTTTGACCATGAACTCTCATTAGATCAAGGAAAACTAGAATCCATTCATTAGCACCCATTGTTACAACCTTAGTACATTGATTGTATAAGGAGTTGTCCAAACTATATGTTTAAAACAATTAGATGGCATTAGGGATTTAGTTTTGGAAATTGAGTCTCAAGGATGAGATGAGAAGGGTCAATACTAGGAGCAAGAGATTAGGCACCCATTCTTCTTCAATGCTACGGACCTAAGAACAGTTGTCAGAAGACACAATATCTTCCAAGTTTCCATTCCTTCAAAGGGGGAAATTAGGGATATGTTTGTGGACATCTAGGGAAACTCATCTTAAGCAATGTTGAATCTATTACTCTAGCTCATTTAACAAATCTAGTAGGATATCTCCCATATGAAATGGCAAATGCTAACTATAGAAAATGTGTAATTTTTGTCTAAGTTGATAACGAATCCTCGGTTATTGTACAAAGTAAACCTTCATTCTACTTAACCTTGATCTTGGGATGGAGCATAGTCATCAACATACACACAACACCATCCTTAAGAAAACATATTGTTCTCACTGTTGAAGAACCAAGCAAACATCAAACGAAGCCTTGCAGAGTTGAGGAGAGCTTCATATATCTCAGATGCTAATATTTAGCAAGTATGCATCCAAATAGAGTTCATGAGACACTCCTTCTCCAACTGAAGTTACTCAAGGAATAACTTTGTTGGAGAAGAGAGACAACATCTAAGCGAAGATGGAACCCTTCAAACTCATCATCTCATTGATGAAGATCACTCATAATTCTTCTCTTTCTATTATTGTAATTTAAGGACGGAGAAGGAAAGAGGTTTTAGTTTCTTTCCAACCTCATACATTCCCCTCTTCTCCAAATCCATAGTTTCTATTATGCAGTAGTACATGGGTTTTTGAGTCCAGGTTTCATTTGTAGCTTGTCAAGGAATGGATGGATGTGGAAAATGAGTAGAAGGTTTTAATAAGAGTTTAATAGGGACTCTACAAACTTATATGGGCTTAGTTGCAATCAAACATCGACCACCTACAAAGAGAGGCATTACAAATCTATTTCATGCTTTTTTTACGAACCTTTTTGGCATGACAATTCTAAGAATTACACTAGTGTTGAAGTATCATGAATCTCCATAGGGCTTTGGGATTTATTACTACATTGAATATTTGAAACCGATGTTTCGAGCAGAGACTCTGCTCATCTTCAAGGAAGTAGGAATGCAAATATATGAAGAAGCCAAAAATATAATTGTGAAAAGATGTAGAAAGTGTACATT
>Ga0181471_100584_pt1 | contig 11238 bp, 7 predicted proteins | sample InSIn5gowninarea_FD_119083 | JGI IMG/M metagenome (GOLD analysis project Ga0181471, IMG submission 119083) | Clean room microbial communities from NASA Spacecraft Assembly Facility at Jet Propulsion Laboratory, Pasadena, California, USA -... ...
TACAAGAAAACAGCTCCAACACTCGCAATGGCACCTACAAAAACAGAATCAGGACACATCCAGCTCCTGCTATCCATCATGGAGGAGACAGATGGCAAAATTAATTGGAATGAAGTCGCGAAGAAAACAGGCCTGTACAAGGATGGAAAATTTGTGTAAGTTCACCCACCTATCCAATCCAACATGATCTATGCGATACTGACAGTTCTCGTTAGTCGAAAAGCATTCAATACTATCAAAACCAAATATGGTAGTGCGTCTGGATCGGCTACGGGTGCTGTTAGTCCTGCTGCTGCTGCTGCTAAGGGAGCTGGAAAGGTTACGCCAAAAAAGCGAGGAAAGGGTGGTGATGAGTCTGACGGTGCAACACCTAGTAAGAAGAGCAAGAGCGAGGATGAGAAGCTGGCTACTACTTCTGGTGGCAAGGCTAAGGGCTTGAAGGAAGAGGTTGTGGACTTGGGGGATGAGGATTGAAGATGACTGGTTGGAGATTAATGGGAGATCTGCTAGAGTGATACGGAGTGGTGCGATCCCGACGGTCAGGCCGGAGGTGTACGAGATTGTGATGAGAACGGTTGAGATGAACCATGTGAGCTTGAGCATGCACGTTTCATGAATAAACATGAAGCAGAGGTGTTCCCAGGGAAAAGACATGGAGGTCAAGACTGAAATACCACTAATATGAGACCATCCTGTTTTGTCCTAGTGCAATTACGGCTGTAGTTCGGTAAATCTGATAAGCGATAAGAGAGACATTTCTTGAGAATGTTTATCTGCACCATTAAACACCAGATGGCTTACCGATGAGGAACGGCAAATACACACAATATGCCGCCTGCTCACAAGCATCGCCGTCCTAACGGGGTCTCAAGAAAACCCAATCACCGCAAACAGAACGTGCAAAGGACAGAATATCGAGCGGGCTTCACCTCTTCCAGAACTCGTGAAATAGAGTAGGTATAATGCCCTGTCAGGCACAACAGCAACAGCTAACGTTGTTAGCAAAGGTTCTGAGGACTCAGACGGTGCAGAAGACGATGTGGATGATGACGAAGTTCAAGAACGGGTTCCCGCTGACGAAGAAGACACATCTTCGGAAGATGAGAAGACCACAGCAGCGCAGTCCTACTCGAATCTGCTGAGCGTGTTGAAGTCACAGACTACGACGGACGAACGGCCTCAAAAGCGACGCAAGATTGAAAATGGTGCAAACGGTCAGAGCAACCACCAGAAAGACGATTTAGAACGAAATGTCAATGGTGTTGCGGAAGAGCGAGGCGATGTTGAAGCTGTGGATCTTGCTGAGAATGCGGACGAGAATGTCGACGATTCGGAAGGACAACTGGATTCGGACGATGAAGATTTCGTATTGCATGATCCTTTCGAACAGCATTATACTGAGATTCAGGATAAGGATAAACTCAAAGATGCAATAGAGAGACAAAACCAGAGGCCAGTAATGGACAAGAGCATGGTCGGAAACAGCATTCGAAAACTGGTTACTTCTTATGAGACGACTGCGAAACCAGCGATCAGAAAGAGAAATGCAAAGGATCTCCATCTCAAGAAGAGGCTGGCCGATACTGGAAGTGCAGTATCACAAAACTTACCGGCCGCAGAAACGGATCTGTTGCATGAAATGTTTGCTTACCGAGACGTCGTGTGCGGATTCCGAGTGAACAACAACGCTGCAAGTTTGCGTGACCTCGCATCGTTGCATGCGCTGAATCATGTCTTCAAGACTCGCGATCGGGTGTTGAAAAACAATGCGAAAATGGCTCAAGCTACAACTGACGGACCAGATTACAGAGACCAAGGCTTTACACGCCCTAAAGTACTTGTCCTGCTTCCCACAAAGCAGTCTTGTGTTCGCTATGTTGAGAGTATTATAAGACTTAGCAAGCCAGATCAACAGGAAAGCAGAGGGAGATTTCTAGACACCTACTCTCAAGCAGAGGACGACACATTCGAGAACAAGCCTGAGGACTTCAGGGAATTGTTCGCTGGCAACCACGAAGAAGACTTTCGTATGGGTTTGAAGTTTACGAGAAAGACGATCAAGTTCTTCTCTGGATTCTACAATTCCGATATTATTTTTGCATCTCCTCTTGGCTTGATGCGTACCGTTACAACCGGTGGTGGCAATGCCAAAGAACCCGACGCCAAGAAGGAGCATAATGCCGATTTTCTGTCGTCTATCGAAATAGTGATCATGGATCAAGCTACGGCCCTTGAGCAACAAAACTGGTCACATGTTGATTATGTCTTCTCACAGCTCAATCTTGTCCCTCGAGAGAGTCATGGCGGTGACCTGACCCGTGCTCGTCAGTCCTACCTGGATGGTCGAGCCAAATATCTTCGTCAAACCATAATCTTTGCTGCTTACCTTACGCCATCGATACAATCACTCGCTTCAGCACATCTACACAATATAGCTGGACGGGTCAAATATACGCCAGCATATAACGGAGCCATGCTCGAGCTCTCTCCATCGATTCCTCTGACCATAACACAATCATTCCTCCGCTTCGACTCTTCATCACCACAAACAGACAGTGATACTCGCTTCAAGTTTTTCGCATCCACAATCCTTCCGCAGCTCTTACGCTCCTCGAGTAAAGCCAACAATAAAGGCACACTCCTTTTTGTCCCGACATATCTCGACTTCGTCCGCCTCCGGAACCACTTTTCTACAGCTGCAGAAACAACATCGCTTTCTTTCAGCACAATATCCGAATATTCCTCTCGTGGCGACGTAGCACGATCTCGCTCACACTTCCTCTCCGGTCGCCACTCGGTGCTGCTGTACACCGAACGTGCTCACCATTACTTCAGGTACAAGCTAAGGGGTGTAAGGCGCCTGATCTTCTACGGCCTGCCTGATAACGCGTTGTTTTGGACAGAAATGATCGACATGTTAGGAGCAAATGCGATGAAAGATGTAGAATGGGCAGAAAACCAAAGAGGGAAGCAGGGCAAAGGTTTGGTGAGAGCTATCTTCTCGAAATGGGATGTGATGAAACTTGAACGAATAGTCGGTACAGAACGAGTAGGGAAACTGGTTAGCGAAAGTCAGGGTGATGTGTTCGAATTTGTGTAGGAATAATAGTGGACTCTGCTATTGGTATTCGCAGATTGTATGTACCTCGTGATCGAATTCCACTATTTTACACATTCACCACAGCGCGATGTTCATGTCTCAGCTGTGTCCAGATCTATTAAATAAGTAGCAGACACACATAACCAACAGGAATGGCACTCGGTAGTACTGTAATACAATCCTCGTCCTCTCGTATATAGCTATGTATCATACAGCATTCCATATTGTGGTACGATATACTGTACAGTGCGGCAATCACATCTGCAAAGCAAGATCACATATCAACATCAACTATTTCGGTAAACTTCACCAACCCTAGGGAAGGGAATACATGCGTATTTAGGTAATGACTTCATGTTGGACTACGTAGATAACGTAAAAATCGTGCGATGATAGTGCTGCTGTTTTTCTTGATGGATGACTGACTACGAAGAAGAAGGAGAAGGAGAAGGAAGTTTTAGCATCGCGAATCTTCGTTGCCCAGGGGTTGGAAGCAAGACTTACTTCGTTGCTTAGGACCACTAGAAAGAAACCAGAACGTAACGTACTACGTATGATACGAATTGATCGAGCGACTGGTATTGGGTATCAAGACATAAATGGAGACGGGGCTTCACGAGAGATGATCCCGGAAGTAATTCCTAATTCGGAAAAGGGGGAGAACTTAGTACTAGAAGATAAATAGCACAAAACAAGACGACATTCATTGCTCTGCTTTCAGCTTCTCACGAATTACGTGTACTGATGTAGTTGAGGTACATAACTCATATGCTCATGCTGCATAACTCTCTTGTCATCTCTCTGCGGTCATGCGCGTTTCACTGGGTACATGAATTGGCTTCGTGTTGTGTCGTGTAATTGTGTTTTCATTCGAGAGCTTAGTCGCCCAATACTCTGGTTTGCTCAACTCCGAGTTTCCTCGTTGTTCTCATGCCCACTGGTGTCATGAGATATCTCCTCCAATGCAGCCTCTTTCATAGAATGTGCATACATGTTGGGCGTTCTCGACCAGTGTATAGGCTTAGGAGGCCTTCATGATCCCCTTGTGTGTCATCCTAATAGTGTCGCCTTCGTCTCTGCTTGTGCTTCATTTCTGAGCGCGAGTCAATAGCAGCACTCTCAATCGCTGAAATTCCACATAGTCGTTGGTGAGAGCAGCATGGCGAAACTTATCGAAGTCTTTGCATACGTCTTGGGCGTCGTCGTCTGATGTGCTGGAGATCCAGTCAACCAGGGGTTGATATTCCAACTGTGCGCGCAACGCGTATGAGCTATACGATTCGTGTATCAAGGCGGATTCTCTGTGTTCCCACAGCAAGCAATCACCCAATGCGGAAGAGGTCAAGTCTTTCGGTCCCCGGATTAATTTGTGCCACAATATGTATGTGTCCGGTGTATCTGTGGTTCGAGTAATGAAGTTTGAGAGCTGTTCGATGCTATCTCCTTGGACACCCATCCACTTGATAGACCGACACTTCAACCAGCGAAAGTAGTCCAGATCCTGAGATGGCCGATCTATTTTCGCGCCAGAACTATGTAGCTTATGAAGAGCTAGGAGTCTAGGGCGGTCGTGAAAATTAATTGTGACGTCCTTGTTCGACAGGACAGGCTTGAGAGTTCTGCACAAATTGAGGAGGTCCATCTTGTGGTAAACGTCACCGCCCTTTGGTGGCGCTCTGACAATTTTGACATGGAACTTCTGGAATCGAGGTAGTGATGCAGCAATTGCAAGCATTTTTCTTGCATAGGCGTCACGGTTAGCCCAGTACGATGCCTGACCCCCACGCATGTAGCTTAAAGCATTGTTCTCAAGGTCGAAAGGCTCTTCGTGGTCGTATTCTACTTGTTTCGTAGCTTGCAAGGTCTGATCCTGTCTCTTACTGTTGCCGGACCGTGGAAGGATCACTAGTCCTCCCAGCACGCTAAAAAACTCTCGCCTGTACTTGGGTGTGCAAAGATTCAATAGGTAGTCGTTCACGTGCTCCATAGCGATGGTGTTTTCGTCGTACAAGACTGCGATAGCCTCACTGTAGAGTAGCTGGCAAGTCGCTAGTATTGCTGGACAGAAAGAAAAGTTGACTTCTGGACGCGACCTGTCCGGGCGAGGAGAAAATCGAAATGCGCACGGAACATTTGTAGCGTCGAGCGGCTGTTCGCAGGTAAGAAGTTGTCGCAGTATGTTCAACCGAATTTCAGCAGGAAGTCGCATCAACGACCCAGTTTGCGCTTCTGGCGGCAGGAGGAAGGATTTCGACATCTCGGGTGGACGCCAGGCAACGATGTGGTAGCTATCGTGAGGAAAATTCGTGAAGTAATATGCTGCAAATCGGTCTATAGTTAGTGAAGTTCTGTATGGTGAGTTGTGGCTATGTCAGGACGAGAGTGAAAGCTTTTCGACGCGTTGAAGTGCTGGTGAAGCTGTAAGTGACAATGTTCTGATCAACTGAGTCCCAGTGTCAGCGATTAGCGGCATGTGAAATGTGGTCCAAGTGATAGTGAATTTCTTAGGGTTAGTGGTACATCAATACGATCAGGTCACGAGGCGAAATTGTTGGTTGGTTGGACCATAAGAGAGACAACAATCAAGACCGAAACATCAGCAACACTCAATCCTTCTGTGTGACAAACGAAAGATGTTAACCAACAATTGCAGAATTCTACCGTTCTGGAGATTACCAAGCGATGAGTGCACCTCTGCGAGCATCAACGTGCAAGTGATCTCAAAGTGCACCATGGAAAAGATAAAGATTTTGGATCGTGCGGACAGAATCGAAGTGCTCTGGCCAAGATAGTGAGCAAACACATAGACCCAACAAGAGGTCTGGACCGCAAGACAAGATCAAGATGTTCAATCCTGTGAAGGAATACCAAACTTGTGCTGGTATCGCAACTCGATCACACGAGTCTTGACATCTCTCAGATTAATCAATGTCACCACCCCATCGATTCTGTTTTAATGCCAACCTGACGCCTTCCCTTACGTCGTCAACAATGGCCTTTGGTTCGATCATCGGCTTTTCGCCCTCACGAGCACGAAAGACACCCGTTTTCGTCAATAAACTAATCCATTCGGCGCCAACCTGGCTTTTGTAGTTGTTGGCACCCATAATATCACTCTCGGGATTATCGCCAATCATATAAACCTTCTTCAACGGTGTGCTCTCTTGTACATCTTTACCCCAGCCTTGTTCTCGGTGTTTCATCAATATTTTCTCAGCATACTCATAAGTCAGTTGATGTGGCTTTCCAATGATAGTTCTCTTCATCTCAATTTCTTTCCCACATGCGGACTTTGTGACAGCCTTCCAAACGCCGTCAAGAGCTTCCCGAAAGCCACCTTGCCCAAGACGGGAGAGCGGGTATGCACTCGCCCACAGCAAGTCGGGGTTGGAGTAGTATAGAGGTGGCTGTCCATCACTTTGATAACCATAGTTCTCTAGATCATTCTTGCCATTCTTGCTACTGTATGTTCCGACAATTCCTTCACGGGAGAGCATGATGTCTAGGAGAAGTTGAACGTCGAGGCCCCAATCTCTTGGGTCACTAAATACGAACACCGCATCGATCTTAAGACTGTTTTCGGGATCCTCAGGGTTAATAGGGCGAGGTAGAGGGCGGGCAAACTGCGAATAGTACTCTGTGAAATTTGAAGAAAACGGCGCAATATCCGGATATGCTGTGTAAATGTCGCCTGGTGTAATCACGTTCGTAAAACCATACATCTCGGCTACCTCGCGGCATTTGTTATAATCCCCACCAGCAACGAGCACTGTACTATGCTTGTATGAGGGAACACCATGTGATGTAGCATACTCTGAAATAGGAGTATGGGATTGTATTATTTGAGACACATCGATTTTTAGATCATCTGGCAAGGAGAGCTTCTGGTTGATGTCGTCGACGCGCGTTTTCTCCGTCTTTCCACCGCCATTGGTCAGCAAGATGAAGGGGATCTTGTGTTTCTGAAGGTAGGTGAGCGATTCGGAAGCGCCTGGAATGGGTGTTGAGGAACGCAGAAGCACACCATCGATGCTATGGGATGGCGTCAGTGATTTTGTTCCATCGATGAGGCGTGACGACGCACTCGAAAGCGAAGGCGAAGGAAGGTATCCTCTGGTTCGCAGGTTGTGAAGACAAGAATCTCGAAGCAGGGCAGGATCGTATCGAACTGTGCTGTATCGATTTCCGTAGCTGCCTCGCAGCAGTCCTTTGCAAGAACATGGCCATGGACACGGAGTCGAACCGTTTCTGTATCTCAAAACCGACTGCTATCCCGGAACTGGTATGCAGCGTACTGAAGAAACTACAACTTGAAGTAGTTGTTCCTGTTCCAATTTGAAGTGACGCAAGGTGAACGCATAGGAAGAGCTAACCATGGATACCTGGGGCATCAAAGGTTGCATGGCATTCTCCGTTATCTCTCAACTGGTGTCGACATTGAGCAGCACACCCCTGTTCAACCTTAATATCATGTTCTATGTTTGCTCTTCGTTCATGGACTGGTCAACACGGTCAAACTGACAACATCCTAGAGGTTATTGTGGTAAGGGTTATTCAAGAGGAAAGTCTTATTCATTGGTCTATCATAAAAATACATCCATGCGATGCCACCATCCCCAAGATAGCACGATACTTGGCCACAGTCCTAAAAACAATATGGCGTGCTGATACAATGTTGCCAAAGGTTGCAAGGAAGCGTTTGCTGCACCAGTAGCGGCTGGTCTGGAAATAACCGATGAGCTTGAGCCCGTGGTGGTTGCCATGGCTGATGACGCTCTGGAGCTCGCAGTTTGGGTAGCCGTGCTCGATGCTGAAGTTGGGGTTGGTTTGTTTGGATCATCTGCATCACCTTGGCGATAAAGTTGTAGGGAGTAATCGCTAGCTGAGAAAGTGGTTGACAAACCTGCATGCATGACCTCTGTACCAAATTCGAGCTGACCAAGATATAGAGCACCGGAAAGCAATCCCTTGTTCCAGATATACTTGAGAAGTGGTGAGTAGTCAGCATTCGTGCTCGTCAGATTTTGGTGCGGTAACCAGGAAAACACATCTTGGCCTTGAGCATTCCACCCATGGTACAGACTGAAATTCGTCCCAGCAATCGCTACTGTGTCGATGTCTGGAGTCGACTCTGAATGACCAAGTGGCAGAATGGCGGGGACATACCACAACCAAATCATGACCTCAACGGGTGAGCCGAGGCCGGTCGAGTTGGTGATGTTGTCGCTCAAAAACATATCGATTGCCACATTTGCTTTGAGCCCGATGTTGTCGTATGCGACAGCTTGGTCGTGGGAGCTGGCATTCTCCGTGCCTTGGACCAACATTGACCATTTGCCAGAGAAGTCAAGTGTTGAGACATTCCACAATTGCACCGGCATTCGCGACGGGTCGACTTTGATGTAAGGAAAAGCTTTGACGGTGCTCGCATCGCCGGTCCACTTGAAGTTGACAGAAAACGATGTTCCTTGATCAAGGATATTCATGCATGAATAACCGGAGCCATCGTCGCCCCATTTATTATTGTTGACTATCGAGATCAGCTAGGTCCTAGATCATCCCATGGCAGCGGTGCAACTTACATGAATAAGGGATTGTAGTAGAATTATACCAATCGCTAACACCACACAGCGTCTTGTTGTTCGCATTGTCGTTTTGTGCCGACGCGACCGTAAACTGCCATGCTGCCAACAAGGCAACGAAGCCAATTATCAATCGACACATATGAGTTGACAAAAAGCCTGGCCAGCCAGGATTCAAATGAAGGGATGCAAAGCCAATTTGTTTATACTCATCCGCCACTTAAATCCGCCGCTGCCGACGCAAATAACGAAGTTGAAATTGCGACTTGAAACGGCAACACGATGACATATTGGCGCAGGATCCACCTGCAAGTGTCTCAGGCGAAGTCCACCACGACTGCAAACTCGAGGAATTTTCATATTTGCGCCTCGCTCTCCAAAGCGAGGGAACACAAACACTTGGAACAATTTTCTTCCTCAACATACCTAGTCCAAAGCGTTTCAGTCGACCGTAAACAAATCCTAAATGCGATTCTGTATTCATCTTACAGTCAGGTACCAAGTACAATACCTACAATGAACGCACACGATTACCGTGACCCAACCAGAACTTAAGCTTTTCTGGGCTTGCATTCCCGAGATTGCGGGGTTGAAAGAACTTCCACACGCTGATCATCACCAGTTACCTCAGGTCAGGGTCCACGCCCAAGGCAAGCGATCCGCCCCTGCCGCAGCCCGTACGTAAGGTACCATGCAGGCCAAGCACCAAGGGTGTGTTTTCTGCTTTGGTCCTTGAAACGACTTGTATTCAAGGCCCAATACTGCTCTACGTCGACTTACTGACGACTTGACCTTGGGGCGATTCATCACCACACACGTTTAGCTTACGTCTCATCACGACTCCAGAGCCCTAGGACGATTCGTAGTTGATGATACTGTCCGTATACTGCAGGTACTGCTAGGAATTAATGAACAATCTAAAATGCCAACTTCGGAGCGCAGCCGCTTGACTGCCATCTGAACCGAATAAAATTGGAACGTCGAGACACGTACTTAGGACGTGATTCTGTATGGTTTAGTTTATGTACTTCTGATTGTGTGGAGACTACCTTACGTGCGTGACGGACTAGAGAGATGTTGAGGATTAGATCACTACCGTATTCGATGGGCGGGCAGTCAGGGTACTCCTTTGCTTAGTGGAATGGTACCTTAGGGATGGTACATACGTATGTATAGAACGGTTCAACGTCATGTATGTGTGTTTCTAACTGTAGTAGTGCTTGTGAACGAACGCTTAAACTGGAGTAAGTACGGATATTCAAATTATATTTATAGAGGTAATACTCGTATCAGATACTCATCTCCTCGTTTATATTCATCTAATAGTCAGTCTAACAGAACCCTCTCCACATTCCTAAGCACGCTAAAAACACAAACATAGCAAGCTAACATTTCAATCTACAGCACTCCTTCATCCCTTCCCTTCCCATCACGCTACAGCAGCGCCACAACTCCAAACAAAACAGCACCAATCGCAACCATACCCATTAAAAACTCAACTCGTCCCGCGCAGCACCAGTAGCTCTCTTCACCGCAACAGCAGTTGCCTTTGCAGTTGCAGTCGCAGACCTAGAAACCGTGCGCGAAGACACAGACGTAGATGCAGATACCTTCTTAGAAGAAGAAGGTGTCGCACTAACGTGCGTTGAAGAAGACGATGTTTTGACCGTGTGCACGGATTGCAAAGTCGTTGTTTTGGCAGAGGAGGAGAAGGACTTGAGTGCTGAGGAGGTTGATGTTTTGAATGTGCTGTGGGATGATGAAGCGGTAGCGGTAGCAGTAGCTGTGTGGATGGTTCCGGCTGCTACGGCGCGGCGGTGAAGAGCAGCGGCGTCAGGAACATGGGGGCTTGTCATGTCTTCGGGGAGGGCAATGAGTATGGCACCTTCGTCGTCGTCGGTGGTGGTGGCGCCGGACTTAGAGGCGCCGGATAGTGAAGGGAAGTTACAGGTTGGGCCACCGGCGACTCCGCAGATGTAGAGTTTAAGTACGTCGGAACCATCAGCGCGGACATCAATATCTCTGGCGGTATTGACACTGCTGATGCCGATGTCGCTGAGGGCCTGGCGGAGTTGATCTGGGTCGATGGTGGTGGTGAGGGAGCGGGAGGCATAGTCGGTGTCTCTAGCGCGTTTGGGGTAGTCGCCCTTAACGAGGTCGTCGACAGCCTGGATTGATACGTCAGAGACGGGCTTGTCAGAGATAGATGCAGGTATGATCTCAACGGCATCGCGTGCGGTTTCATCATCAGCCGTGCCGGCATCAATGTCTCGACTGAAAAGAGAGCCCGTTTTATTAGAGCCACGAACCAAGTCGTTGGCAGCTAATTCAGCAACAACAACCACGTCGTCAACGACTGTTTCTGCATCACCGGAGTCAAAAGGGACAAGGTTGTCGGAGATAACGACAGTAGCAGCGTCTACCGAATCGAGACATTCCCCACTTGTCGCGTCGACATCGTCGCACTCATCGACGCAATCCCCAGTGAGACTATCAATATAGTTGCATTCGCTAACAGAGGAGCTAGCCCCGAGATCGATGGTTATCAAAGTGATG
>Ga0181471_100586_pt1 | contig 11218 bp, 11 predicted proteins | sample InSIn5gowninarea_FD_119083 | JGI IMG/M metagenome (GOLD analysis project Ga0181471, IMG submission 119083) | Clean room microbial communities from NASA Spacecraft Assembly Facility at Jet Propulsion Laboratory, Pasadena, California, USA -... ...
ATTTTCCACCAGCTCCTCTTCCTTTCTTTTCATGTTGGCAAGTGTAATATCACCTTTGAACACTGATTTTCCTGCTCTTTTTATTTCCATATTAATACCTGCAGTTCTTGGTAAGAGCTCTTTGGCCACATAAATACAAGGGCCTATACCACAGCTTTTATCATACGTTTTAGCCTGGGGAAGATACAAAGGGTTTTCTCCTTCAATACTTCTGGAACTCATGTCATTTCCTACAGTATATCCTACAATTTTTCCACTGGAAGTAATTACTAGCGTCAATTCTGGTTCGGGCACATTCCAGGTAGAATCTTTCCGGATATTTACGCCTTGCCCTGAACCTACCACCCGGTGCGGTGTAGCTTTAAAAAATATTTCCGGGCGGGGTGCATCATATACTCTGTCATAAAAATCACCTCCGCCAGCTTCTTTAGACTCTTCCTGGCGCGCTACTTTACTTCGCATATAGGTTACACCTGCGGCCCACACTTCCTGGCTTCCGATGGGAGCAACTAACTCTTTTTCTAAATAGGTTTGGGCTTGGGTAATAGGAGTAGTTTGCTTAACGGTTTTAACCAGTTCGTCATACAGATTGTCCCGGTTGATAAAAGAATCCCAGTTGGTTTGTTCCAGTAAATAAAACTGATTTGCCTCTTCCAGGAGGATACCTTTGCGTAATTTGTAAATCTTCATATAGGAGTAAATAATTTTTTATTGCTATCAACTTTCAGGCTTCAATATGACTATAAATCTTAGTCAGACAAAGTGTTATTGAACAAAAAATTTATATCCACTGTACAAATTGAAAACTTAACTTAAAAAATCAGCCCTAAAATTATTTCAAATAAAGCAACAAAATCTATCTTCTGCGTAACCGAAGGGCTTATCACAATTTACATTTTTCAAAGTTTTGCTGTATCAATTACAAATTCTCTAGGTAGTCTCCTCTCTTGAATAAGATTCTATCTTTCTTTATACACAAACTTTCTTTTGCTATAAAAATTTATAATATTGGGGCCCAAACCTAAAACTTTATGAAATTATTCCGCTTTGGTACACCAGGCCAGGAAAAACCCGGGCTTATTCTGCCTGATGGTAAAAAAATTGATGCCAGTGCTTTTGGTGAAGATTACAATGAACAATTTTTTGCTACAAATGGCTTGGCACGTCTGCAAACATGGGCTGATAAAAATGCAGCAACCGCTCCGTTAGTTGCTGATTCGGTAAGGCTTGGGCCTGCTGTTGCCCGGCCAAGTAAAATTATATGTGTAGGCTTAAATTACAGAGACCATGCAGAAGAGAGTAAAATGGCCATTCCGGTGGAACCTATTTTGTTCTATAAATCTACGACCTCTATTTGCGGACCTAACGATGATCTGATTATTCCCAAAGGCAGCCAGAAAACTGATTGGGAAGTAGAACTAGCCGTAGTAATAGGCAAAAAGGCAATTTATATAGAAAAAGAGCAGGCCCTGGACTATGTAGCCGGATATATGTTGCACAATGATTACAGTGAACGCGCTTTTCAATTGGAGCGTAGCGGGCAATGGCTCAAAGGAAAAGGCTGTGATACATTTGCCCCTCTGGGACCTTTTCTGGCGACTCAGGACGAAATACCAGATGTAAATAATTTAAAGATGTGGCTGAAAGTAAATGGTAAAACCATGCAAAATGGCTCTACTTCTAACCTGATTTTTAATGTACCCTTTGTTGTCAGCTATATCAGCCAGTTTATGACTTTATTGCCTGGAGATGTTATTTCTACCGGAACACCTGCTGGTGTAGGTTTGGGTTTTAGTCCCCCTGTTTACCTCAAGCCTGGTGATGTGGTAGAATTAGGTATTGAAGGATTAGGCACTTCCAGACAACAAGCAAGGGCTTACGAAAGCTAAGTACGGTAATGAAAGAATTTGCCAAAACCATTCTGTTGAAAGACGATGCGGCAACCATTGCCAAGTACCGGGTTTACCATGACCATATCTGGCCAGAGGTAGTAAATTCATTCAAGCAAGTAGGGGTACAGGATATAAAAATCTGGATGATTGGCAGAAGGCTTTTTATGTTAATGACTACCTCAGATGCATTTAATCCTAAAACAGATTTCGATAAATATCTCAGTTTACACCAAAAAAATAAAGAATGGGAGGATTTAATGGCCTCTTTCCAGGAGAAAGCTCCAGAAGCTAAACCTGGCGAGCATTGGGCAGAAATGGAATTGATTTTCCAGATGGCAACATAAAACCTTTCAGTTTTATAAATCAGACTTTTTAATATAACTGCTTTTTAAATGGCAAAGATAGATGCACACCAACATTTCTGGCATTACACCCCTAAGGAATACGGCTGGATTTCCGAAGAAATGTCTGTTATCCGCCGTGATTTTCTTCCTACTGATTTAAAACCTGAACTGGAAAAAGCAGGCTTTGATGGTTGTGTGGCAGTACAAGCTGCTTCCACTGAAAAAGAAACAGAATTTTTACTGGGTCTGGCAGATAAATACCCTTTCATCAAAGGCGTGGTGGGCTGGATAGATTTGCAGGCAACAAATACTAAGGAAAGACTAGCTTTTTATGCTTCTAATCCCAGATTTGTTGGTGTTCGTCATATTGTACAGGCTGAGCCAGACGGCCAGTTTCTGCTTAGAAAATCTTTCATGGATGGTGTCAGGCAGTTGAAAACATTTGATCTTACCTATGATATACTTATTTATCCCAAGCACTTAGCTTCCTCCGAGCTTTTTGTAAAACAATTTCCCAACCAGAAATTTGTGGTAGATCACCTAGCTAAACCATTGATCAAAGATCAGATGATAGAACCCTGGGCTTCGCAACTTAAAAAACTGGCAAGCCACGAAAATGTATTCTGTAAACTTTCGGGCATGGTGACTGAAGCCAACAGAAAAGAATGGAAGGCGAGCGACTTTACACCTTATCTGGATGTAGCCCTGGAAGCTTTTGGAAGCAAAAGGTTAATGATCGGCTCCGACTGGCCGGTTTGTAAAGTAGCAGGTGAATATAGTGAAGTAATGCAGCTGGTGAAAAATTATATCTCTGACTTGTCTCCTACCGAACAGGAACAGATTTTAGGAAAAACTGCCCAACAATTTTATGGATTGAAACCTTAAGTGAACTTGAGTATTAAAATATTTTCTGAACAAAAATCTTATCCTCACTTTCAAACTTCTCCAATTTTAAATGTACTTATGTTCATTAAAAATGGCAGATGTGGTTAAATTTATAAACGCCAACTGCGCCTCACATCTCGCCTGTCAATCATATATTTGTAGATGAAGTATAACCATTTTTATGGTTAATTGGTACATTCCTTTATTCTCCCCTTGGTATACTATTTTCTTACTATCAAAAGCTCCGCTTTTCCCAAAAATCTCCAGATCCATTTACAAAATCAGATTCTTTTTTAGTGAAATATTTTCACACAGGTTTTCTGCTGGGTTAAAACCTAACGAAAATAAATCGTATAAGCTTAATATACAGTTTAGTGATAAAGTTAATAGCTATGAAAAGAAAATTTAATCTCTACAAAAACAGGCTGCTTCATTTCAGTATAGTAAGTTTGGTAGTTATGCTTGTTTCATGCAATCCTCAAGGTGCCGAGGTGGTGGAAGACTTAGACATGGTGGGTACGGCATTCAGCAAAGATTTCGATTTTTCAACAGTAAGAACCTATTATATGCCTAATGAGGTCCTTACCATTGTAGATTCAAGCAACCAAAGTTCAAATGTATTTCTCAATCCAGCTTTTAACCAGGCCATTCTCAGGCAGATAGCTTCTAACCTGAATAGCCTGGGTTATACCCGTCTGGATACTGTGACTACTACGCAAAGACCGGATGTATTCGTACAAGTGGCTGCTTTAGCTACTACCAACACAAACATTTATTATGACCAATGGTGGGATTATTGGGGCGGTTATTACAGTCCTTATTACCCAAGTTATGGCTATGGTTATGGCCCAGGTTATGGTTTTGGCCCTGGTTTTTATCCCTATCCCCGACTTTATGCCTCTTCTTACACAACCGGAACTTTAATTATTGAAATGACTGATCCCAACAATGCCAATGTGAATGCCAACAGGATTCCATCGGTCTGGTTGGCATCGTTTCAGGGATTGTTAAGCGGCAGTGCCAACAGTTTCCAGACAAGAATGGAATATGGTATCAATCAGGCTTTCAAGCAATCGCCTTATTTATAATCTACAACAAATAAGAGAAAATTATGAAATCAATATATAAATTCACCCTACTTGCTATGCTGTTGTACTTTACTGTACTTACGGCCTATGCACAGAGAGGATATACAGCATTTACCTATAATATTGCCATTCCTGCAGGCGAAACTTCCGATTATATCAGAAACCAAACCAGCTGGCGGGGAGCAGGCGTAGAAATCGGAAGATATATTTTCAGCGATAAATTCAGCATTGGGATTGGTGCCAACTGGAATGTATTTAACAATGTAATCCGGGGCGAATCTGTGCAGCTAGCTGATACATTTACTTTGTCTGGCGTACAATTTCGCTATATTAATGCCTTACCAGTATATGTGACCGGAAAATATTATTTTGGAAACAGCGATAACAAGTTAGTGCCCTATGCCGGACTGGGCATAGGAACTGCTTTTGTCAGAAATGATAATAACATTGGGCAAATTCAATTTTATAGAAAAGGATGGCAATTTGCCATATATCCTGAAATAGGCTTAAAATTTAAAGCATTCCGCCGGGCAGAATTATTGCTAAGTGGCCGCTACAACAAAGGCTTTGCTACAGGCAAAGTACCTGATTTATCGTATGCTACCATTAATCTCGGAATCACTTACAGTTACTAATGACAGAATTAATAAAATTCTGTAAAAACGAACAAGCTATTTCTTCAATAATTTCAGTTTATGAAATAATCAATAGGGCAGGCGTTAAGGCCTGCCCTATTGATTAATGAAAAGAAAAAGTTTCTTCTAAGCCGGAGTTTCCTTCAGCATACGCCTGATGATTTTCCCAATGTTAGATTTAGGCAACTCTTTCCTAAATTCGATATGTTTAGGCACTTTATAGCCGGTAAAATTTTCCCTGCAATATTTGCGTAATTCATCTTCGGTGAGTTCCTGCTCTTTTTTTACCACAAAAATCTTAACAGCTTCCGAAGATTTGGCATCAGGAACACCTATACAGGCTACCTCCAGTACACCTGGATGACGGGCTAACACATCCTCAATTTCATTAGGAAATACCTTCATGCCAGATACCACAATCATGTCTTTTTTCCGGTCTACAATACTAAAGAATCCATCTTCATCCATAACCCCAATATCCCCGGTTTTAAACCAGTCGCCGCTGAACACTTTGGCAGTTTCATCCGGACGGTTCCAATAACCCGGCATTACCTGAGGCCCCCTTGCCCATATTTCACCACTTTCGCCAACGGCTGCATCGGAGCCATCTTCTCTCACAATTTTCATTTCGGTGCTAGGCCAGGGAATGCCAATAGTACCTAGCCTGGCAGTGCCGTCTATGTTATTGCTGCACAATACCGGAGATGTTTCCGACAATCCATATCCTTCCGCAGGTACACAACCAGTAGCTTTTGCCCACTTCTCCGCTACGGCTTTATGCAAAGCCATTCCACCGGCAGAGGTAATCTTGAGGTAGCTGAAATCAATAGTCCCAAAATCAGGGTGATTGAGCAGCCCGTTATAAAGCGTATTTACTCCGGTGAAAATGGTGAATTTGTATTTTTTCAAATCTTTGATAAAGGCCTTCATATCACGGGGATTGGTGATAAGCAGATTTGTACTGCCGGATTTTAAAGCAGTCAGGGCGTTTACGGTGAGTGAATAGATATGGTATAAAGGTAAAGCCGTAACAAACATATTTTGTATGGTTTCATCGGTCCCCGAACGCATCCATACATAATTCATTTCCACATTTGCGATGATATTGCGATGGGTAAGCATCGCTCCCTTAGAAATACCTGTTGTGCCGCCTGTATATTGAATAAAGGCTATATCGGAGTTTTTCAGGTTTACTGGTTTCAATCGCTTCCCATCTGCCTGAACCGCTTTGCTGAAAGATACCGCATTTGAGATTTTGTAGGAAGGCACCATTTTCTTAATGTATTTCACTACACTATTTACAATCAGTTTCTTAGGAAAACCAAACAGGTCGCCAAGTTCTGTTACTATTACATGTTTGATTTCAGTTTTGTCCAGGATTTTTTCCAGGTTAACGGCAAAGTTGGCCAGTATGACTACAGCTTTTACTTTCGAATCCTTAAACTGGTGTTCCATTTCCCTGGGAGTATACAGGGGGTTAGTATTTACTACGGAAAGCCCGGCCCGTAAGGCACCAAACATAGCCACCGGATATTGTAATATATTAGGCATCTGCAAAGCAATATGGTCACCCTTTTGCAAACCCAAATCATTTTGCAGAAATGAGGCAAAATTTCTCGATAGCCTATCCATGTCGGCAAAAGTCAGTTCTACACCCATATTGGTAAAGGCAGGACGCCCGGCAAATTTGGCAAAACTTTCCTCCATCAACTCTACCAGAGAAGAATAACTATCGGGATTGATTTCATAAGGAACACCTTTAGAATAATGTTTGAGCCAGATATAGTTTTTGTTTTGTGTGAGGGTTTCCATGCGACGAATGACTTTTATTTAAATATAGTAATTTTCAAATTTATTATAAAATAAATGATATAATATTCGATTGTATCATGCTATGTATGTATACAATTATACTTTACATGGGCTTAAAGCAACTTAAAGAAAATCTTTACATATCCTTTCTATATTTTCATCAAGTAAAATATCTATTTCATGTATTATTCCAACATGCAATAATTATTCTTATTACCTTTTCTTCACTAACATCCTTAACCTAAACTTTATGACTCTTTCTTTACCCTCTTCTTTTTTTAAAAGCTTCTGCCTGTTTTCTTTATTTTTTTGCACGCTGCTTTATTCTAAGCGTTTGAATGCACAAGGTTGTGTGGCCGTCCGCCATATGTCAACCTGTACCAATGTAACAGGTGGTACCAACAATCTGTTGGCCAAGCAATGGCAAGTTTCTATGGGCTATCGCTGGTTGTATTCCCATCGTCATTTTGTGGGCACCAAAGAACAAAAACACCGCATTGCCGAAAATACTGAAGTAATAAATAATACCCATTCCCTGGATATTTCCGCTACCTATTCGCTTACCTACCGGTTGAGCTTTAGCCTGGTAATTCCGGTAAGCTATACCGACCGTTCTTCGCTCTATGAACACCTGGGCAACAACAGCAAACAACGCTTTCATACCCAATCACAAGGCTTGGGCGACATACGGCTCTCCGCCAGCTACTGGCTGCTGGATCCGGAAAAACATATGGATGGCAATATTTCTTTTGGGTTGGGCGTAAAAGCGCCTACTGGAAATTACAATGTAGAAGACGATTTTCACCGCTCCGAAGGTATCCAACGCCGCCCAGTGGACCAATCTATGCAATTAGGTGATGGAGGCTGGGGAATTACCTTCGAAATGCAGGCTTATCAGAAACTGTTCAACAGGGCCTACGGCTATGTAAATGGTTTTTATTTAGTAAATCCCCGTAATACCAATAGCACTAAAACTTTCCGCCGGGATTCTGTAGAAATAGGCTCTATTATCTCAGTTATGTCAGTGGCGGATCAATATTTAGCCCGTGCCGGTATGACTTATAATCTTCTACCTGCGAAAGGTGTTTCTGTAAGCCTAGGCGGACGTCTGGAAGGTATTCCAGCCTGGGATATTATAGGAGGCAGTGAAGGATTCAGAAGACCGGGCTATATTGTGTCTGTAGATCCTGGCATTAACTATATGAAAAACAAAAATAATCTGAGCCTGAATGTTCCTGTAGCCCTAGTCCGCAACCGAATTAAAAGTGTAAGCGACATTCGCCGCGGAGGACATGGAGATGCTGCGTTTGCTGACTACTTTATAACTGCTACTTACGCCCGCCGTTTTTAATAGCATCTCATTTTTGAAATCAACATGCCAGGTTAAGCCTGGCATGTTCTGTTATTAAAGCCTTGTTATTTCACTTATTGCAGTTTTAAACAAAGCAAGCGCTTCTTTTGCTCCTTCCTTGCTTCTGAATAATACACTAACAGTATCTGTAAACTCTGTCTGCCTGGTTTCTAATTCCTTTTTTCTGATATAGGGCTTATTGCCTCTTGTAAATAATTGCATTTCAAACCAGGAAGCAGGTCCTTCTTTTAGGGTTCCATTGCCATAGTCATACCTTTTCTCTACCAGGCGTATGGTTTGACTGTCTATATCTTTCAGGTTAAAATGATAGATATACTGCGTCCGCAATACATAGGTTTCGCAAAATAACTCTGTATAATTGATGAAATTAAGGAAAGCTGAATCGCCTTTGAATTGAATTTGGTTGGAAAATGAATTTTCTTCCAGGCAAAATTTATCCTGTCCTGGCTTTGGATAATCTACAGCTATAAACAAGTCTCCCTGTTCCTGAACCAGCTTTTCTATTCCTTTTAAAGGTGGTGAAATGGCTTGTGCATAAAGCGAATAATTTGCGTTACTTATCAAAAGCAATAGTAAACTGATAAATATGGTATCTATAAAAACTAAAAATTTCATAATTCTGCGTATGAATCAATAACTTTACACAGCCTGAAGAGGTTCCGGTTTTATTCCTTCAATGCAGATTACTGGGGTTAGGGTTTTCTCTTTTTCTTTTAATTACAAAAACAAATTTGTACTTTATTTACACTCAACGTTTTAAATCAAATAAGTAAAAAAGAATCAATTTTATTTTTTAAAATAACAGTTAAAGTACAGGTATTTGTATAGTTCAGTTCGAATAAAATTAGTTTTTTACCTGCTATCTTTTTTAAGTTGCTCTTTTATAGTAAATTATAAATAGGATAAATCCTATTTATAATTTTTAGTTTTTGAAAAGTTCTTTATAAGCTGGCAAATAATTGAAATGTAGTGCAAATCCATATAAATATTGGTATAGGTCCTCTTTTTTACTTAAATTTGATAGAAGTTAGCAGCAAACCAGAAACCGCTGAAAAGAGTGTTTGCAAATGCAACCATTATTTGCTCTTGGATGGTAGCAGCAGTAGTTTAGCCATACATAATATCAGCAATCCAACTGCGTATTTTTTCTGAAATGACCCATGTGATAGGTTTAAAATAAACTTGTTAAATCAATATCTGATGCTTAGAAAGTATTTTATTAAAAGGATAAAGTTAGATTTCAATAAATTCGATATAGCGTTCTTCGAACCGGATTTTGACCTAATCTTCGATGATATGGATCCTAATTACAAGCGGCAAAGGGGTACTGAACAAATTACATTCACCGAAAATTATGTGATTATTCAGTGTGAAGCATTGAAAATATTTCAAAGTCCACCTATGCCTATGAGCAGCCGGAATGAAAGCAGTAATTAATCCATTGGATAAAGCTTTTCCCTATTTACTTACAATGTATTGCCTGAAAATCGTAAAAAACGCAAGACTTTAAATTCAGCGGGAAAACTCTTCTACCGTTCCATTTATATGCCCTACCACTACTCTACGTGCCATTCCAACGAACAAACCATTGTCTACTACACCGGGTATCAAATTGAGCTGGGTATGTAAATTTTCCGGGTTCTCAATTACGCCAAACTCACAATCGATAATATAATTTCCGTTATCAGTCACGTAGAATTTATTTTCTGCCAGCCGGATTCTTGGGGTACAACCCAGGTGTTGAATGGTTTTCAAGGTCCGTTCAAAGGCAAAAGGCACTACTTCCACCGGCAAAGGAAATTTACCTAACTTTTTTACCAGTTTGTTTTCGTCTACTACCACAATAAAGGTAGTACTGGCTGAAGCCACAATTTTTTCTCTTAACAAAGCTCCTCCTCCACCCTTAATCAGGTTCAGATTTTTGTCTACTTCATCGGCTCCATCTATTGTCAAATCAATAATAGAATTTTCGGCAAAGGAAGTTAAAGGAATTTGTAATTCAGTAGCCAATTTTTCGGATTGCCGGGAAGTAGCAATGGCTTTGATACGCAAGCCTTCTTTTATTTTGGTTCCGATTTTTTGTATGGCCCAGTAAGCTGTAGAACCTGTTCCTAAACCAATGATCATATCTTGCTGTATGTAATCCACAGCCCGCTCTGCCGCTAATTTTTTTCCATTTATTTCTGCCATAAAATACGGATTGTTGTAGGTTGAGGTAAATTTAATTAACCTGCTAAATCATGAATTGGGTTTTGCAATTCAATTAAATAACAAGCTTATAATTTGCCTGTAAAATAAACAAAATGCCCCGATAAATTTCCTTCCCGGTAAACAAGATCCAGGTTTTATTTAGATGAATAACACATCCATCTCTGCCTCATATTTTACCCATTTTGCCGCAATTAAGCGTAAATTTTACTGAAAAAACAGCAAATGAAACGTATGTGTTAATAATTGAAACGTATGTGTTAATAGATTTTATTGCCTTTCCTTAATTTTATAACAGGACAAGCAGTGAGTTCCAGCCTTTGCTACTTATCCGCTTTTAACGAAGTATTATGATGAATATTTACCAATTGCACCAGTTACCTTTACAAGAGCGCAAAGCGTATATCCTGGCACATGGTAAATTTATCAAAAGCAAACTCGATGGCTATATTACCAGTAATTTTTACAACATGGGGCAATTTGATGCAGAAGTTGTCTATAACACCCACACAAACCAGGTAGTACAAATAATTCTAAAGCAAGGATTCAACAAAGAATAATTAGCATACTATTTTATAAAGTCCGTATTTAACCTGCAAAATAGATCCCTATAGTTATTGCTTGCTTAGCCTGTAAAAATGCGGAATAAACTTTGGTAATTTCTTAGGAATTCAGGTGAATACGTTGGGGTATTTTTTTTCTTTTACCTCCCCTTAGCCTACAGGCACAAGAAAATATTTCTTCCTGGTTTCCATTCAGGGAGAGTAGCTAGCTAGGTGCAAATCACGCAGGATAAGTTCACTTTTGAAGATGGTACACAGGTAAAATTCTGGGAAATAACAGTGTTATTTTCATAAGTTTATAGAACCTACTTTATAAGGAAATATCTCTAACTCAGCTCAAGTCTAACAAGTTCAAGAACCTGGATTATTCCAGCAAACAACCGAGAGACAAAGGCATTTATGCACATACAAGCAAGATA
>Ga0181471_100587_pt1 | contig 11208 bp, 9 predicted proteins | sample InSIn5gowninarea_FD_119083 | JGI IMG/M metagenome (GOLD analysis project Ga0181471, IMG submission 119083) | Clean room microbial communities from NASA Spacecraft Assembly Facility at Jet Propulsion Laboratory, Pasadena, California, USA -... ...
GATGATGATGATGATGATGGGAATGGAGCCGAGGTCGGAAATGGGAATGAGAATGCAGATGAGGATGAGTTTGAATTGGTTGGCGAAGCAGTGCAGGAGCAACGAGATGAAGCTGGTGGTGGGGACGGAGAAGGAGGAGACGACAACGACATTGAGAAGTTGGTTCTTTGGAAGGCGATTCAGAAGCAGGTCGAGGTAAGCCACGGTCTATCTAGCAACAAAACTGAAACCATTCGTAATTCGATGCTAACGATACTAAACCTAGATTCTGAGAAAAGAACTCTAAACGGAAGTTGGATGCGTAACTGGCAGGTAGATAGGTAGTAGGTATTCATCTCCCAGAGAGGAGACCTCCACAGTCTTCACTCAGAAGAGGACACGCTACGAGCTTGCCGTCAGATGAACCCATCCAATGAAGCAATGAAGCCGTGATACTCCATACCAAAACTCTTTCCCACAACTCGATCGCAATTTCTATACCACGACCAAGTCACCCCGTTCAAAGTTCACCCGCGAATCTCACAACATACTATAGACTCCACAAGCTGAAATACTGTCAACAATTTATCATCACAGAAGGATACGACTACTCCAACAACACCATCCCATTCACTGATTGGGCAGGGACAAGTTGCTTTGTTTGTTTTGTGACACCGGAAAAGTTCGACAGTGAAAAGAAAAATATTACTGATGCCTGGTCTGCACACATACACCATATATAGTTGCATTCAGCTTCGCTCTATTGACAGGTTGATTGATCACTGGAACAAGCCAGGCCATGAAATCTTGGTATACTCCACCTACAACTGAGTGAGCACAGCCAATTGATAACATGACGATACTAAGCTTCTATCAAAGTGAATTACCAATTAGGCTCAATACCAAACTAAAGCTTCTTGGTTTTGTACGATACAATCCTCAAGCAAAACTTAAGCACCGCCTTTCCTGCCTTTTCTCCTCATGTTCATCTTTCTCGCAATGATTTGGTTGCGATGTTGCAAAGTCATTCCGTCTACAACTGTCATCTCCATCTTCGCGTCCTTAGCACCCGGCGCCGGCGCTGGTTTATCAGTCGTCTTCGGTCCCTTCTTCATATTCCCTTTACCTTTAGGTCCCTTTCTATCCTTCTTATCCCCACCGCCGCGGTCATTCTTCCCGCCACGCCCATCCTTAGCATCTTCTTTACCCCTTCTCGCATCACCATCTTTACTCTTGACATCAACACCAACAGGCGCCTCCCTCGACTTCTTCTCCCTCTCAAATCTACGATGCACAACCTGCGCATTCTCAATCGCAAACTCCACAATCAGTCGCTTTTTCCTATCCTCCATTTCCTCTCTGACTTGTTCCTGACTCTGCCTTGCTCGTACTTTCCCCTTCTTCGTCTTTTCCGCCTCGACTTTATACCCGACTGCATGTCCATTCATCCATCTCAGTCCCATAAGCGCCGCACGATGCGTGTAATATTCAATAAACCCATATCCTCTACTCCGCCCCGCACCCTCGGTTTCATTCACCTTTTTCCCCTCCCGGCCTTCAAAGACGACCTTGGCTTGTTTGACAATCCCTTTCCCAGCCTTCTTGCGCCCCTTCTCAGCCGCGAGCATTTCCTCGCCGCCACGGACGAGCTCTTCGCGGGAGAGTTTGGAGCGCTTGCCGTCTTTGACGTCTTTGGCGAAGCCGACGACGGCTTCGCGAGCGAGCGCTTTGAGATCTTTGCTTGTTATTGAGCGGGGTATGTTGCGGACACTGAGGCGGGTGAGACTGAGATGGAGGGAGGGGTTGCTGCGGATGATCTGTTGGCGCTGTTTTGCGCTGGCTGAACGCATGTCCAGCTCTTTTGCGCTGAGGACGGAGTGCAGAGGTGAAGACGCGGAGACTGTACCTTCGCTGAGGAGGTAGAGACGGCGCTTGTCTTTGTCGCGGGTGTCGCGCCGTTCCTGGCCTTCGGTTGTCAGGCGGGCGGCATCGTTGCGTGAGACGGCGAGGGAAAGGGAGAGGAGGCGGCCCAGTAGTGTGTAGTGGCCTTCTGGGTCGTCGAGTTCGGGGTTTTGTAGGACTGAAGGACCTGTTGTGCGTGAGGTGGATGATTGTGCTGCGGCGGTTGATGCGCGAGGAGCGTTTCGGAGACAGGATTGAGCGTCGACTGCGTTGAAAAAAGCAGACAAAAGCTGTTCCACGAGGACGTTCAGTGTTTGGGTCGATAACTACACGGGCGTAGCGGATAGGCCCGAAGTGAGTGAAGTGCTCTTTGAGAATGTCGTCGTCGCAGTCGAAGGGGACGTTGCGGACGAAGAGGGTGGTGCTTTCTGGAGGTGGAGCGTCTGCTTCCAGATCGTCTTCGTCGCCCATGTCAACATCTGACTCGTCCTCAGCGTCAAGCTCGTCTTCGTCGCTGTCGTCTCCTGCTTCATCATCCATGTCGTCCTCATCAGACACAACACCAACACCTGAGATCTTGGTATCATCATCTAATTCTTCCTCTTCCTGTAACATCTCAACATCCTCCTTGTCTCCATTCTGCTCCTTCCAAACCTCCTTCTCCACAGCCCAATCCACAGCTAGAGTCCTGCCATCCACTTCCATTCCATTCACTTCAGCCATTGCTTTCTCCGCATTGGGCTTTCCTCTCAGGACTACAAAACCAAACCCTTTGAGAAGACCAGGTTTCGATTGCGGAAGAGTAGCAAGCTTGACCTTTCCATATTTGACAAAGAGCTTCGCTAGCTGTTCGGGCTTCTTGATACTCCACGGCAAGTTTCTGATGATTAACTTGGGCGCTTTCGTAGCCTCCTTCTTATCTTCCTCCCGTTGTACCTTCGCTGCGACTCTTTCTGCAGACGGCTGACTTCGAGGCTTTCCTTCACCAGCAGCTACGGCACCTGGTATAGCGTCTTCTACATCACGCTTTCTTGGTTCTGCAATCTCAATTTTGATCTTCTTCCCATCAAACTTAGATCCATTGAACTCCTTGAGCGCCCGCTCAGCATCCTCTGCATCAGTGAATGTGATGAAACCAAAACCTTTGCATTGCTTCGTCTCGCGATCTGTCACCACTGATGCATGTTTGATTGGGAAAGACTCTGAGAAGTGGGCGATCAAGCTTTCGGTAGTTGCTGAAGCTGGGAGGGAACGGACGAAGAGGGAGCGGCGCTGTGATTGTTTCTTTCTAGGTGGTGCTTCGGCATCGGCTGTAGGTGTTTCTGTTGCTGCGAGCACTGCTTCTGCGATGTCACCGCCGGTCTCGGACAGACGGCGCTTCTTGGATGAGTTTGGAGGAGGCATGGTGGTATTGAGATGGAGCTGTGTTTCGGAGAGGAAAGTTTTAGAGAAAGAATTATTTCTTGGTAAATCTTCTGATACCCCAGATTCTCGAGTCGTGACACGTGACTTCCTTCTCTTCATCATCATCACCATCATCCTCCGCAGCAATAGCCAACAAAGCCCCCACAAACGCCTCCTGCAAGTACGCAAAGCTAAACCCATCCGTAATCCCGGCAATCCTCTTACAAAGCGCCTCCGGAAACTCAACCTCAACAGCACCCTTATTTCCACCACCTCCATCGCCATTCTTTAAAATCTTGCCCCTCCAGAACTTACAATAGAGCACCCGCTCACCCTCATCAGGATCCTTGAACTCAAACTTGCGATCGAATCGGCTCGGTCTACTCTTGAAAGCCGGATCGAGCTTATCGAGATGGTTCGTGGACCCGATCATAAAGATGCCGTCGTTGGCCTGGAGGCCGTCGATTTCGTTGAGGAAGTAGGAGCGCACAGCGGGGGTGACGAGGGAGTCGAGGTCTTCGAAGATGAGGATGCAGGGGGCGGAACGACGGGCGTGGGTGAAGATGAGGGAGGTGGCGTATTCGGGACCGGCGTAGCTGAAGAGAATTAGTTGGTATTGTGGAAGGAGAAGGGGATTGGATTGGAGTGGAGTGGCATTGGGCCGAGATTATGGGATTAGGGTTACCTGGCAAGAGAGCGGACGTAGAGAGAGGTGATGCTGACGGGGCGTTCCATGGAGGACATTTGGTTCAGGACAGCTTTGATGGAGATGGTCTTGCCGTTGCCTGTTTTGTCGTGGTCAGTATTGTGGTGAAGGTGTGAAAAGTAGAGTTCTTAGACATACCTGGCGGTCCAAAGTACTTTACAGCGCATTAGCATGCAGCTATAGACGTGACGAAACGTGGACAACTCACAATGACACCACGCTTCCATGGCACACCTAAGCCCTTGTATCTCTCCTCCGCGCGAAAGAATCGTAGGACATCATCTTGAATAGCCTTCTTCTTGGCGTCTTCGAGAATCACATCATCCCATTTCGCCTTCTTAACGCTATTCCACGTTTCCTTGTCCTTATGCCAGTAGCCCTTATCAAATCTGTCATACTTGTTAGTATCGACTGTTCGACCAAAGCCAAAAAAGACCTCATACGTACACCCAAACCTCGCCATGCAATTCATTCGCCCAACTTCCTGCTTCCAGAATCAACGCATCGACCTCTTCTCTCGTTCCTCCAATAACGTACTGTAACGGTATGACGCCCCTAAACATGTCACCACCCTCAACAAAATACACAATGAATTCGCTTCTCTCCCACTCATATTTATACCGTCCAAAGGTAACTTGTTCAAGCACTGCGCCAGCCTCGCCATGTAGACGACGTAAAGATGGGACATATATATGCTGGTTCATACCGGGCACAGTACCGCTAGCCTTGTGAGTAGAGTCGGACTTGTCAGTGGTGGAGATGGGTGAGAAACTGGCGTGGCCTGCTGCAGCATAGGCGAGGAGACTGCATGATCGAACAGGTACTGTTGTAATGAGGCTGCCTGGATATTGCTCGCGAAGGGCCTTGATGATGATTGCTTCAGTGAAGACTCGTTGTCCACTCGAGTGCTCGATGAAACCTGCTTCTGCTTTGTCGCTACCTTGACGAGAGGGCGTTTCACTGATGCGCTTGTCTGCCATCACTTTGGCAAGACGTGTCAGCTCCAGGTTGTGACGTTCTAGTGCCTCTTTTGGAGACTCGGTCCCGACCTCGACATTTCCTCGATAAGGAAGTGCTGTCGCGTTTGACAGAGCTGTAACAGTATCCTCCGTGGTTTTGCCAGCATCCATGCTTGCCTCTGTAGCTTCGCTTGCACCTGGTGTATGCCGGAAAATCCCAATAGATGCAAGTTCGGAGTTACCAGTGTGGATATTGCTGTGGATCTGAGGCAAACTTGGACGCGAGAAGCCGCAGAAGCATGTCTGGCACATGTAGCGTTCTTGTGGTGTCATCTGATATGCAACTTCGCTGTCTGTCATCTGGTTCAAGGGTGGCATTTCACGCTCGTCTTCCAGGCAATATGATGGTGAGTCGAGTGCTAGTCCTGCCTCTGCTTCTTCACGGTAGCGCATGCTCTTGCCAAGCCTTCGTAGCTCACGATCACGAGCCTCCAGCAGAGGGAAACGCTGGCAAGCCCATGCTTCCTCGACGTCGACATCGGTGGGTTGCTTGAGAGGCGGGAGTTGCACTGGAGGAAACGCCCGTCGCTGGTGTGACGGTAGCGCATCTGCAAAAACCTCATAATCCTCACCGAACATGCTGTATGGGTTCTGCATGGCTAGGTAGGTACAATAAACCTTGGACGTCACGACAAAGAGCTACACAAGGACAAGAGAATTGGCAAGCTGCAATGTTCCCGGATGAAATGTCACGTTTGCTTCAGTAGCTCTTACACTTTGCTCTTATGGTCAAGATGGAAAGACAACGTAAGCAGATGAGTCTTGAGATGAGTCTAAGGTACAGCAGTAGCGGGGTAGCTCTTGCTGTGGGGCCGCCAAGCAACGCTAAGGTATCAAGAACAGTTGTACAGTAATACAGACACATCGTGAAGCTCACCTATGTGCTTATGGTGGAAAGAAGGACAGCGAGAAGACTTTGTCAGCGAAAGCGCAGAACGTGCAATTCTCTCAAGACTGTGCTCGATCAATGTCTAATAATGTAGCATCATCGTCAAAGCTGACGTATGGTGATTAAAGCATTCTGAATGATTAAAGCTTCTGAACGTCTCCCACTCTTCAATCGGAATCTGCCAATAACTCTTCAACTTGCTATTGCAAGAATCTCATGAGCATGACCACAACACAGGTGATTGTGCTTCCAATGTACTTTGACCACTATCGCGGTTTCGCTTCTTGTCACTTCTATTACCTGAACTCAAAATCATATGTTTGTAAACATTTTTTCATGCTCTCCAAAAGGCACCATGATGACCATCATGCCGAGTAGAATATGATGGCTGAAAGACGTACTGTTACCGTGACATGGTGCCTCGACTCTCTCAGCCAATGATGGAGCTTTCGGGATGACTTCCGCTTTTCGGATTGACTTCTTAGTTGGAATACCTCGTTGCGCATAGTATAGGTACCTCGTCCCTCTTGTTCAAATCACCAGACTAGCACTGATGTTCAAGGACGTACTGTACGTAGGCAACATGGAAATCCCAAAATTTTGAAGTCGCTTATACTCTGTAGTTCTTGATATATGTCCGAGCTGAGCAGATCAATCACAGTGGAGTGATGGTAACCGTGCTAGGCGGCCGTGGCAGCTCAAGGTAGTGTTGTAGCTACTAGCTAGGAGTATACCCTGACTTGGCCAGTGACCTGGGCAGCTCCGGACGATGATGTGGCACCTCGTGGTCAAAGTTGGCGACGTCTTGGCTATCACTCGGTCAAAGTTCCGAAGTATACTTTCTACCTGCAGCAAAACTGAATCTGAATCACACCCTGCGACGAGGTGGATGTTGGTGATGCGGTATGCATGTACTGAATAGCCTGAATGTGATGATTATGGGCAAGCGAAGCGACGACGTATGAATGACCTTGACTTGTTAGTCGTCAGTCAACGAAAAGTCCGTGAAGTCAAGCGCTTAACAGGTACCGTGAGAGAGTGATTAGTATCAATTTGATTTGGTGGCATGACAGCGTATCATTTGCTTTCCAAGTTTCCAAGAACGGAGTTGCGAAATGAGCTAAGAAGTAGCGAGCTTAGGTCTCGTGGCAATCAGGGTTGGGGTACACGGCGTGACACCACGCTGCAGCTCCTTCAAGCTGACCAGCGCAGAAACGGGAAAGTGCAATCCCTTGTCGGGCTGCCAGTGACATCCTCGAGCTAACAAAACTGAGTGCGCCACTTTCTCAGTTTGCGCCCAGGTGTATTAGACGACATGTGGACTCAACACTCTGTGCGCATCCCTGACAACGACCTTATTGTACGGACCTGCGCTCCGAGGCACATTGAACCGGGAGGGACCTGCAGGGACCAAGATTACCATGGGCCTGAAAGACGGGCTTCTTGCGATCTGCGTCACGTCGCAAGCCACAATCTTTGCGCTAGAAGATTGTGCGAAAACCGAGCTGGCACAGACGGCATACAACTAATCAATTTAGTAAGCAGTTGCACGGCTGATGATGCAGAAATCTTGCCGGTATCTTAGTCGCTCAGCAGAGAAAGTAGCGCAAAAGTAGCGCAATGAAGATGCAAATCGCATTCAGGGCTTCATGGCAAAGTTTGTAAAGTTTGAAGTTTGCTTCTCCAGGTCCACAGAGCTAGTGGAGCGGAGGTTAAAGTGACATCAAAGATCGTGAGATCGTGAATCAACTTTAGCATCAACATTTAAGGACTACACATAGCCACGACGTGAAAGGTCTGTTTAAGCGCACAAGATGCGCTCAAAGGTAGCGCTTGGGAGTGCATGAACCAATTCTAATCAGTCTTACTATGCCTGGTACATGATTTGTATACAATCTAAAGAAGGCGCAAGTCGTTGCGACATGGCAGACCCTTCACATCCTCATTTTTCTTGCGACTCATGCTCTGAACCTGATCGCCGATTGAAACGAGTTGAACACGGCAGGATGGTCTTTTGTCTGTATAGCGTGCCGACCCATCCCACTCTATATGGCATATACAAATTGCCCTGTTGCTCCAGTTCGCTTTATAGCACACTTTCAAGTCACGTCTTTTATCCCTCTTTCGCTGCCGCCGTGCATGTACCTGAGTACAGCGGAGTCTCACAAGGAGCCTGCTCCTATTCGCTTCGGGCTGCTTCTCCGTGATCTTCAACCAGCGTATTGCATATCAGTCCAGACCCCGTCTCAGAAGTGACCTTCTGCACTACCCCTACTCAATCTGCTTCCCACTGAGCCGCTTTCGAAGCAGGGACAGCGTCGGACACTACCACATAATCTGCAGAACCCTCGTTGGCCGTCTTTACCATAACGCCTCCAGGTCATAAATATACTACTATTGAGCCACACCCTCGATTGCCAGTTATTTCAGCATCACGCCAACATAACAAACACGACCCTTTCTATATATCAAACAGACGTAAAGATTTCATCCTCTAAATCTATCGTCGTTTGATCTGGCAAAGTTTGTTACTCTCAAATTTGTTTTCGAAGATGGATAGTTTTAGAGACAGTACTGGTACTCGGATATCTCTCCTTAACGAAGCAGCGCCGACCAACACCCAAAATTGGAGCGACACCTTCAAATCATCGACAACATCACGAACACCATCTCTAACATCCTCACCATCATCACGAATCTCACGTGCAGACTCCAGCGAAACGACTGCGACATCACTGCCATCACCGAAATTTACATATAGCGCGCCGCACCTGCTTCTTCATCCCGCGCTGTCGCTGCCCGCACCACCGAAATTTGCGACCGACGCTGGCTCAGGACGACTTCGACTTCTGATTGTTCCATCACCACACTATTACTACCATCGACAAGGGTCATCATACGCATCAATGGATCAATACCAGAATGATGCGCAAAATCTTGGACCCTCAGAGCAGTTCCCGTTCGGCGACGCTCAGGGTCTGCAGATGACAGGGTTCACGCCAGAGCAGATGAACCTCCTACAACAGCCACAGCAACAAGTACCACCTCCACCATCGACCGCACCTCCCCCTACCAAGAAGAAGAACTCATATCCCTGTCCTGTCGCCAAATCATATGGCTGCAACGAATATTTCACCACTTCCGGCCATGCCGCGCGTCATGCAAAGAAACACACTGGCAAGAAGGATGCCATCTGTCCGGAATGTAAAAAGGCTTTCACACGAAAGGATAACATGGAACAACACCGACGCACACACTCTAGTGTGAGAGGTCAAGCAAAGGCTGCTGCCGCTGCCGCCACAGGCGTGCCGGGTGAAAAGAAGCAAGCGAAAAAGGCAAAGCAAGCAACGAAAAAGGCCAACGCTGCCATCAACCTCAACGAGACTGCTGCTGCCGCTGAAGCTGCAATGCCACAAATGCAACTACCAAACATGAACAATATGCCCAGCATGCATCAAATGATGCCGGCGATGCCATTAGGTATGACGCAAGCTATGCCCCAGATGAACAACATCAACACTGCCGCCATGAATACAATGGATATGAACGCTGCTCTAGGCATGCTGGATCCTCGTCTTATGGGTGATCCCAATCTGTTTGGAGACCAACTCGCTGCATTTGCTCAACAACTCCAACAACAACAACATCAACAGCTACAATTACAAGACTTTCAACCTGCCACCAGCTACCCTCATCCTTCACAGCATCGATCCTCATACGATGAAGCATTGCCTGCCCCTCAGACACCAGACTCTGTTGTTGGAAACGATGACACACAGCAGAATGCATCGTTGCAAAACGGCAATGTTGGCTCACCTTCTGCTGCTCCTGCTTTGGATGCTCTTGCACTGGCTGCAAGTAGGCAATAGATGGATCGTTGAGGTATTCTGTGGACAAGTTTTGCAACCACATGCATTGACAAGCTGACCTCGTCGGCGACCTGGTACCTTTATCTCTTAACGTTTTCCGAGGCTCAACAACATCTTTCTCAACATCAAGGACGGAGTTTATACCCTTTGCGACAGCTGGACTTTATGGGAGGATTTGACACAATGTCATCGATGTACTCTATTGATGAGGATGACATTAACGACTACTACGGTATCGACAAGGCAATGCTGGATAGGGATTGTGCTAAAGGATGTTGATCATTCACTGCCGTGGTGGAAGACTTCGGGCTGGCACTGCCTGCTGGGCAATATGGGCACTAATAGTTGTGATGTATATCCTAATAGTGATGAAATGAAAGGATGACTCTCTTGCAAGCATGATTACTATCTATCTGCCCTTACACACAATCTTCTCGCTATGGTACTTTTCTCTTTTCGCTACTTTTTCACTTTGAGCTGCATGTCCTCTGAGGCTGTCTCATGACTGGCCTTTGCTATCAAGGCCCATGCTCCTCCGCAACCAATACATCTCCACGCCCTTTGCTGCGTCGTCGAATTGCAGAGTCCGACCATACAGTAGCTAGCACAACTCGACATCGCGCCTATGCCTGCACGTTCTCGTCACATTGAGGCATTTTATTTGAAAGCCTCTCGCACTTGGATACACATCGTGCCGTGCCGTGCCTTGCCGTGACGTGATGTGATGAGTGTGATGAGTGAGCGGGTGCAGGAGGATGTGATTCTTGATGGCTGGTTCGAGACGAGCAGGATGAGAGTCCGTAATCTCTCTCTAACTCTAAGCACTTTTGCACATGTATGATCAAAACTTGTGGGCGCAAGCAAATGTATGCAGTGACAAGTGACTTGTGACTTGTGACTTGTGACTTGTAGCACTACCGGGTACTCACATCACCGCCATTCTTTCCTCATCATCGCTAACTTTGTCAAATACGCCTCCGTAAAACTCCGCTAGGTGCATGCAGGGCTGGATTTTCAGCATTAGGGGCAACTCCTCCCTTCTCCCTCGCTCGGGTTGATCAGTGACGAGGCTAATCTGCTAATGCACGTGCACACTAGTCTCAGCTCTCGCCACACAAAACACCAACGTCACACAAAACCGGAGATCTCGACTTGTACTGCAATCTGCAGGAGCTGAGTCCCGAGCGTGCCGCATGAGCCTATTTTCTCCTCTTTTCCATTTTCCTTCGTTCTCCTCTTTTCTCTTCTTGGTGGGGCGAGTCTGGGCATTTTGTCTTTGTGCTTCTGGACTCGTCATGAAAAGAATACAGTACTCGTAGGTTTCCGCTGCCCGAGGAAGATCTGTGTGCCCATATAGAAATCTACAGTTCTTGGCGGCTGCCCTCTCCCGACCGGAGCTTCACCCCGGGTCAAGCTACAAGAGACTCAGAAACATAGCCA
>Ga0181471_100588_pt1 | contig 11182 bp, 14 predicted proteins | sample InSIn5gowninarea_FD_119083 | JGI IMG/M metagenome (GOLD analysis project Ga0181471, IMG submission 119083) | Clean room microbial communities from NASA Spacecraft Assembly Facility at Jet Propulsion Laboratory, Pasadena, California, USA -... ...
GAATAGGTGGACAGTTGAGAGCCAAGAAGCACCATTGTTATCCAAATGGAAATAAGAGAACATGGTAGAAGCAATCAAAATGGCTATGTAGGTGTTTTTATGATAGGAAATAATGGGAATCAACCATCCGCGAATGTAAATCTCTTCTGCAGCTGTTTGGAAAATATAACCGATGAGAACTAAAATCCAAGAAACGAGGAAAGGCAGACTAAATTGGATCCGGTCAAACTTAGCATCTCCTGTAATGAAGAAGATGATTAAGACGGTCGTAATCATGATGGCACCCACCAACACACCTTTAGCGAATTCGGGAAGGCCATTTCCTCTAGAGAATCCCATGGTTCGTATCGGTCGTTTTTCAATGAATTTGACCCAAAGGAAGAAGGCGATAATGGTGTAGAGGAAGGACCAAAGGTCCAAAATATTCCACCAGTCAGGAATCCAACTTTGTTTGTCCAAGAAAAAGTTAGTTGAAGCCCTACTGATCGGAGACATATATTGGGTAATATAGTAAAGGATGAATGGAGCTAAAAACCAAGGAGTCAAAAACTTCCCTTTTTTGACATTGGAAATGAGCGGGTTGCTCTTTGAGAGAAATGAAAGGCTCATAAATAACCTCCTTATAGCTAGCATGAACCATTAAAGAAGTCAGAGACTTGCTTCTTGATGAAGAAGCTTCTGCTTCACTGGAATTCCAGTAGTAACCAGATGGACAAGTGCCTTGTGATTGTCACCTTCCCTTCTAATTGTACTTGTCCCATTCCCCACACGAGGCATATAGATGTTTGTTATTTACCTCTTTATTATAAAACTTTTAGAAAGCGTTTACAACATTCTGTCCTTGTTTATATAGAAAATCTTACAACTAAATAATTTGTGGCTTTCTTAGTAAACTTGTAAGCTAAATCAAACATTTTTTGTTATAATGGGTGTACTAACTTTTAAGGAGTAATCTTGCAAGGTAAAATCATTAAAGCCTTGGCTGGTTTCTATTATGTAGAGTCGGCTGGGCAAATTTATCAAACCAGAGCTAGAGGAAATTTTCGAAAAAAAGGACAGATACCTTATGTTGGCGACGAGGTTGAATTTTCAGCAGAAAAGGACTCAGAAGGTTATATTTTAAAAATAGCAGAGCGCAAAAACAGTCTTGTGCGTCCGCCGATTGTGAATATTGACCAGGCAGTTGTTATCATGAGTGCTAAGGAGCCAGATTTTAATCCAAACCTCCTGGATCGTTTCTTGGTTCTCTTGGAACATAAGGGGATTCATCCGATTCTCTATATCAGTAAACTGGATTTACTGGATTGTGAAGATGAGCTAGATGAATTTTTACAAGTCTATCGAACAATTGGCTATGATGTGGTCCAAAGCGTTGAGGAATTATTACCTCTTCTAGCGGATAAAATAACTGTTTTTATGGGACAAACAGGAGTTGGGAAATCAACTCTTCTCAATAAGATTGCCCCAGATTTACAATTAGAGACAGGCGAGATTTCTGAAAGTCTGGGCCGAGGTCGTCATACGACACGGGCTGTCAGTTTTTATAATTTAAATGGCGGGAAGATCGCTGATACGCCAGGATTTTCGTCATTGGATTACGAAGTGAGTACGGCTGAAGATCTCAATCAAGCTTTTCCCGAGATTGCTGAGTTTAGCAAATTCTGCAAGTTTCGTACTTGTACCCATACCCATGAACCAAATTGTGCAGTCAAGCCAGCGGTTGAAAGTGGTCAGATAGCAGCTTTTCGCTTTGACAACTATCTGCAATTTCTCAGTGAGATTGAAAATCGAAGAGAGACGTATAAAAAAACAGCTAAGAAAATACCTAAATAGGAAACAGGAGAAAAACTATGACACAATTTAAAATTGCACCATCTATCTTAAGCGCTGATTACGCTAATTTTGATTGCTTCTACCATGTTCTCTTATTTCCATTTGGATAACAATGGTGCTTCTTGGCTCTCAACTGTCCACCTATTCGTTTTTGGCCTTTTCACAGCCGTTTACGCTCTGAAGCGCGGAAATATCTGGGGACCTTGTGGCTTCCACTTCGCTTGGAACTTCATCATGGGTAACGTTTATGGTTTCCATGTCAGTGGATTTGACAGCGAGTCTTCCTTGATGTACTTTACAACTTCCAATCGTACACTTATCACAGGTGGACAATTCGGACCTGAGGGAGGAGTTCCTGGCTTGGTTGTCTTCATTTTAGCTCTCTTATGGGCTATCTTCATCTTGAAAGATACATCCAAAGAACAAGAAAACCTCTATCCTCAAATTGTAGAATAAATAATACAAAAGTAGCAAGCGAGGTTAGAGAAAAATTCTTCAACTTTCATTTGCAATTCATCATACCTAGAGGCTGGAATAAATCTTCCCGCCTCATCTGATTTTATGGATGGCACTGTCTAATCTGGCCATTTTTTCTTGGATTTTTTAAAAAATATGTTATAATAGAGAACAAGCGGAGGTGGTGGAACGGCAGACACGCATGCTTCAGGCGCATGTGCCCGTACGGGTGTGAGGGTTCAAATCCCTTCCTCCGCATAAAAAGCAATCCTATCAATCATGATAGGATTTTTTCTTATTATGGAGAAGAAGGCTACTGCTCAGAAAAGCTAGGAAGGTCAGGCCTCCTGTTAAATATTTCTCTAATGGACTCGCACTGATGAAGAAATTGAAAACCGTAGCCAAAAATAGAAAAACAGTTCCAACTAAAATGACTTTCCTAAAAACTGAAGACCTCAAGCCACTTTTCAACCAGCCACCAAAAGCTAGATAACTAAAACTAAAGAAAGCCCACAATGAGAACAGCAGGAAGTTAACCGGCCGCAACCATAAAGGAAATACTATATAAGCGCCACCAAAGACCAAACGTCCCAGAGGCAGACCTAGCATCAGCAGGAAATGGAGTAAAGACTGCGAAAACCAGAGTAGTCCAGAAAACAAAGACAGAAATTTCACTTTCATATGCACCTCATGAATAAAATAGAAGACCGGCTACCAGAGAGCAGATCTTCTTTTTTTATAACCCCTCGGACTTTAAAGCGTCACTCAAGCGAGCAAATGCTGCCAAGTCTAGCGCTTCTCCTCGAACATTGGCCACAAGATCGGCTTTTTCTAAAGCTCTTTCAAGCTTGGTCTTGACTTCTTCAGACTTACCGAAATAGCTAGTTAGATTATTCCAAAGAGTTTTTCTGCGATGAACAAAGCTGGCCTTGGAAACCTTGAAAAAGAATTTCTCGTCCTGGACTTCAACTGCAGGTTGCTCTCTTCGCACCATCTTGAGAATCGCCGAATCTACATTTGGTGCTGGCACAAAGACTGTCCTCGGTACGATAAAGGCTACCTTGGCCGTCATGTAATACTGGACCGCAATTGACAAACTACCATAGGCCTTGGTATTCGGCTGAGCCGAAATCCGATCTGCTACTTCTTTTTGCATCATCACAACAAACTCACTAAAAGGAATTCCGCTCTCAATCAAGTGCATAAGAATCGGCGTCGTGATATAGTAGGGCAGATTTGCCACTACCTTGATAGGCAGGTCTGGATTTTTAAACTCTGCTATGTACTGGGCCAAATCAACCTTGAGAATATCCTGATTGACCACTGTCACATTGTCAAAATCGCGCAAAGTATCCGCTAAAATCGGCACCAACCGATCATCTATCTCAAAGGCCATGACTTCCGCAGCATTTTCCGCCAAAAACTCCGTCAAAGCCCCAATACCAGGACCAATTTCGATGACATTGACCTTTTTGTCAATCTCAGCAGTATCCACAATCTTCTGGAGGATGTTGGTATCAGTCAGGAAATTCTGACCGAAAGATTTTTTAAAAGTGAAACCGTGACGCTCCAGAATGGCACGGGTCACACTATAATCTGCAATTCTCATCTATTCTCTTTTCTTTTTAAATAATTTTCAGGTGTAGAATGGTAAATTAGCTCAAATCGGCTATCACCATTTGCCTCTTCAATTATTGTCTTTAACAAGGCATCTGATTGAAGCATCTCTTTTGTTTTTGTAAAGTAGGCTCCCTGTTCCCCATTGATATTGCGAAGTTCCCATGCAACATCATTTCCTTGAACAAGAGGGAGATAACGATCTTCTTCAAGAAAAGCAAAGAAAGCTCCTACCGTCATTTCTTCAGGCACTTCATATTCTGTCTTATGTGGAACAGTGTCATCTCCTGCACTAACAGAGACTCTGTCAACTATGATCTTCATATTTACCTCTTCTACTGCTTTGGAGCATCATTTAGCTCGGCACTTAGTTTTTCCATTTCTTTGAAAGAATCTTGACTGATATAACATCCTGCTTTTAGATACTCTGTCCCATTGACAATATAGTCAAACATAGCAATCATATTCCCTGCCGGCTCGATCATACCGTTCCACTCTTCATCAAAAACCATCCGCAGACGTTTCCAGTCTGTAAAAAGTGAGATAGCTTGTCGGCCATCTTTTCCTTCTCGAACTGGTAAATCTAGACTAGCCCCTCTTTCTAACATTACTTCCTTTGCTTCATCACTCGCTTCAGGGAAATTCTCACCTCTTCGCACGGGAATGAGGAATTTAGCCTTAGGCACTGCCTTTGATAGGAAGCCATAATAAAGCCTGTCTACCAGCTGTTTGTCTTCTGTATCTGGTTTACCTAGCTGTCCAAGTAAGAGTAGCCATCTCACTACATCAGGATTCATGACTGGCACCTGAATCTCAGGTAGATTTGAAAAATCAGGTTTTTCTACCAAGCTTTGAGCCTTGATGCACACATCATCTGAATTCATGATAATTCCTAGAGCACCATTAAGGTAAAAAGCGGAACCCAATAAGTTTTTAATAGCTTCCTTGTCCTCTGTATTTTCAATCCGTCTCACTTCGGTATTTGGCTGACTGTCAAACGTTTCTTTGTAATGATGGTACCAACGAGAAGTTGAGAGGTGAATCAAGGGATCAGTACACAGATAGCCATCATCTCCTCGGTCATATGTCTTCGAAAACATATAGGGCTCTCCTGTTAATTGAGAATAAATCACATAGACCTCATCTGCTTCAAGTAGCTTGTCTCTTACAACTTCCTCAAGGTGGGCAATTTTAGCCAGATTTTTTTGATATTCTTCTTCACTCCCATTTTGTCGATTTTCTCTACAATCCCATAAGAACAAACGCAAAATTTCAACACTATCTTCTAAACTAGCTCGCAGATAGTCTTCATTGCTCATATCCCCATTCTGCATTTCCACAAAAGATGTATAAAGGGCATCTGTATAACTAGATAAAAGCTGGCGCTCATCTATCTTGGACGTATAGAGAACACTCCCCTTTTTAAGTCGACCTGCGACCTCAGATGCAGCTACAACAATATGGGCAAGGGGCTCGTCTGTCAAGAAGTTAGAATCTTCTTTTCCATTGCTTAATTTTTCAACCGTCAGCTCGCCAAAAGACTCAAAGCTTTCGCCAGGATTGCATACTTGCAGACGGTCGCCTAACTTTAAGCTTCCTTTCAATCGGCCCAAGATCAACAACTGATCGGACTTCCCAAGTGCAAAGAAGTCAAACACTCCCAAGCAAGCACTTGTCTCGATTTTCTCTTTTACAACTTCTGTTGTAGTTTCTATTTTTTCTTTTTTCTTCCCAAAATTAAACCAAGCCAATGCTACTTCTCCTTATGGACTTTATTTTCTAACTCTTTATTCATTGTCCTTTACGCAGGTCATTTGATCAAGCAAAGTGCAAAGTTTTTTCTGCTCTTCTTCCTTGTAAGCAGATGCATTTGCTTTTACTTCTCTGCATTTCTCGTCATACAAAAAGCCCTCATAACCATCTTCTGTAGATAAGGCTGTATAGACTTTCGCCATTTCTTCAGGACTAATCGAAAATTTTGACTTAATTTTATACAGATTTTTCATAAAAGCGCTGAGGTGATCATAGCGGTTCATATCTACTTTGACATTGGTCACACGGATTGCCTGCACCTTGATGTCTTTCCAATGTTTCCGCATATAAAGCGACAGCATCAATAAGGCCAACTTATTCTGATAATAGGTCTTAGCAGGGCTGTAATGTTTTTGACCAGATAAATTTTCAAAATCAAGCTTTATGAAAGGATAAAGCACTAGCCCTTGGGAAGAAATATTAATAATCCGACCACTCTCAGACTTTTCTAACAAGCCTCTCAACAAGACAGAAAGTAAAAAGGGAGCAACCACATTGGTCGCAAATTGCTTTTCCAATCCCTCCCTAGTCAGGATTGGCTTTTTGACTGACAAATCAAAGTCAGCTGCATTGTTAATCAGGACGTCTAGAGCGTCTTCTTTTTGGATATACTGTTCTACCGCTTTCCTGACACTTTTCATATCAGATAAATCAGCCAAGATATGATCTACATGCGGATTTCCTGTCTGTTGGCGGATTTTCTCACAGGCTTGCTCAGCTGCTTCTTTTCGCCGACAAAATAGAGTCACTGACCAGCCCTTTTCAGCCAACTGTTTAGCAGCCTGATAGCCAATACCACTATTGCCACCTGTAATAATTACTTTTTTCATTTCTGACTCCGTTAGTTTGAATACTTACGCATGGTTTCTTCCACTTCCGCCAAGGTCACCCCAAACAACTCCAAGCGTTTGAGGAGCTGTTTACCATTGGAGTAGCCGATACGGAGCTCCTCTCCCAGATACTCTCGACGCTGACGGCTGTCGCTTCCCATAAGTAGTCCCAGTCGCACAAGGTCACTTTTGGTGATGTCAAAGTCGTTCTCATCATCGAAATGTCCAACCAGACCAGCCAATGCCTGTTGTAAGTCCTCAAATGAAGCGTGCTCGACTCCGAGCGACCGACCTTTGTTCTTAGACTTAGGAGTCGCCTCATCTCGACGGAGAAAGGCATGCTGAGCAGTTGGCACAGCCTCCATAATTATTCGACGAATGCGCTCACCATTGTAGTCTGGATCGGTAAAGACAATAACCCCACGCAGCCGGTGCAGTTTCTCAATCCGTTCTAAGTCTTCTTCATTGATCGCAGATCCTCTCGTCTCGTAAGTATCAACTTCGTAAAATCGCTGCAGATTGGCTGTATCATCCTTGCCCTCAACGACGATTACCTGAGGGATTTTTATCTTCTCAGTCAAGCCCAAACACCTTCTTTGCATTAGCATAGGTCGCCTGCGCTACTTCTTCGACAGTAAGCCCACGCAGTTCAGCAATTCTCTCTACAACATAGCGGGTATAGGCTGTTTTGTTTTCTCGGCCACGCTTAGGAACAGGCGCTAGATAAGGGGCATCAGTCTCGACGAGAATTTTGTCCAAGGGCAGGTTCTGCGCAGCCTCCTGAATATCTGTCGCTTTTTTAAAGGTGACGACCCCAGAAAAGGAAATCATCATTCCTAGCTCGATAAAGCGCTCTGCCATTTCCAAAGAGCCCGAATAAGAGTGCATGATACCGCCCCGAGGACCGACACCCTCACTCTTGATAATCTCATAGGTATCCTCCAATGCATCTCGCGTGTGTACGACAAAGGGTAGGTCCAGTTCTTTAGAGAGTTGGATTTGGCGTCGAAACACCCGCTCCTGAACATCCTTTGGCGCTGTCATCCAGTGATAATCCAACCCAATCTCACCCAGAGCCACCACCTTGGGGTGACGAAGCTTGTCCAGCAGATAGGCTTCTACCGCCTCATCATAAGTCCCCGCCTCAGTCGGATGCCAGCCAATCGTAGCATAAAGCTGATCATAGCTGTCCGCCAACTCCAAGGCGCGCTCAATGGTCGGTCGGTCAAAACCGACAATATTGTGTGCAACAACACTCATTTCTTTGGCTAATTGTAGCTCCTCTGCCTCTCGACCAGCAAATTCTTCCACATTTAAATGCGTGTGTGTGTCAAAAATCTTCATGGTTTACTTCCTTGTATTTCCTGTCCTTTATTATACCAAAAATGACCTAAAAAATCAGAAGTCTCTTCAAAGCAGAAAAATAAGATAGCTGCCATTCAACATCCATCCGAATCTGTCTTTAAAACTTTTAAACTTGCAGTTTCTGATCTTTAATCGATAACTTTTTGTTATTTTTCGATAGAATATTATTGATTATCGATAATTTTTGTGTTATAGTTACTAAGAACTAAAATATTTGTCGGAGGATATTATGACCAACAAAACAAAAAAGACTGCTGAAGATTGGAGCATCAGTCTTACAAAAATCAGCATTAGCCTTTTATTTATTGCTTCTACTATCTTAATCTTCCTAGGTCCTTGGATTGTAAATCTTATTATCGTATTTCCTTCCCCTCTCGTTCAAGGCGAAGCCCGATTCTGGATTTTGCTCTTGCTAGGTTACGTCTTAGGAGGACTGGCTTTGACCTGCATCGTCCATCTTTATCGGCTCCTTCATCATATCGGACAGGACCAAGTTTTTATTCAACAAAATGTTCAATATCTCCGATACTTGGGCTGGGAAGTTGGAATTGTTGCTCTTATCTCACTTTTCATGGGACTGACAGTCTATCTACCTATGCTCCTGGTGACTGTTTCTTGCAGTATTTTAACTTTAATTATCCGTGTCATTCGCAATGCTTTTGGCAAAGCTATTGAACTGCAAGATCAAGTAGACTACACAATTTAGGAGGGCATATGATTCAGATAAATTTAGACCTTGTCATGGCACAAAAACGTATCAGTGCCGGTCGCTTGGCTGAGCTGATTGATTTAACACCAGCCAATCTATCCATTTTGAAAAATAATCGAGCCAAAGCAGTTCGCTTTTCAACTCTCAATGCACTTTGCCGAGAATTGGAATGCCAACCCGGCGATATATTAGAATATATTCCAGATGAAGAAGAGGAGGCATAAAATGGAAAGAACTTTACAAGAACAGATAGAAGAGCAAGACTATCAGCTAGACGATCTAGATGATCTAGAAGAACAGACAATCTTCAGCCCTTTAGATGACGCTCAAATAAAAATCTTTAAAATTGGGACTATTGTTTTCTACCTGGTAGCTTATTTTTACACTGCTATCCTGGTACAGCTTAAAACAATTTACTCTCTCCCCGTCACAGTCGGTCTTTTACTTTCGACTGAGTTTCTAATCAAAAAATTACATACAACCTCTATCCCATTAAAAGAAGGCGCCAAAAAAATTAGAAACAAGAGTTTTTTTCACTCTAACCATTGCTCAAGCCACGGCTTTAAGTATTTGGGGAGCACATCAACAACTAGATTTTTTCCAATTTTTAGCTATCCACCTCTCTTTTGCCTTCTACGTCCTGTCCCGTACAGGTTGGCTAAGTCAGGGGCGCTTAGGGATTATGGTTTGGTTTGATCTGATGCAAGCTTTCTATTCTCTGCCCTTTAAAAACTTTATGGCTTCTTGCATCGTCTTTCTCCATGAGGAGGAAAGCTCTGAAAAGACAAATGACAGCTATTCAAAGAACTTCCAACATTTTGTCATCCTAATAGGCAGTCTCTTAGCTTCAGGAGTCCTGGTTTACTTTGTTTGGACTCAGCTAAGTCAGGTCTCAGGTAATTTTGCAAATCTCTTCATACAATTATCCGATTTTAGTCAGACCTTCTTTGACTCACTTTTTTCCAAGATTGATATAGCTACTATACTAGCACAGCTATTTCTTGCTATTCCAGTCAGTCTCTACTTATATGGACTCATCGTGGGTAGCTTGCTCAGCGAAAGAACGTCTACTTTTAACTACCAAGTATTCCAAGAAAAAGTTCAGCCACTAAGGGCTATTCCTAACTTTGCAGCATATATTGTCATTGGAAGCTTACTTGTAACCTATATCCTTTTTTTTCACAACCGGTCTAGCGAGCTAGGGAATCTTCTAAGCGCTGGAACTGTTACAGAAGCCATTTCTCCCCAGAGTGCATCTTCCATTGCGGTCACTGGGTTCTGGCAACTAGTTAGAGTTTCTCTTCTTAATTTTGCTGTTTTAGGAGCTTTTTATCTCATCTCTAAAAAGCCGCTCTGGGATCAGATAGGTACACGGTTAGCAACCACTCTGCTCTTTATATTTGCTACCTTGCTGACCTTACTTGCAGGATGGAAATTATTTGGTGTCTATATTTACCTTTATGGACCAACCCCTCTACGATTGCTTTCCGGCTGGTTTGTCCTCGTCTTATTGGTTTGGTGCTTGCTCATCTTGATTCGACTGTATAAACCTATCCAAGCTATTCGCATCGGTATCCTTTATGCTATGATTAGTTTCACCATACTTTGCTATCTATATCCTTTTTTACTGAAGTGATAAGCTAGTTTATATATCAAAGACCAGAACGATTTCATCTTAGATCTGGTCTTATTTTTATTTATAAACTCTTTATCAGCATAATAGAAAAAACCAGTGGTCTCGAGTTTCCACTGATTTTTCTTGTTATAATCGTTTTGATTAAGCAGCCAAAACTTTGCGTCCTTTACGACGACGAGCTGCAAGTACGCGACGACCGTTTTTAGTAGACATACGATTACGGAAACCGTGTTTACGCGCGCGACGGATTTTACTTGGTTGATAAGTACGTTTCACGATGAATACCTCCTCTTAGATTCTTGTATTCGTTTAGCCGGCTAGTTGTGATCAGTTACTAAACATACTTTACTATTCTATATGATTCTAAGCCTTTTGTCAATAGTTCCAGAAAATAAGTTTCCTTTTGAGAACGTAATCATAGAGGTCTTGTTGCTTCATAAAATGGAATCAGGGCAGCCATTGCTTCTTGTAAATTAGACAAGACTTCTTCTCTAGAATTAGCCCCAGATAGATTAACATCGTATTTGGCTAAAACCTTGCGAACCTGACCTTCTTGGACCTGTTTCATAAGTAACCTGCGATTATCTTCTGTGCCTTCAAAGCGCTGACTCACACCATCTATCTGAGCAAAATAATAAACTGGTCTATCAATAGGTACTTGCAAGATCCGATTTTGCTTAGAGAGACTATAGTCGTCTTTCTTACGCTCCATAAAGCTAACTTCGAGCGATACACCAAAATCATCTGCACTTCCATACAAACGCAGAGCGAACATGGGTTCCGTTATCTCCCCATACCCTCTCACATAATTCCAAAAATGGGGTCGCAGTATCTGTGCCTGATTCATCCACTGGCTGGCTCGCTCCAAGCTTAAATTCGGATAAAGAGCCTGAAAATCTTTGACTAGATCTATGAACTCTTTAC
>Ga0181471_100591_pt1 | contig 11154 bp, 9 predicted proteins | sample InSIn5gowninarea_FD_119083 | JGI IMG/M metagenome (GOLD analysis project Ga0181471, IMG submission 119083) | Clean room microbial communities from NASA Spacecraft Assembly Facility at Jet Propulsion Laboratory, Pasadena, California, USA -... ...
GCATTAATAGCTGGTGTTCTTCTGGAAGGCGTTCTAATGCGTTCTCCAACATCTCTGAAACCAGTGAATAAGTGGGCCTTGGACCAATTGTATAAGTAATAATTTCTCCATTAAATAAATCTAAAACAGGTGATAGATAAAGTTTCTCACCGAATAATTTAAATTCTGTAATATCCGTTACCCACTTTTTATTTGGGGCATCCGTCGTAAAATTACGGTCTAGAATATTAGGCGCAATTTTACCGATTGAACCTTTATATGATTTATATTTTTTCATGCGTACTAAGCACTTTAAACCAAGCTCTTTCATAATGCGTTGAACTTTTTTATGATTTACTTTCTGCCCGCGATTCAACAATTCATCACGAATGCGACGATATCCGTAACGACCTTCATGCTCCTCGTAAATCGCCTTAATCTCTGCCTTTAAATCGGCATCTGGATCCGGTAAATCCATTTTCTTTGCGATGTCGTAAAATGTACTACGCAGAATCTTCGCAAATGCCGCAAGCGCCTTCACCGAATATTTATGCCTTAATTCACAGATGACTCTTACTTTGTCTTCTATGGTGACTTTTCCTTGTTTTGAACTAAGGCATTCAACTTTTTTAAATAATCATTTTCCATACGTAACTGTTCTAATTCTGCTTGTAACGCTTCTACTGATCCTTCAGCTGGTAGTTGTTTCTTAGATTGCTTCTTAGATTTTTTTGAGTTATCTTTTTTTCATGGATGGACGCCCCTTTTTCTTAGGTTTTAGGGCGTCAATTCCTTGAGTTTCTAATAGTCTTTTCCACTGTACTAGCGTAGATGGGGCTGGAATATTAAAGATTGCAGCGGTTTCTCGGAGAGACGTCCCATTGTTACTCATGTAATTTAGTACGTCTAGTTTATACTGTAATGTATAAGATGTATAGCGCTTTTCAAAAGCCTTTTCTCCATGAAGTTCATATTGTTTAATCCAAGTTACAAGGATTGTATGATGTACACCTATAGATTCAGCAACACATTTTAATCCCTCAGACCCTTCTAGATATCGAATAACCGCTTCTACTTTTTCCTTAACATTAAATTTAGACATAATAAAACTGCACCTCCAATTGTTAGTTACGTGTCTAACAATTGGGGTGCAGTTCAATTAGGGGTGCTTTTTTAATTACTGGAAATTAAGGAGATAGTGGTATGTGATGTGCCAAATAGGGATTAGTTTTTGGTACCTGTGCAAGACACTATTCAGTTAATACACTACAATTGCATAAAGTGAAAAAGTGAATAGCGACATAAATCACTTTGTCAATATTCCATTGTTTGTTTATCCGAAACTGTGAATAGTCATAATTGCGCCACGCACAGGTACCTTCTAAAAAGGCGTCTTATAACAAGTTTGCTTTATTTATTCAAAATCCAACTTATAATCCCCAGCTTTGATTAATTTCAAGTTTCTTGAAAATATATAAATCAGCCCAAGATTAAGTACAATCGGCAGGATTAAAAACGTGCTGAGCATGATGGATATGTTTTTCTGCGACCAACCGCCCTCTGCTAGATTTATGTAATTCAAAGGTCCGACTAAACCGGATAAACCGAATCCTGCGCTGTAAGGAGTTCCTTGAATATTTAATACGCCCGCCAAACCTCCGAGAATCGCTGCCGTGATCAACATAGGTACTGCGATTTTAGGTTTCATCAAAAAGTTTTTCATTTGAATTTTAGGAGAACCGAGTACATGCGCCAAAGCGGTGCCGAGGGAGTTCGCTTTGTAGCTGGCGATGGCCAATCCTACGCCTGCTGCTACAATCCCTAAATTCGCCGCGCCGGCTCCGACTCCTGACAGCATGATGACAGTCGCAACACCTACAGTGGAGATAGGAAGTAATATAATAATGCAGAAAATCATGGCAATGATCGCGCCCATTAAGACTGGTTGCAATGCCGTCACGTTTGAAATTGCGACGCCGATGATGCCTGTTGACTGTTTCATGAACGGGAGAAGGGCATAACCAATCATACCGGGAAATAATATGCTCAATGTCGGCAACACTAGAATAGAATAGGCTTTTAATTTATCGCCGAGCAGCTGAACGAATAATACAGCCAAGGCAGCTGTAATTCCTGTATTAAGCACGATCCCAATTCCGTTGAGCGCGAATAAACCATCGGCTGTTTTCTGAACGGCTCCACTTCCAACCATAGCGGCAACACCTACACTTGCAGTTTGGATGGACGTCAGCTTAAATGTAATCCCCACCATCACCCCGATTAAAACAGGCAGCAAGCTCATGACAAAGACAGTGATGTCAAAAACATGCTGAAGCGCAGGGAAATAAGGAATCAATAATTTAAGAATCTCTCCCAATAATGCATTGGGTATTAATGCAACAACAATCCCGATACTCATTCCGTTCAGTAACTTGCTCACAAAATCCTTCATTCCGCATAACCCCTATCATGATGTAATTTGAATAACTATAGGCAAGATTATGAAAATAGTCAATGTTAGTTTGTGCTTAGTGGGTTGGGTATAAAGTGGGGGGGCATTGAGTAAAGTTGAAAAGAGGGGGCACTAAGTTGAAAGGTACCTGTGCAAGACACTATTCAGATTATACACTACAATTGCATAAAAAGAAAAAAGGGATATTGACAAGACAACACTCTGTCGATATCCCTTTGATTTTTTATTCAAAGCGGTGAATAGTCATAATTGCACAATGCACAGGCACCGACACAATTAGCATAGAAATAATTGGCACCGGTAAAATTAAAGATATCTTTTTTTAAAAAATACTCGTATTAATATACAGGAAGTGTTATAATTATAATTAATTGTTAATTGTAGGAGGGTATATATATGGAGAGAAAAAATGTATTGATTATAGGGGCTGCGGGAAGGGATTTTCATAACTTTAATACTTATTATCGAAATAAAGATGCTTATAATGTTGTTGCTTTTACGGCGACGCAAATTCCTGATATAGATGGACGTAAATATCCGAGTGAATTGGCTGGTGAATTATATCCAGAGGGGATTCCGATTTATTCGCAAGATCAATTGGAAGAGTTGATAGAAGAGTTAGACGTGGACGAATGCGTTTTGTCTTATAGTGATATTAGATATGAAGATGTGATGAGCCTGAGTGCAATCGTGAATGCTGCGGGTGCGAACTTCACGCTTCTGGGTTCTAAGAGCACGATGCTCAAGAGCAATAAACCTGTCATTTCTGTATGCGCTGTACGAACTGGGACGGGTAAAAGTCAAACGTCTCGAAAAATTATCGAAACATTGCTTGAGCATGATATAAAAGTTGTTGCAGTTAGACATCCGATGCCTTATGGCGATTTAAATGCACAGCGTGTTCAGCGTTTTGCGACGGTTGAGGATTTGAAAAAACATAATTGTACGATTGAAGAGATGGAAGAGTATGAACCGCATGTAACACGCGGGAATATTATCTATGCGGGTGTTGATTATGCGGATATTTTGGCGGCGGCTGAAAATGATCCAGATGGTTGTGATGTGATTTTATGGGATGGCGGGAATAATGATTTCTCTTTCTACGAGCCCGATTTGGCTGTGAATGTCTTGGATCCGCATCGTCCGGGTCATGAGTTGCTATATTATCCTGGTGAAGTTTGCTTAAGAACAGCCGATGTGAATATCATTAACAAAATTGATAGTGCGTCAGCGGAAGCGATTCAAATCGTAGAAAATAACATTAAACAAGCGAGTCCGAACAGCATCATTATTAAGGCCGAGTCAACGATTACGGTCGATCGCCCAGAGTTAATTGTTGGAAAACGTGTGCTTGTCGTGGAAGATGGCCCGACGTTGACGCATGGCGAGATGAATATTGGCGCGGGTATTGTAGCTGCTGAGCGTTTGGGTGCGAAAGAAATCATTGATGCACGCCCGTTTGCAGTTGGTTCGTTAATCGATACGTTTGAAAAATACCAACATATTGGAAACGTCCTTCCCGCAATGGGGTACGGGGAACAACAATTGAAAGACCTTGAAGAAACCATCAATAATGCTGACTGTGATGCGGTAATCATTGGTACACCGATGGATTTATCTCGAGTCATTTCGATAAACAAACCTTATACGCGTGTGCACTATGAACTAGACGAAGTCGGTACACCGAATTTAAGTGATATTTTGAAGGGGTTTATTCAGGAATATAAACTTGGCGATAAAGTTACCGTCAGATAAAGAGTTTTTAGGTACCTTTTTTGGGTACCTGTGCAAGACACTCTTCAGACTATACACTACAATTGCATAAAATTTTAAAAGGGATATCGACAAGACAACACCTTGTCGATATCCCTTTGATTTTTTATTCGAAGTCGTGAATAGTCATAATTGCACCATGCACAGGCACCGACACAATTGGCACTGACACAATTAGCAATTGGGGGGCATCTTCACTCAATTGCAATGTACATAGTTATTTCACAAACAGTTCACACAATATACAAAGACTTACATCGAACTGCGTCGAATTTACCGTATAATAGAGTTGGGTTTAGTTCATTCGTAACCCGATAAATAATAGCTGGTTCTTTTTTTTAGCCATTATTGAGAATGATTTTCAGTATCTGCTGAATAGTATTTACATAATTTTTGTTGTTAATTGATGAGCAAGGAAGGGGTGAATGATTTTGTTAAGGAAATTATTACTTCCGTTAGCGGTTTTAACGCTTGTTTGGATGTCGGCGATAAGTGTTTCTGCTGTGAATCCGGATGAGACATTTTCAATTGATTATCAAGTTTTGAATTCCGATAATGATTCGGTCTCTATCGCGAATGATTATTTTGAGAAACCAGCAACTTTGTTTGTAGAAAATGGAGAAAAATATATCGAGTTTTCGATCAATCACAGTGAATGGGTAAAAGAGCTTCAGGCCCCGCTAGGAGATTCGTTCGTTGATGTGGATGTTGTGAGTGAAGATGAAGAAGAGGATACTCGGACTGTGAGATTTAAACTGGAAGAAGATCTTTCGCAGCCTGTCGAATTTAAGATGCATATTCTGATTGAATCGATGGAGCCGGTCTATGACCACCGATATTCGGTTCGGTTTGATTTTGAAGATGACCAAATGGAAGAGATAGAATCCGCAGTTTCCAGTAGTTTAGAAGAAGTAAAAAAAGATGAAGACAAAGTGGTAACAGATACAGAAATTGAAAAGCAAGAAGCGAGTTCCGAGAAGAGCCGCAGTAAAACAATCGTATTAATCGTTATCGTGTTGGGTATGGCGGTTTTAGATTTATTTAATGGAGAAATTATTACTTATACAATTGGTCCAAGGCCCACTTATTCACTGGTTTCAGAGATGTTGGAGAACGCATTAGAACGCCTTCCAGAAGAACACCAGCTATTAATGCATTCAGATCAGGGTTGGCATTACCAAATGAAGAGATATCGGCACGCGCTTAAATCTAGAGGTATTGTGCAAAGTATGTCCCGTAAGGGAAACTGTTACGACAATTCAGTGATAGAGAACTTTTTTGGCATTATGAAGTCAGAGTTACTATATTCAAGGAATTTGAGAGTGTAGAACACTTTAAATTAGAACTAGAAAGATATATCAATTACTATAACAATAAATGGATGAAGGCAAAATTAAAAATGAGTCCGGTAGAGTACCGAACTCATTTTACTCAAGCTGCCTGATGAAATAACCGTGTCTAAATTTTGGGGGTCACTTCAAATTTGGAATGCTTTTACAATACTTCTTTTTCCATATTCTGAATGTAAGTCAGAAGCTCTTTTGTCATTCTAATGTTGTCTGTCGCCATTTTGTCAATATCATTGTTAGCATGTTTAATATCTTCTTTATCTTTTAATGTTCTAATTAACGATAGAGTCATTTTTATGTAGGAACAATTTATCAAGATTTCACTAACACGTGAAAAAAAGTAACCATCCACTTTCGTTGCTAGATCTAATATTTCCTCCTTCTCTTCATCCAATATTATAAGCGAATCTTGAACAATATCTTGGTTTAAAGCGTAGTATCCTTGATTCCTTTTTAAAACCAAGCTCATCGACCCCAGTACTAAACTACTGATTTTAAACTCAACCATATCCGCATTTCTCCTACGCATCGGATAACTTTCCACCAATTTCGCCTTTCTTTCATGACTAATAGTAAGATAGACACCGGCAAGCGTTAGAGAACCTGAAATCACGCCCCCAACTATCGCCCCTGTCAACCCTATTGCCGCAGCCATGATTACTTTACTAGTATCATTCGCATACGCTAAATCTAATAGCCATAGCCAACCGGACAAAAGAATCAAAGCACAAATTAAACCTACTAATCCACTCACAACGTAACTTTTCAAGTTACTCAAATGCCCCACACCTTTTTAAACTAATTATACATTAAAAAAGAATATCATTCGTACGGGGCTGTTGAGATTTATCACGACTACGATTGACTTTGGATAATAAATCAGAGGTGAATCGATAATTTCTAATTATCGGTATACACTTTTTCACATTAAAAATGTATTGTCCGAATAGTTTTGACACATATACAACTAAAATTTTAATTGAAAGTGATGATAAACCATATATTAATCCATAACACTAACAACTTTTTTGCATGTTCACTCCAAACTCTCCTTTATCTTTAAAAGTTCTAATGGGAAATCGTTTTCAACATTATTAATCATAGCCAATTTAGCAACCGTCGACTTTATTATTGTTGGATCAATCAGTTACTACTTACTCATCGGGTCTAAATGCAAAGACGAAATTTATTTCTTCTGCGTTTATTATCACATCCGCAAACTCTTTCTCTTCTGAAAATTCATCATAAAACTTTCGCGCGGACATAGACATTGTTGTTTCTTCACCAGTACTTTCCGATATGATTACCTATTTTTTATTTAGAATACTATTTTAGTAGTTTTCAATTAATATCTAGGGGGTATGTTAAGTGACGAACCTACTATAATACTGACACCGAATTAGTCCGCGTTAAAATCCCCCATCTACATAGTAAATGAGGGATTTAATCATTTCATCTTCTCGAAAGACTACTTGTCACGTAATCAATAACGTCTTTAAGCGGCATGTCAGTCATCGATTCTAGTCGGTGGTCAACGGTACAAAAATCCATTGTGTGCGTTACTTCGTTTGGAACAATTACACAGCTCATTCCTGCCCGTTTCGCAGCCAATGCACCGTTTGCTGAGTCTTCAAATACTAAACATTCTTCTACATCTAGTCCCAAACAGCTCGCAGTTTGCAGATATAATGCAGGGTCTGGCTTTACTTTTTCAACATCGTCTGAGGTTCGAATGCATTCAAAGTAATCGAAGAGGTCAAGGTTTTTTAAATGAGCGGCTACCCACTCGTAAGTTGAACTCGTCGCCAAGCCTATTTTCAAGCCCATCTCTATGGCTGATCTTAAATAATCCTCTACTCCTTCTCTTGCCACTTCCTCTTTTAATATGGCATGATATTTCTCTTCAAAATTTTCCTTTAAGATTTGTTGTTCGAGTTTTCGTTCGAGCTTTTCTTCCAAATGTTTAAATGGGGAAAAACCAGACTGCGTACCAATTTCCTGTTGCCAGCGCATGATTGGCAACTCGCTTCCGTGTTCAGCAAACATTTCCTGCAATACAAGGTACTGATGAGTTTCGGTATCTAATATTAACCCGTCAAAGTCAAAAATAATTCCTTTAATCATTTCGCACCTTCCTATTTATATTTAATCGGTATAATCTGCATCTATATAAAACTTCACTCTGTCGCCAAGCAAATAATATTTCGAATAATGGACAGGCAAGTCGTTGAATCCATAGATTATTTTATTAACCAATATTACCGTAGAGGTTTTGTTAACACCTAAATGTTTACAGATTTCATTTGATGGATGCACATACTCAATTTCCTTCTCAACCCTAACGAATTTCATATTATAATTCTCTCTAATAATCTTAAACGTTGAGACATTACCGTATATTAATGAATCAATATCGGGATATAAGCTCGTCGGCAAATATGCATAATCAAGACTTATAGGTCCATCTGAATCCTTGACAATTCGAACTAATTTTAAAAACTCATCATATTTTTCCAAAAAAACTTTCGGCATTTCAGCATCATCATTGACTACTTTTTTGTACAAAATTTGTTTTTCAACATTGCTCTCTTCAGTAGACAAACCTTCTGTAAACCCCTTCAGATTCATTAAATGCAGGTTCGTTTTTGGAGCTTTGACAAAAGTTCCTTTACCTCTAATGACTTCTATTGTATTTTCCTCGACTAATTCCTTAATCGCTCTTCGAATGGTGATTCGACTTACCTTAAAGATTTCCCCCAACTCGGTTTCGTTGGGAATCTTGTCTCCTGCTTTTAAGTTCTTTGTTTTGATCAATTCTTTTATTCCGATTTTTATTTCTTCATACAATAAAATTGACCCATCAATATTCGAACCCTTTTTGCTCTTCATATAACAACGCCCCTATCAACTCGTCATGATACTACTGATAGTTTAACCCTACATGAAGAGGTAAAAAAGTACAATTTACTCCATATATTCCTTCGGGTAACCAAATCCGCCATAAAAGCCACAAGTTATTTCCGCGGATTTTGTAGCTCTTTTAATGGCCTCTTCAATTGGCACGCCATTTTTATAATGAACTAAAAAAGCGCCAATCAAACTATCACCCGCTCCCATCGTATCTACAACGGTTATCGGGATTAAGTGTTGCTTATAGACTTCCCCTTTTTCAATAAACAAAGCGGGTAAACTGCCTCGAGTAACTACTACCACTTCAATGTCGAAGTTTTTTAATTGTTCAACAAACAGGTTTAATTCTTGATTAGATAACTCGGCCGCTGAAAAGAATGCATATTTGATATGTCGTGCAATGGGTTCAATATATTCTAATTCTAATCTATCCGAAAAATCATATGAAATATCAATCACATTCGAAACCTTTGCCAGTTCGCCTTCCATAGAAGAGTAACAACTGATATGACATACATCAAATTTCGCTAAGTAATCCAGATCCTCAGGAATAAGTTGGAGCTTCAATTTATGTTGGACTGTATTTTTAGCGCCACCTACAAAGACCCGGTCGCCATTCGGAGTAAGCGATACTTGCGGTTGTCCACTGAGCCCATCAGCTTTCCGTGCAAAACTATAATCAATCGCCTCTTCTTTCAAGGCATACTGAATATGTTCTGCCTTATCGTCAGAGCCGAAAATACCGATATACGCGACATTGTTGGCACCGTTACGTTTAGCATTTACTGCTACATTGACACAATTACCACCCGGATAATATGTTTTTTGATCTAAATAACAATCCACAACATTATCACCAACAGCTATTAAATTCATGTAAACTCCCCCTATTATCCCTTAATCGAACCTTCAGACAAACCTCTCACTAAATACTTTTGTAGAAATACCAATAATATCACCATAGGAAGTGACGCAATTACCATTCCGGCTAGTAAAACTCCCCAATCCGTTCGTAATGCATCTCTGAAATTCATTAAACCAGAAGGGATTGTTTTTAAAACGTCTGAGTCAATAAAAACAGTGGCGAATAAAAATTCATTCCAAGCAAAGAATGCAGTGAAAACAATCGCAGTCATTATGATTGGAATCGACATCGGCAGATAAATTCGCCTATAAATGCCGAACTCGCTGCAACCATCGATTATTGCTGATTCCTCTAAATCTTTAGGTATACTTAAAAAGAAAGCCCTGATCAATATGACGGTCAATGGCAATCTGAAAGCGACATAAGTTAAGATTAACGCCCATCGTGTATTGATCAAATCCATCCAAGTAAGCATTTCAAACAACGGGATTAAAGCGACTTGAGGATTCATCATAAGTCCGCCAATGATAAAGATTAATGAAAAATCGATCCATTTAGACCTATATCTCGATAATGTGAACGCTGCCATAGATCCGATTACCACAACGAGTACGATTGTTGAAATTGTAACGATTAAACTATTCATGAAGTAACTGGATATACCTTGGGACCACGCCGTAATATAGTTCTTAAAGTGCCATTCCGTCGGTAGCGCCCATACATTATTATAAATTTCATCGTAACTCTTTAATGATGAAATGACCATCCAAAAAAGTGGATAGAGGATAAGTAATGCAAAAAACAATAATCCTAGAAAAATTAGATTCTTAGGAATCCTTTCACGTAAGTTAAACTTCGCAATAGCTTTAACTGGGCCAGTCATTCCCTTGTGTTCCACGTAATCTATATTTGTATTTGTTTTAGTCACATTACTCATCCTTTCCAGTTCCAGAAACTTTTATTTGAATCAGCGCAAAAATAGCTGTCAATACAAAAATCAATGTTGCTACTGCAGACGCATAACCCATATTGTCTTTAACAAAACCTTGTTGATACATATGCACTGATAAAGTAATAGAACTGAATCCTGGACCACCATTTGTAAGGATGTATGGCTCATTGAAAACTAACATCGCCCCTGTAATCGTGATGAGCGTGTTTACAAACATCGTTTCCTTTACTTGCGGAACCGTAATACTTAAGAATTTCCTGACCTTTCCTGCCCCGTCAATATCGGCTGCCTCATATAAGTCTTTAGGGATTTTTTGAATTGCTACAATAAACAACATCGTGATAAAACCGATACTTTGCCATTGTGACATTGCAATAACTGCATAGATTGCTGCAGTCGCGTTTCCTAACCAAGGGATTGCTAAGTTTCCCAGTCCAATTAGCTCCAAGAAATTATTTAAAAGCCCCATTTGGGGATTGTAGATAAAACCAAACAATAATGCAATAACGGAAATTGAAATCATCACCGGTATAAAATAAATGGTTCGCAAAGCAGGTGCAACTCTTCTAAATAACTTGTCTTCCAAAATCGTTGCGAGGATTAAAGCAAATCCAACTTGAAATATCATTGAAATCACTGCGTAGTTAATATTGTTTAAGAAAGCAGTAACAACCACTTGATCTTGTAACAAGTATTTAAAAGCAGCAAACCCAATATACTCTTTTGTTGGCGAGAATACACTAAAGTCAAAAAAACTATTATAGAAGTTTTGTAAAAGCGGGAAATAAATGAAGACTCCTAAAAGTAATATACTTGGTAGTATGAATAGAGTTGGAATTACATGTTTTTTGCT
>Ga0181471_100593_pt1 | contig 11133 bp, 10 predicted proteins | sample InSIn5gowninarea_FD_119083 | JGI IMG/M metagenome (GOLD analysis project Ga0181471, IMG submission 119083) | Clean room microbial communities from NASA Spacecraft Assembly Facility at Jet Propulsion Laboratory, Pasadena, California, USA -... ...
GGAGGCAGTAGTGAAAAACCTACTTTCATAAGGACAACTGGGGTCTGCAAACCCAAGTCAAGCATTATTCCCTGGGTCATATTGAGCGATCTAGCGCTACAAGCGCATAGGGATAATATGACAGAACATTCGATCATATGTAAATTCATGGGGTTATGGCCGACAGAGAGGGTGTTATACGTCTGGATAAGGAGCCATTAGAAGCCAAAGGGGGAAATACATCTACATCTGGGTTCTAAGGGCTTCTTCACAGTGGTGTTCACAAGCCTAGAGGATAAAGATAGAGTGTTCGAAGGGGGGCCATATTCCTATGCTGTGGCAAGACTCTACGTGTGGCCATGGATGATGAACTTTGTCTCGGAACGTGAAACATTCACATCGGTACCGGTATGGATCAGACTATACTCCCTTCCTTTGGATTATTGGCTACCAAAATCTCTGAAAACAATAGGCAACAAGTTGGAGAATTTTTTAAAGATCTTAGAGGCAACTCTGAAAGGAAAATATACCTCCTTCACCTAAATTTGTGTGGAAATGGACTTATCTAGTGCCCATCCGGAAGCGATAATTTTAGAAGTGTATGATGAAGAATGTTTGCAGACTATGGACTATGAGCATATCCCATTTAGGTGCCACAAATGCCATGAACATCAGTATCTATTCAGAGACTACCCGACAATCAATATGGAAGGTAATGGGAAAACTACCGTGGATAGAAATCACGAGGGTTTCACCAAGGTTGGGGGCAAAGGGAAAGGGGGTAAATGTCTACAAAAGAAGATAAATGAGGATAGACATATAACACACAACAGTTTCAAGATCCTAGAGGAAGAAGAGGGGAAAAAGGATACAGTCCAGGACATGGAGAACATAATCAAGGAGCAGGAAAAGGTAGCTGACATGGAGGATATCACAGTAAACAACTAGCAAAAGGATCATCTACCAAGTTGTATGGAGATCAGTAGGGACCATGAGATGACCTCGAGTGAAGTGGGAACAGAGGACCATGAACTACAGGAGATTCTAGATAGGGAAAATCTAGATCTAGAGAAATTTCTGGAACAAGGGAAGATCATAGGAGTGGACTCCCTGCCAAAAGAGGATTATGATAGAGTACAACAGCTCTTTCTATGGAGATCAGAATCAAAGGGATTTGGAGTCAAAATAAATCATGAAAGCCAGGAGCCCAGTGGGGTTAAAATGATGGAGAATATACAGGCACAATCTCCAAAGAACTCAGGTAGGAAAAGAGGAAGGAAAAGATAGAATGATTTGCTGAACGAATGTGAAAAAATATTGATCAACTCAAGTAAGATGAAAGATATCACCAGTTATTCCTTTACTAACATTTCTTAATGAAGCTCACAACCTAGAATATTAGAGGCAGAGGAAATACAAGGAAACAAAGAAATCTTAGTAACAGAATGAAAGAAGAAAAACCAGATATGGTCTTTATTTAGGAGACAAAATTTTCAATGGATAGGATAAGAGATATTCATAATAAGTGGCTAATCAAGTATGAGTATCTAGAGGTTAAGGCAAATAACTTGGCGGGTGGGATTCTCACGCTATGGGATCCACAGAAATTTGGAATCCTGGATGCTTCTTTCCTTGGTATATCAACTTGTAGGTGATAAGGAGATATACATGATCAAAAATGTTTATGGACCTCAAAAGCAAGCAGACAAACTCAAGCTTCTCATCTCCCTGGAAGATCTAAGAGCAAGACATCCCAATATGCCCTGCATCGTTGTAGGAGATTTCAATATGATAAGATCTCTTTCAGAGAAAAAAGAAGGTATTAGACAACTCAGCAGAGACTCCATGGCCTTCTAGAACTTCATTATGAACATGGGACTAGTGGACACTGAAACAATAAATGGAACCTTCACATGGAACAACAAGAGGGGAGGGGCTTCTCAAGTTGCCTCCAAACTTGATAGATTTATTATTTTAGAGGACCACCTTCTCACAGGCCCTGCCATTACAACTTCCATTCTGCCATTTGGAGGATCGGGCCTGTACAGCTAGAAGCCACCTTTATGGGCACACCGAGAAACAGACCTTTCAAGTTTGAAAATGCCTACTCTCTCTCCCTAAATTCACCAGTAACATTGATAAATGGTGGAGAGAGGATTTGAACATTCAAGGTACTAAAATGTTCATGGTTCCAACATAAACTTAAACATATCAAATCCAGACTTAAAGTTTGGAACAAAAAGGAATTTGGTGATATATTCAAAGCCAAAAGAGAAGCTAAACAAAAGCTCCAGGAGATCAATCAGATCAACATCACAGATGGATTCATCAAGGAGTGGCAAAAGCTAACTGACTCTTTGCAGGAAGAATGAAAAGATTGATTCTTGCAAGAGGAAATTTTCTGGAGACAGAAATCAAGGATACAATGGATTAGAGAGTGAGAAAGAAATACAAAATTCTTTCATAAATCCACCATGGCTCACAGGGCACACAACAAAATCAAAAAGATCAAATATTCTCAAGGGATTGAGCTTGTCTCTCACAATGATATGGAATTGGTCCTTGTACAAAACTTCTTCAATATTGCAAAGGAGCCACTGGAGGATAGATCTAGGTTCATTGACCATTTCACTGAGTATATCCCTTAGCTAGTTACCAGAGAGGACAACCACAATATTAACGGGCCAGTGTCGGAAGAGGAGGTCAGTGAAGTGATTAATGAAATGAAAAATGGAAAAGCACTAGGCCCAGATGGGTTCAATGTAGACTTCTTCAAAGCCTGCTAAGAAACAGTCAAACAGGATATCCTCGAGGTTATGGAAGACTCAAGAAAAACCAAAAAGGTTCTGAAGGCTCTTAATGCTTCCTTCATAGCTTTGATCCCAAAACAGAAAAATGCCATGACTCCGAATGGGTTTAGACCCATAGCCTTATCTAATGTGGTGTATAAAATTATTTCCAAAGTGATATCCAATAGACTCAAGCCCCTTCTGCCATCTCTCATCTCGGAGGAGATACAGGATATGTGGAAGGAGTACAAATCCTCAATAATACAATCCAAGCTCATGAGGTGGTACACTCCCTCAAAAGCAACAAACAAGTTGGTATGATCATTCAGTTGGACCTAGCAAAAGCCTATGACAAGCTAAGTTGGTCTTACATAAGAGCAGTACTAAGAGCTTATGGCTTTTACCAAAACTGGATAAGATGGGTTATGGCACTAGTCACCATGACCAGTTTTTCCATACTGCTTAATGGAGCTCCATCAAGAACCTTCACACCCTTTAGAGGACTCAGACAGGGAGATCCACTCTCACCTTTCCTCTTCATTCTCATGATGGAAGGGATAGGTAGAGTGATCAAAATGGCAAATGCTGAAGGACGAATCCAGGGTATCAAACTCACCTTAGATGGAGAATAAAACAATCATCAAAAATTTGTGGATGATACAATGTTGCAGGGCATACCTACAATCAAGGAATCCAGAGCAATCAAAAACATCTTAAATGACTTTGCTATGGCAGCAGGCACAGAGGTAAGCCTCAACAAGTCCAAAGTCTTTTTCTTTAACACTAATATTGCTATTCAGAGAAACATAACCAGAATTATTGGGTTTCAAAGGGAACAACTACCTTCCAAATATCTTGGCATACCTCTTACGGACAAACCTCTAAGCAAGAAAGTGTGGGAGCCAATATTAAATAAACTTTAGGACAAGGTCAGAAAGTGGACATGTAGGTTACTAAATTTGGCAGGGCACCTTGTGCTCACACAGGCGGTCTTGCAGGCCATTCCCATTTTCATGTTCTCAACTCTTCTTGCTCCTCAAGGCATTAAGAAGTAGATAAGGAGCATGCAAAGGGATTTTTTGTGGGGTAGAGGAGAAGAGAAAAAGAAGTGGGCTTTAGTAGCCTGGGACAAGATATGCAAGCCCAAAAGCCATGGTGGCTTGGGGCTTCATGATCTTGAGACCCTCAGTAGAGTTTCAGGAGCCAAAATTTGGTGGAGATGAATCAAGGAGTCGACTGCTCCCTGAGCTAAGCTTTGGAAACAAAAATATGCCAAGTATTGGCAAGAGAAGGATCACATTAGAATGTCAGGGAAAATTAGGGGCTCCCATATTTGGAACCTTGCTTGGGAAAATAAAAGTATTGTTCAGCAACATTGTTTTTGGGAAATCCGAGCAGGGAACCTAGCTTGATTTTGGGACGACAACTGGCAACAGGAACCCAACCTTTATAAGGATGAATTAGCAGCTCTCAAGAGTGACACAGATAACAAAGGTCTAATTTTGGTAAAAGACTTCTGGGACCAAGAAAGGAATAATGGAAAATGAAGGAATTGGAAGGATCTAGGACACAGTGATGAGAGTCCTCTGAAGGCCCAGGCAAACGCTCTCACCCAGGATCTAGAGCATAGAAGGATTCTAGTTTCCATCTCACCTGACCAATTAATATGGGGAAATAACACCGAAGGTAACTTTAACCTCAAAGAGGCTAAATAGGAAATTACAGGATTTAACTATCTGAATCCTGATCAAGTCTGGAAGAAGCTATGGTAGAGCCTTGAAAATAAAGTTATTCATCTGGCTAGTGCATCAAAGGAAGATCTTAACTTGGGAGAATCTCATAAAGAAAGGCTTCATTGGTACTTCCAAATGTTACCTCTGTGGCTCACATGAGGAGACGATGGAACACCTTCTCAACCTCTGTCCTTTCACATCCAACATGTGGGACTGGGTGGCCTCAATCTTTAGACAAATTGATAGGGACAGACTCAGCATATCCGACACTTTGAAGAACTGGAGGAAGAACTTCTCAGGGAATGATATTATTAATAAAGCTTGGATTCTGGTTCTAGGCATTGTTATCTAGAATGTTTGGAAAGAGCACAACAGTCAGATCTTCAAAACAAAACAAGAAAACCCCAACACATAATTGAACAAATTCTAAGGCAGCTCAAAGATAGAGTAAGAAGCTTGTTGAGGACACTTCCTAAGGATACTCCTCTACCCCAAGAGGCGAGTATTATACTTCATTTGGGTCTCCATTCCATAAACCCACAAGGAATAATTAAGGGGGTGAGCCAAATAAATATAGATGTTAAAATTTGGCAGCCTCTTCCTTATGGTTTCTTAAAGGTTAATATAGATGGAGCATCTAAGGGCAACCCAGGATTAGCTGGCTTTGGGGGTGCCATAAGAGATGATCAGGGTCAAATAAAGAAGATCTTCCATGGCCACTTGGGGGAGGCCACTAATAACATGGAAGAGCTCATGGCGCTAGAGCAATGCTTGGAAATCCTGGTGGATTCAAATTCACAGAATGTTATCATTGAAGCAGATTCAGAATTGATTATTAGAGTGGCCAAGAAAATATGCGATGGAACTTCTCTAGGTAAAGTATCAAAGCATTGGAAGCTTTTGCAGGTCTTTCACTGTATCTACTCTGACCTGCAAACCCTAAAAATTGTTAGATTTGTCCATGTGAAAAAGAAAGCTAACATGTTAGCGAATGGTTTGGTGAATGAAGGAGTCACCAAAAGGGACAGGGATTCTTAGTATGCTTGGGATTTGTTACCCCCAGGAAAACTGTGGGAGGACTATCTCTATCAGGCGAATGAAGATATGGAGCTATGCATTAACAGGATGGATCAAAGGGGTTCAGGAGACAGGCGGGAGGATGGAGAACCCTAAACTGCCTCCCCTTTTAGGTTTTGGATGCAATACAAAGCTCTGTTTTCTATCGGTTGGGTGGAAAAAGGACTGACTCGGGAAGTACCACAGGCTTGGTCGTCCATCTTCATATCACTTAGATGGTGTTTGACAGAGAATCTGGGAGGAAGGCTCAAGAACCACCCGCTGGACTGGATTAACGGTTATCTCTTGGCGAAAGAGCGTGCATGCTTTTCTACAAGACGATCAATTCAAAACCACAAGTGGTATATCGGGCAGAGTCCAAGTGGTATCTAGTTTTTTGAGGTTGGCCCTCGATTCCACTCTTCGTGCGACACGTAGCGGCGAGGAGGCAAGAGAAAACCGCCGTTAACAGGTGGTTAATCCTCGCGCTACTTGTCCACCTGATATCTACGAAGACCGTTGGATCCAAGTCGGGTGATCAATGTTGGAGATATGTTTTTGTTAGTTGGTTTGGTGTTTCAGACCCAAAAAAGTTTAGAGAACTGGCCTAAAGTTTTCTTCGAGTCCGTAATAAAGGTTTAAGTGTGCTATGATGTTGGCATTCTTGTGGACCCTCGGTGGGTCACTTGTGGCTTTTTGTGGGCCTCGGTTCTGTGGACCCATCTTCCAAGGAGTTCAAGGTCTCATTTGGTGCACGACAGTATGACTAGATGGTCTATTTCTTGCTTTTTGTCCAAAGTGTTTGGCTAGATCGCCTAGGTTTTCTTGTTCAGGCTTCTCAAGGTTTTGGGTGCGTGGTTCGAGTTTTTGCTTGCCCTACTGTTTGTTGAACTCTCATAGAGCGGGTGCGGCTACATGTAAATTATGTATTATTGGCTAGATTAATAGAAGGTCCTACTCTTACTTGATCAAAAAAGAAAATGGATTAAGTTGTCTTAGGTTAAGATTTCAAAAGAGCTATCGTTTTAACCTTAAAAAAAATTGTTATTTTTTCTATGCAATTCACAAACCTCGGAGATCAATGATCTATGTCTACAAAATATTTGTACCAAGCAGATCCACTTGAAGAGATCACTTCATGCCAGCTCAATCACGAAGCTTGGCCCCGAGAGTGTTGAGAGAATTGAACCCATGGTCTCTCAATATCAAAGTTGCTTTAACGAGAAGGACTCAACCAATTAAGCCAACCCTTACGACTCAAGAAAAAAAATTGCTTCTAGTAGAATTATTCTTTTATTAGATGTGGAATCTTAAGGTTTTTTTTAGTTGTGCTATTTGGTTTATAATGTCATGGTTGAAAAATGTTTAAATCTTAAGGTTTTTTGTACTCATGATGCTTGGTTTCTATTCCATAGTTGAAAAATGTCAAAAGTTTAAGGTTTTTCAGAGTCACGTTATTTTATCTTTAATGTCGTGGTTGAAAATTGTTTGAATTTTAAGGTTTTCAATGATCATGACTTTGTTTTTAATGCCATGGATGAAAAATGTTGGAATTTTAACCCTAAAAAGGTGGGGATGCAACATCACCACTTTTTTATTATGGAGTGTTTTTTCATGTCTTTTTGCACAAAAAGGGGGTTTTTGGGCTAGAGCTCTTGTTTCTAGGTTATAATTCTCATCAAGTTGGTAACATTGCTATTGTTGGTGCTCTATGTGGTTCTCCATTGCTTGAAATTTTATAGTCCTTTTCAAGGATGATGTGATGGATGGAGAATGATATCCGTAAATTTCCATAAATAGTTACAATTTTTATGAAGTATCAAAGGATGTGTTGTATCACCATTATGCCAAGGGAAACCACTTGAACCATTGCATCTTTTAATCATATGAAAAGAAATGATGATATCCTTCAAAATATGTATTCACAATATTAATTTTCTCATCTGATTAAGGATGGTAAGATGAGCTATGAGCCAATTTAGTACCCAAACAATAAAACAAGTTAGTCTAAAAACTTATAGTGAAAATTAGGTCTCTATCACTTACAATAATATTAAAGATTCCATGTAGCTTTTGGATTGTTTCCATGAATTATTCTATCACTCTAATTACTTTAAAAGGATGAGAAAGAAAGACAAAATGTGAATACTTTTTCAATTGATCTACCAATACAATAATGGCATGGTTTCGTTCATATTTAGGTTGGATACATTAGAAGATGAAAGAGAGGACCATTATCAACAAGCCTAGGGTGACATCCAATGACACCTCTAGCAATTTCAACCATTCAAGGTAAGCATCCTCCTTGACCCTTTTCATCTTCAACATTTGGTTCATGAGCATCTTTCAATTTTCCAAGAGGAAACTCCATGATATTAAGGATTTAAAGCACCAAATGGTCTCCACTCTATATTTACTCCCAACGCAACAAGAACTTCCTACTCCCATTGCAACCCCAACTCCAACCATGATAGTTGCACACCATAATTGGTTGTATGTCTGTATTGTGATGCATAATTTATAGTTTTTAATATGGTACTATTTTTATCTCTTTTTATTCATATTGAGATAATTTAATGTGTAATATTCCTATTGAGTTTCGAGAACAAAAATGTGGTTTAAGATGTCGATTAGCATTTCAATAGAGTTCTTGGAATATTTTAATATCAAAGTTCAAGTACCTCATTTTTTACTTTGTCCTTTAGTATATTCAATTTTTGTCTTTTAATATTAATATAAATGAGCTTTTTTAAGTATACAAAAAGCCCAAGACCTAGGTCCTCAACATTATTCCACTTTTTTGGCCCTCAAATGGAGGATTTACTAGTTTGGTCCACTCGTGTAGCTTTTAGGTTCTAACCCAAACTATCCCAATCTAACCCCAAATGCATTGTTTCCTTTACTAATTCATTAATGAAGTCATATGGTAACTATCACTAGAAGATTTGGCATAACGTTTAACATTTTATCGATGTCATTTTCATGACTGAATGACAAAATTTCGATGAAGTATATTAGCTTAGTTTATTGACATAGTTTCTTCAAACCTAAGACACACAAACACATTGGCCTATGATCCTTAATAATGAAAAAGGGAGCATTATCCCCAATTAGATTCAATTGTTGTAATTACTTTTTAAATGAAATTTCCATTTTATTTATGAGGGGCTAAGAGCCTAATATTTGTACCTGAAAAATTAGTGCCCTAACCAAGTGAAAAACACTTGAAAAGTATAGAAAGTTTGGGGTATATTAATATGAGGGTTGTGATCCAATGAGATCAATGACTATAATTTTAAATATAAATATAAATAGCCATGCATTTACAAACTATTTATTACATCATACCCACATTATTTTACCAATGGTAACAATCCAATGGTGGATATTCACAATAATTCAACAATTAGGTTGGATATGTTAGCCTCCTGTTGCAACAGGTTTCATATTTCATGATTGACAGTGGAAGTGCCAAAAATGTTCATCTTTTTCAGGCTGTAAAATTTCCATTTTTGAATGGTTTCTTAGTTAAGGGGAAGCCAAACAGCTTAAGCTTGGTTCCCCTAGGTTTAAATTTTTTGCTTCAGAATATAGAGAATGTATCTATCCAAACAGCTTAAGCTTGGCAGAGTAGCAACTAGGTAGAGAATGAAGGAGCCCAACAGCTTAATCTGGGCCCTTGGAAGAAACAGGGGTAGTTTTAGATAGGAAAGGCAGTTAAAAAAAAAATAAAAATCAGGGTTTGCAAGTCTAAGTGCACCCTTCCTGAAGTAACAAAAAATGCTAGGTGTTGTAAAAAGGGTAGGTAGCTTGGGGTTGCAGAAACAAGATTATCTTCAGTGTTGGCTTTGACAAGGATAGCTCATCTCATTAGTGGCAAAGGTAGCAAAGCAGTGTTTAAATGGCAAAATTTTGGAAGCATGTCTAACTTCCCTTCTCCTCCCTCTCAAACTCTCTTACTAACATCCCCCTAAAGGACCTTGGGATCTGCCCAACAAGTCCTCATTCCATTTCATTTTTGTGAAACATCAAGTCAAAATGTTGGCTTTCTTAAATGAAAAGAAGCCACATTTCTTGTCTAAAGTCACTTTTCACTCTCATTTGCCCCTATATCTAAGTTTTACTGTTAAAACTTAGCCTTCTGCTCTTCTTTCACCTCATAATCCATATTAACTCCTAATTTTACTATGTAGCTCCCTAAAACACTCCCTTATCCCCATTCACTACAAAAATTATATAAAATCCCAAAAATAATGAATATCCCCTCCCCGGGCACTATAGCCATATGTTCTAAAAGCTAGGGAAATATTAAGTCCATCTGGGACTTATATTTAGCCTTCCTCCTTTCCCCTGGGATCAGTTAACCCCTAGGTAAACTGATAACCTTTCATTTCTACCGTCCGCAGTCATTATTTCCAAAGGCTCAATGTTTAAAAATCTTTATTAAACATTAAATTAACCCCCGTGTGCATATAAACCAAAAACCCATGTCCCGAAGTTTTTAACCCCGCTCGCATATCCCGAAAAACCAACTTTATTAACGTTAAACCTCCCCTCCCCCCCGCCATGTGATTAATTAAATTAAATAATGCGCGGGCCCAGTTATTAACCTTCCTTCACCTTACCCGCCCCGCCAGCCGTCAGATCTGGCCCGCCCAAGATCTACGGTGGGCGGATCCTTAGCATGCGCCAGCAGCCTGAGGTTTAGCGTCCGGGAGTTCGACGGCTTTGCCGTCGTACTCCTGCCATGCGTCAAACTCTCGGGTGTGGCGGAGCCCCGTCCCTCAAAACCACCCAGGCGCTAAGGCGGTGCACCCAAAACCACTTAACGCCCTCGCCTGTGTGACGTCATCACCACGTCCTCCCCTATGACGTCATCTCCTCGCCTCTGCTGCCTGCCACGTTGCCGCCACCTCATCCCTTTGTACCCGCGCCCTGCTACCATGCCACTGCCACCGCACTGCTACGTCACTCATTCGTACATGATGACATCATCTGCTGACGTCATCCTGCCACATCATCCATCCATACCCGGGACCCACTGATGACGTCACGCTGACGTCATCCCAAAAAAGTGCCAAAAGCGCCAAATGTCCATTTTTGCTTAAAAGAAGCACGCTAATGAACGTTACATTTCATTTCTATTGGTTCATTTGAACGCTCTGGTCTCCTGTTTCATTCATTTTCTCACTCCCAAAGCTTCAAAGCGACCAGGCAAGCTGCTGCCGCCTGTAATTCGGCTTCATAGTTTACCTGCGCGTCAGTTTGTCCACTTTCGGCGCCATTTGAACCAGGTATTTGTCGTATCTTCCCCTGTTTCGCTCCCGTTCTTCATGTTTATCCACTGCACATACTGTAAACCTGAAAAAACTCCCCAATTGGTAACTCTGCTGCACCTAAGACTCCATTTAACCCACTGGAAACCCTTCATTTCAGAAAAAGCCTCATAAATCCTATGCCCATTTACAATTTGACTGGAAAATACCTTGTTCCGTTGTTCAAGTCCGTCCACTGAAACTGCAATTACCCTCTGCTCCTCTGCACTGTTCCTCACAGTCTCTAGCTCCAGAAATTCA
>Ga0181471_100594_pt1 | contig 11115 bp, 12 predicted proteins | sample InSIn5gowninarea_FD_119083 | JGI IMG/M metagenome (GOLD analysis project Ga0181471, IMG submission 119083) | Clean room microbial communities from NASA Spacecraft Assembly Facility at Jet Propulsion Laboratory, Pasadena, California, USA -... ...
CTGAAGCGATGAAAAAAAAATACTGAGAAGAATCAAAAGGTCCCCTTCTCCCCCATGCCTAGGGAGTTGCATGTCGCCATGCAAACAAGGAGAAGAGACCACTGTTGCAAATGGTGATTATATGGTAGCCTTTATTGAAACAAGATGATTGCTACAAGAAAAGGAAATGTTGCTATAAAGAAACAGATGGTTGCAATCTTGTTGAGGTCTCAAAGTACACGGTCTTTGTCTGCTACAATCCATTGTGCAATCTTGCATATGTGAATAAATGGCGTTGATGTCGAACATAAGCAAGACTCATTGGATTACTGACCAATAAGGAGGATCGTTAACCAATGCGAGACATCCCACCTTTGATGCCAATGGGAATCAAGGCACAAGGTACATTCTTCCATCCATGAATGGATTTGTTGAATTCGAATGAACTGTAGAATTCTTTAGTGAAGAAACATTAACGAATTTCCTTAGCAAATGACAAGGATACCTGCCATTAAGGCATGCAGGATCCCAGGTACCTTATCTAACTCTAACCTTGATCCCAGATAATTTGTTGAGGTCGATGGGACAAGGTCTATCGGTAGGTAGGCCTTAAGGAATCCTACATCAACCGATGCGAGATACATAATGATTTGAAAGAACTCATGCAAGATTACAAACTTTATTAAGAACTTTTCCCACCAGTAACCTGGTTTTCAAGCAAAGCTCATGCTAAGTTGCGCCAGACAAACTGGTTTTCACAACAAAGTTTATTTTTCTCTTTACTTTTCATTTATTTATTACAGCTTTCCTACTCTACTTGAAGAAACAAAAAGATCTCCTTCAAGTGTAGGAGTACTTCCAATGAAGCCATGTGCGGAATAGGTACAAGGATATATTCATGCTCAGATTTGAAGAAAAAACTTTAAAAGGTATACGAGCATGAAAAACCAGCAGTTTTGAAAGATGTGATACAAAGAGTATTTGAAGATGAGAATGGTAATTTGACTGAATTGTGATCTGGAATGAATGCTCGATATAGTCATGGTGGTCTTGGCTGCCTTCTTCATTTGGACCGATCTCAAAGTCCTCCTCGATCATGCTAGGAAAACTTGGACAATTGGTCTCTGGAATGCATACAGGGTTTGTTCATAGGCATGATGAAAACTCCCCAATATCAGGTTTAACTAAATGCTCCCCATCAGATTTGGTACAAGATTCCTTAGTCTCCTCAAAGGAGACTTCAAAATTCCCTTGTGGTTGTGAAGAGGTAGATAAGCTCCTAAATGATGTTAGGATGTATGCTTCCGGAGATGTCGATATCCCAGTCATTGCTAAGATTCGAGAAAGTTCTTCGAGGGACATTCTTCAAGCTCCCAACCTTTCTTAGATTTCCTTTGTTGGTTGGTGATCCTTGTCTCCACACATGGATTAGTAATAGTGATGGGGTTTCTTACTGTGCCCCAAAAAAATGATATGACTTCAAAGCTTGGAATGAAATTAAAATTATTTTTCAGAAAGTAAAACAAAGCCATGCTTTGAACGCCTCGCTTACTGGGCCCCTACTATCACCAAGTTAGCCTTTCTCACGAGTTAGTCCACAAAAATAAAATTCATAAAGGAAAACACACTTTGACCACCATTACCTTGACTGGGCTTTGGAACAACCCACTATAGTGGACGCGAAGGCTCTTCCCCACCATCTTACCGTTTAATTGTCTCCCCCAAGTGCTAGGCGATGATAAAAAACTCACTGCTGAATTCAAAAGCAATTTAAAAACATAAAGCAAAAATGACCATTGGTTACTTGGAAGTAACTCCCTGGCAATGGCACCAAAATGTTGGGTAAAATTAATTACTCAATATTTAATTGTCAAACCAGGGGTTTTGTAAACTTGGAGTTACTTTCTTGCAAGTCACCAATAGTTTAGTCTATTGAAATTCACCTAATCAGACATATCGGTACTCAGTAGGGCCTTTAAGAAAATTTGGCATAGAACCCTCTCTATACGATCCCGATGTTGCCATACCTTCGTCTAATATTCTAAAACATATAATAAGAAAATGAAAGTGTATGCCAAGCGTGGGAAAGAGCTCCATCGTGGTGACACAAGCAATTGAGTACTCGATCTACTTGCTTGGGCATCAAGCACACAACTTTGGAAAGAAATCTATTAACTTGGAAATGAAATGAATTGTACATAAACTAAATAACTTAAGTTAGTAAATGATTAGAAATAAAGTACATAGAAATATTGTAGACCTACAACTATGATCCAAAAAAGGGGGCCCTCCTGGCTTAGTCTCACTACAGATCTACTCAAGAGTGCTCAGTGTTGGTTTAACAGATATCAATCATTGAATCACCTCACCATAGAGTTAAGAGCATGGAAACAAGTATTTCGAGAGCAAAAAATATAATATTTACTCAGAACTTCAACTCTCCTCCCTTTACATTGTAAAAGACCACATATTTATACAAGATGAGTAGGAAAGAGAGATCGAAAAATTGTGGATCTTTTTCCTATCCTCTAACCCAATCTAATTATTTTCTTGAAATTTATTTTACCAAACTCCTTCTTAGGCTCAAGAGATCACTTCAACATATATTCTTGGTAATATTTAGGTGTCCCTCCAACCTCCATCTGGCTTGGCAAAACAAATATACAAAAATATCAAATCCTCGAAATTTTGGAAATCACATTGCTACGGGATCACCGAATATTCCCCCTCTCATAACTCTCGAACCATTGCGAATTTTGAAAAATTGCTCAGGTTCAAGGTAAACGGTGGTGCTCTAAACAAAACCAATGTTTTAGTTTTTCAATAATCCTCATGGTTTGATCAGAAAATCTATTTAAAGATTCTTGTAGTGATATTATAGCAACAATCTTGTAGCGATCCTACAGCAAAAGAATTCCTGCAGTGATCCTGCAGCGACTGAGTTTGAACCTACAGCTACTAAGTTTGATCTTGTAGCTACTCGAACATTTCCAATCTAGTGGAATACTTTAACCTTAGACAAAACCATCATCGGTAAAACATTACAAAATCATCTTCAATCATTAAAAACTCAAGAAAACCGAAATAATAAACCACGGGCATAAAAAGTGTATTCGGCGGTGATTTGTGGAAAATGAATGTGAAATATTATGAATGGTGTGGGAATTTGACATATGGGTAATGTTAGTATGTGGTGAAAAAGTGGGCATTCTTGAGGCCCAACACCCAGCTCAGGGTGGCCTCTCTACATAATTTACTACTGGTATGGAGATCCTTTGGTCGGGTGGAACTTTTGATGCTTGAAGCTAGTTGGTTTCTCCACTTGATAATATAAGTGTTTAAAGTATTTACTATGCATAGTATGGCTTCTTATAAGTATGTTAAATGAGTGGTTTTAAATGCCTTTATATGCCTAGATCTAATTCTAGTATGTGAACTCCTCTAACGACTATAGGTAATGGTGTTAGTATGAATATGTATGTGAAGGGAACTCTTTCAGGTATCATAGTGTCACTGAAGTGTAGAAGGTTGGACCTTCAAGACTCAGTCAACCTCTAAGATCTAGAGTGGTCGCAGTCGTAGTGGAGACCCGAAGAGAGAGATGTATAACAATCGAAGGTTGGGAGTCAACCTAAGTAAGAAAGTTTTCCCATGTACTCAATAGATCATAGTATGAATATGAGTTGGGTGGTTAGGTGACTTATAGAACCATACAAGCCAGAATCTCTGATGGCGACAGTTTGACCCAATCAAGTCGAAGGATCAGCAATCGAAGGTCGAAGGTATTATGTCAGAGGATTTGGTCGGCGAATAGATCAACACCAAGGAAATTTATTGACCTGATCAGTGGGAGTGCATCGATTGGAAACTGCATCTAGCATCGACAGCGATGTGTCTGATGAAAATCCCGATGCAACTAAAGGCGCAATTAGAGATCGACAATCGAACACAGATTTAGGAATAGGATGTGGTAGATCCAACAACGATCATTGAAGTGATCGGAGTAAGTGAAGATGGTCGGATCAGACTTAGAGAATAGATTCCACCCAGTCAAGGAGTCATTCACGATCACTGACCAAGGGATCCCGATACAATGTATCTAGTCGCTCGTAGAGAGAAAAGATGGAATAATAATGCTCCACAATGCGTAGGAAGAGATGATCATGGTGTTGGTAACATCTCACCCAATTTAATGATGATGAGAAGTTGAGGGAGCTTCATAGCCAGAAGGTCCTTCCTCCCAAACATGATTTATAGGGAAATAAAAAAAGAAAAGTAAGTCTAGTCGCCAGTGGGTGACAAGTCACTAGTATGTGACAAATTTGAAGTTGGAATTTACAAAAAAAACATTTACTTAAACCAATTTGGCATCTCTATCATATGTAAAGTCTCTTTGTTGAAAAGGATCTGGTAAGTTCATTGATGATTAAGGGAAAACAATTCTCCAAAGTCAAACACAAGGGATTTACACCCACAACTATGTGTAGTTATTATGTATTGTAACTCTTTCTTAGTCTTTATAGACCCATCTTAATCTCATATTTATGAAGCACTAAAAGGGATAAAAAAGGAAAATAAGGAAAGCAAGGCTCAAACTTATTAGTGTTTAAAATATTTAGGAAAATTGAGAAAATCCAAAGTGCTTTATAGGTTATAATCTCAAAACAAAGAGAAATGCCCTCTCTCATTCTCCTCCTAGAGGTTGGGCTTTTACATATTGAAAGTAAAGTTATGATTAGGTACATAATGTACAAGCACGAGCTAATTAACATGAAGGATAAAAGGCTTGTGAATATTGCTTCGAATTTTGTGAAAGCCACTTGAATCTTAGAGAATGGCATAAGGATGGTGTTTCCTTGCTAAGCCATTGGAAGATTCAAGAAAAAATGACTCTCCAAAATATTGATATTATCAAAAGTGCTATTACATATGGATTTAAACAAAAATTATGGTGTTTCCAAGATAGAGATAATAATTGAAATCCAATGTAACTAATGTATTTTAGAGAGGACATTGACTTCAAATTAGGAGATCAAAATTATCTTTCTTCTTTTTCTAGTTCAAAGAAGAAGATCAGCATTGCCAAAATAAAAATAACATCGCACAAGTTTCATAATGCAACTAGGTGTTAGGACGAAACTAAAAACATTAAGAGAAGAAAGAATTTGTATTATTGAATTCCATTTTTAATCATAAATGACATGGGTTCATTAAAGGTGAATGGTGCATCAAAATTATTAATAAATATGAATCTATTTATAAATGCACTTTTTCAAGTCTCACCATTCCTTTATTTATTTCTTCCCGAATAAAATTTTGTATTTATTATAAATTTGATATATTTATAATGGTTCAAAAAAAAAAATTAATGGTGTTTTTTAATATTAAGAATGTGCACTGCTTTGCGGCTAAGGTTTGTTGATCCATCTCTTGACAGCTCTCATTTGGCTCTCTCCCTCATGCCCCTTCTTCCTCAACACCATGGCTACCAGTTCTTTAGTTTTTAGGATTGTCTCTGGTCCAAATTTCAGCGATCACTTCGAGCTTGTAGTGATGGATCCCTCCTTAGTTCTCCCCTCTTTCACCTAGATTGTTAAAGGAGGTAAATTTGTTAGGGCGTATCAGGTCCAAATTGTCTAGGAAGTTCCATCTCCCTCCATCTTTGGTAGTAATCTCCATTGAATAAACTCATAAATTCTCGGATTGTGCTTTCGTTTTCCAATTTAATGGCTTCTGGTCTCGCCTGGGGGATCTTCAAAAGTGGATCTTAGAGGTTTGGAAACCCCTTACTATGAAATATACTTCCGTCTATCCCTTCGCTCTTGGTGTTTTTTGTTGTAGATTTTGAGTCTCCTGAGGAGAAAAGACTTATTCAGGATTCTAGTCCATGGTTTTGGGGAAGTCCCAAATGTTTTATAAAGCCTTGGAACCCCTCTTTTGACCCAGAATCTGAGAAAAATTATTCAGCCCCAATTTGGGTCAAGCTCCCCAACCTACCCCTACATATTTGGAATTATTCTTCACTTCAAACTATGAGTGATGCGATCAGAAAATTTTATTGTCGCAACCCAAATACCAAGGATTACATCAAAACCACCTTTGCCACATATGCATGGAAATGGAATTTAGCAAAGGGTTTCCTTCCAAAATACACTTGACTAATGCATATTATGTATGGGTTCAAAAGCTTGATAACAAGAATGTTCTATCTAGATGCAAAGCTTGCTTCAAAATAGGACATCTAGCCAAAGAATGCCTAAAGGCCCTGTAGATCTCTAAACCTGGGAAAAGCCAATGCAAATCAATATGATGGGAAGGATCAAATCTAGAACACTATACGATTCACAAAATTGAAGATCTTATGGGCAATGCTTCAGCCTCTGAGATTCAAGAAGTTGTACATGAGGAAACTCCTCCTCTTCAAAAAGAAGAAACTCTTGATAAGCATGGCTTCTCCTCAATTGTTGAAACCTTGTTGATGTCTTTTTGAAACCTTGTTGATGTCTTTTTTGGAAAAACTTCAATCCCTATTGTCAGCATGTCAGAAGAGTCTCAGAACCTTTAAAAGTGGTTAAGCCTCCTTTTTGCGCACGGAGAAATTCCAAGTCAACTATCCTATAAATTTATGCCAACGCAAAAGTCCCAATACTTAGTCTTTTCTTGATTGGAAACTTCCCTAGTTTTCTCCGCAGTTCACTTCACTCCACTGTGGTATCCTATATGTAGTCAAAATCTCAATATCCAAGGGAACATGAATGAGTCCTCTAAAGTGTGTTTTATTTCCGCAAACCACGAGTCTTCCTGACACTTAGAAATATTTTGCAATAGTGTTTCTCCATAGTACTTATTCCTCCACCATACCTTCAAGACTTAGTTAATTTCCAAACTCTTCATGGGCAGAAGATGATTAATCAACAATGTCATATTTCCCCACAAAGAATTTCCACAAGAGGTCCAACACCTAGTTGATCTTTGAATATTGGTGGAACATCTCCATGGAATTTTTACATGATATCAAGGGTTGTTTTTCTCCATGAAATTTCTCCACAAGGTGTCAACACTTAGTTTTTTTGTGTGTATTCCAAATGTTCTATAGAAGGGTTTCCCTATTAAACACTTAGGAATTTCTAGGGGATGTTGGTGAAAAGATATCATGGGAGTTTTGAAGGAATTAGAACAATATTTTTGCTTCCCTCCAGAAGGTTTTCGAACACTTAGAAATTTTTGAAGATGGTTCAAGTGTGTTTCAATCGAGGGATATGGTGGAGGAATAAGTACTATGGAGAAACACTACAGAAAATCCCGGAAGATAAGAAGCCTAATGAGCCTATGATTTTTGGTTGTTTTAATAATGTTATTCCAGCCAATGTAAAATATGCAATAAAGGCCTCTAGCATTACCACTTTAGATGAAGCAATGGAAAATGCATATGAAATGGAAGAAAATATGCTTAAGAAAAACGTTGATCTAGAATTAATATTGGGTAAGGTGCTAAGGAAAATGAAAAATCTATCATTGGATCATCATCGTGCTCCTATTTCAAGAAATGAAGAAGGTTTAGGAACTAGAAGAAGTTTATTCTTTTGAAACCCTCCAAATATTAGAAATAGCCTAGATGTTGCACAAGTTTGAAGGGATCGAGAGATAGGACAATCGAATCAAACTATGCGAAAAATGAAAAATGCGATCATTAGACTGAGAAGAGGAGAAGATTTGAGTTCAAGAAATCCACCACCACCTCAAGGTGTTGGTGCACCAAACTCGGGATTTAGAAGTAGAACTGAGGGGACTCGATGGAATGAAGTTTCTCCTAATGTCCTGAATGTTGTAATTATGGATGAACCAGTTGAAGAATAAGTTGAACTTGAAGTGAATTTGGAGGAACAAGAAATCATTCTCTAGGAAGACTTTGATGCTTCTGGGTTCAAGGATTCTTCATTTTTGTTCACTACTGATGAAATTTTCGAAGAAACGCAACTTTTGAAAAAATATGATACATGCCAAGATAATGTAGTTCAAACTCGTTCTCGACTGAAAAAAGCGCCACTAAAGGGATTGAAGCAGTAAAATGAACAAGTGGGTATCGTGTAGAACAATCTGTGTCCTAGCCCAACTAAAGCACCTGATAAAGTTCATACTCCGGTAAGAAATCATAACTCTTCCAATATGTCTTACAATATTGTTGATCATCTTCATAAAATGAAACTAGCGTTACTAATCATGGAAGTAATGAAGATTCTGCAATAAAATGAAAATTTGTTTAAAGCTTTAGAAGATGAAAATCCAAGGGAAAGTCAAATAGAGGCAGTTGTCATGACTCACAAACCTCATACAAAGAGAGGAAGGGATGCACCATTTATCATATCTTTGGAAATTGGTGATCTAATTATTCATAATTGTATGGTTGCCTATGGGGCCAATCACATTATCATGCCTCTTTCAATCATGAGGACTATTGATTTAGACTATACTAGGCATTGTAAAGTGAGGGAGTGTATTTTTTCAATTGATTCAAGATGTGTCCCAATGTACAGAGAAATTAAGGATTTTTGTGCAAGATAAGTTCTACAAAACAAATTCACGCAGTGTTTACCATCATTGTGATTGATCTTCCTCCAACTTACAGTTCAATTTTGGGTCATGAATGGAGTTACCCTCTGGGCGGTTATCTAATGAATGATGGAAGCTATATGATGCTTCCAAACATGGATGGTAGTCTCACAAGAGTCCCGCATGAGACAAAGAAACATGTTTTCTTTCAAAATAAAGAAGAGAATGGAATGGATAATTTTCTTGACATGGGTCTTGGAAATTATGTTGTTCTTGAATACATTACCAACAGAAAACCTACTGATCAAATATTTGATGAATTATGGAAGTTATTTTTTGATGGTGCTTACTCCAAAAATGGATCAGGTATTGGAGTAATAATTGAGAGCCTGAACTCCAAGATAAAACCCATGCCTTTAAGTTACAATTTGATTGCATTAATAATAAAGCAAGGTATGAAGCTCTTATCCAAGGGCTAGAATTGGCAAAAAATATGGATATGAGATGCCTTTTTTTTTGGAGATTCGGAGCTCATGATTAATCAAGTCAAGAATAGATATGGAATCAATAAATGTAGACTAAATGCATATGCCAAAAAAAATTGGGATTTGATCGACAATTTTCAAGCATTCAACATAACATTCAATCATAAAGAAAAGAATCATAAGGCAAATTCCCTGGAAGCAACTACACCCATGTTCATCCCTGGTGATTCTAAAACTCCAAACTCTTTTAAAGTTTCAACCTTGTACCAGCCTATTATTCTAGATAATGAAGAAGCACTACAAGTTTTTGAAAATGATGAACTGGCACAATTTTTCTTCGCAAGTTCAGAAGAGGAAAAGAAAGATTTGACTGTTGGAATTAAAAATTAAATTGATTATTTTAGTTAAGAGAAAATCCTTATTCTAGACAACAAACAAGTAACTTTATCAATCTTATGGGATTGACTCAGAGATTCTTCAACTGATTAAACAATGGCAAGGGGTTCAAAAAATAGGGGATGCGGGCTGAGAGTAGCCTTAAGCTTGGCTATTCTCTCTTTCAACCTAACATTCTACCTTTCTTGGTCATCCATAGTGTGTTCCAAAGCTTCACTGGTTGCTCGATGGAGTTCCATGACATCACTGGGGTTTGCATTTTTTCTTTCAATTTCTAACCTCCATTTTTTAGTGATATGCTTCCCTTTAAAGCTGACGTGTTGCAATGAAAGCTTCCTCGAATCCTTTTGATAACTGGCATGGTGCAATGTTATTGTATCATCCTCAAATACAACAAGTCCCTCTCGAGCCAATTCTTCAACTAAGGCTTGACTTTCAACTAACTGCATAGTAGCCCAATTTGGGATTTGTTTTGAAATATCAACTTCCATGTCCTCTAAATCTTTGAAAATTTCTAATTCCAAATCCTTTAGGGACCTATGACTTTTCCTTTTTTTTTAATGAGGATGATCGACTGCATGAGACTTTTTGGTTTTTCCCAGAGGAGAATCTTCTCCAACATCAATATCATATTCTTGTAATTTTGCTAGCCAATTGTCCCATCTTCATTGTCACAAGGGTGACCGAGCATCATTCTAACTGGTGGATATGGGACATAAGCTTTGATAGGATTGTTGAGTATATAGGTTCTAAAATAGCCAATATCACTAACCAATGAAAATGCTTGCTTCTCTAGAGGTGAATATCTCATCTCATAATCATGTAGCTCTTTTCTCATAAAAGAAACTTGTAATTCTTCTCCCTTTTGATTTTTTTGAGTGAGCATGGCTGCTATAGTATCTTCCGAAGAAAAAAAATAAAGAATAAAATGATTGTCAAAATTAGGACTAAACAAGACTGGAAATGAAACTATGGCAACTTTAATGTTTGAAAATTCTCTTTGGACTTCAGAGGTCCATTCAAAAGCTTGATCGTTCCTCAACAATTTAGAGATTGGCTTGACAATTGATGCAGAGTCTGGGATGAATCTACGCACAAAGTTAATCTTCCCAAAGAATGATTGCACTCCTTTTTATCAACCGAGTCCTTCGATTCATTTATAACTTGGATTCTTTCTGGATCTATGTAAATTCTTATATTTCTCACAATGTGCCCAAGTAATCGTCCCTCTAAGAATTCAAATAAACATTTCTTTGGATTCAGAGATATTCCAAACATTGTACTTCCAACAAAGACTTTCGTTAAATGCTTATGTTATAGTATAAGCTTAGAATGAATGCTTAGATCATATTGATAATTAACCATAAGTTTTCCAATCAAGTCTTTGAAATGATGATCCATTTCTCTCTGAAAGGTAGCTCCTACATTCTTCAATCCAAAAGGAATCCTGTTGCAGGCATATGCTCCCCAAGGAGTGGTGAACGTAGCCTTGTATTTACCCTCTTTTGCCATTAGAACTTGATTATAACTTGAAAATATGTCAAGCATGGACATAATCTATGAGCTAGTTACCTGTTGTAGCAGTGGTTCGATATTTGGAAAATGATAATTATCTTTGAGAGACGATTGACTTAAATCCCAAAAATCTACAGAAAGATGAATTGCTCCATTCTTCTTTCTTACTACAACCAAGTTTGAAATCCAT
>Ga0181471_100412_pt2 | contig 11089 bp, 11 predicted proteins | sample InSIn5gowninarea_FD_119083 | JGI IMG/M metagenome (GOLD analysis project Ga0181471, IMG submission 119083) | Clean room microbial communities from NASA Spacecraft Assembly Facility at Jet Propulsion Laboratory, Pasadena, California, USA -... ...
TTGTATTTATAATAGCTATAACCTTTTAAGGAGTTTATGGTTTCATTTATGCTGTTACCATGCCACAGCATGTAAAACCGTTTATACTGCTGGTTGTATAATAGCAGTAATTACTGCCGCCTTAATATCGGTGTTAATTAAACTACTTATCCGTAATGAACAAAAAAGACGCTTTGTTAAAATACTTCTTCGCTAAAAACACATTAGGTTATTTACTTTTAAGTGCACTGTTTTTTGCAGCATCATCATCGGCAGCACTGGCTCAGGATACAGCAAAAGCAAAAACCGATACGGCACTGTCTGTACCCGATACGCTACTATTCAGGATACAAAAAGCCCAGGCTGCCATTACCGAAATTAACGCTACCAATAAAAGAGGATATGGTATAGATAACATAAGGAATGGCCTGGCCGACGTAAAACAAGACATTACGCCGGTAAAACAAGACATGGATGTGCCACGCAAGGTTATTGATACCAAAAGCTTGTTAAGCTACAACCTGATACTTAAAGATGCCCTGGGCAGGTTAACTACCTGGAGAGATGCCTTATCAAAAGACAACAGCAATTTGCAAAAGCTGGCCAACCAAGTGATTGAGTTAAGTAACGACTCGGTATTAATGGTTACCGCAAAAGATACAACCGAAAAGCGTTTGTACAACCAGCAGCTAAGCGGTATTAAAGTACGTTTACAGGCGGCCGGTAAAATAACAACAGCTAAACTGGATACCATAAGCCGCTTACTGGCCGATGTATCGGCCGCTTATTTAACCGTTACCGACTTACAAAGCTCTATTCTGGAAAGGCTCCGACAAACAGGCCATAGCGTATTAAGCCGCGAATCGCCTTATATATGGGCAGCACCTGCATCAAGCGCCCAGGGGAGTACTGTAAGCGACTTATTACAGTCTTCTTACAATGGTCAAAATAAAATACTGGGGTACTTTATCAGCTCAAGCTGGGATAACCGTATTTTGCTTTTACTGGTAGGATTGGTGTTTTACATATGGGTTTATCGTAATTACAAAAGTGCCCGTAAAACGCAGTTAAAGCAACAATTAGGAGAGCTTTCTTTCAGCTATATAAAACCTTATCCGGTGCTGGCCACACTTATTGTACTACTTAATTTAACGCCGCTTTTTGAGCCCGACTCGCCTTCGATGTACATCGAAATTACGCAGTTCCTGCTGTTAATTGCGGTTACCATACACTTTTGGAAAACCCTTTCCCGCAGCGATTTGCACTACTGGTTTATGATAGTGGCCCTCTATGTAACGGTTATTTTAACCAGTACTGTAGTGCACGATGCCATTTGGATACGTATTTGGTTAATTTTCTTAAACATCGCCTCTATATACATTGGCATTTACTTTTACCGCAAACTGGTTAGTGCCAAGTTCTCCGAGAAGCTGATAAGGCCCACGCTTTTTATTTATGTGGCTTTAAATGTGCTATCTGTTGTGTTAAATATTTTTGGGCGTATTAGTTTGGCCAAAGTGTTTAGCACCACAGCTGTAATAGGACTTACACAGGTAATTGGATTAGGTTTATTTATACAAATACTAACCGATGCGCTCGAACTGCAAATAAAGGTTAGTTCCTGTTCTAACGGTATATTTTCGCGCATTAACCTGGCCAGCACCCGCAACTCGTTTAAAAAAATACTATCGGTAGTAGCGGTTATATTATGGCTGCTGGTATTTATTATTAACCTGAGTATTGCCGGGGTATTTGCTTTATTTCAGCATAATATTCTAAACAAGCCGCGCAGTTTTGGCAGCGTAACCTTTACTTTAAGCAATGTATTGTTTTTCGGAGTTATTGTTTACCTGTCTAACATGCTGCAAAAACATGTGGGTGTACTGTTTGGCGAAAGCGCAATCACGTTTGAAGAAAAAACGGAGCACAAAGGATCTAAGCTGGCACTCATAAGGCTTATCATCATTATTATAGGCGTTTTACTGGCGGTAACAGCCTCGGGCGTTCCGTTAGATAAACTTACGGTAGTGTTAGGTGCACTTAGTGTGGGTATAGGTTTAGGGATGCAGAACATTGTGAACAACTTTGTATCGGGCATTATCTTAATTTTTGAAAAGCCGTTTAGGATTGGCGATTATGTTGAACTGGCCGATAAAAAAGGCAAGGTACAAGACATTGGTATACGGTCGAGCAAAATGCTTACACCTCAAGGGTCGGAAGTAATTATACCTAACGGCGATCTGCTTTCGGGGCGGTTAGTAAACTGGACCTTAAGCAACGACTATGTTAAAACAGAGGTTTTGTTTAAAGTACCTGCCGATACCGACCTGGAAGCACTCAGTAAAATTATTGAGGATGAGATAAGCAAGACCAATAACATTATGAAAAATTTGCAGCCCGAAATATTGGTTAATACCATTGCGGCCGATAGCATAGAACTGAAGGTTTTAGTTTGGATAGCCAACATTTATAGCGAAGCAGGTTTTAAAAGCGACTTGTTTAAAAAGCTGCTGCCCCGGTTTAAAGAAATGCAGGTAAAGATTATGTAACAGTGTAAAAACCTCAGCTTCGTTAAAAGCTATGCAGCTTTTTGCCGGTCATTGGGTACCCAAACGTACCTCTTTTTGAAGCACTTGTTACAAAAATAGCGCTTCAACGGCAAAAAAAACAGAACGTTTTTTAAAACCCAATTGCGGGGTACCCTGTAGTCATAACATGATTTGCATTTACTGCACAGTACTTCCATTATATTATTTGGTGAGCTAGCTTATACTCCAAATTTAAAAATAGGTTACATATTATCAGCACAATCATGTTATTAAGAATTAGTTTAGATACTAATTGATACTTGTAGCACATCGTTTAATTAACACCCCTAACCTTTATAATTTGAAACCCATATTTGTTAACACCTCTACATTAACATCTATTGAGTATGCCCTTACTAAGGTGTATAGGTTATCTTTGCTGTTTCAAAGGCACGCCATATTACCATGACAAAGCAGCGATATTTTTTCTTAATTCTTATCCTTGGCTCACTTACAGCCCTGGGTCCGTTTTCTATTGATATGTATTTGCCGAGTTTTCCGGCTATAGCTGCCGACCTGCATACTACTGCCGAGCGTGTGGCCCTTTCTCTTTCCAGCTACTTCATTGGTATATCGGCAGGGCAACTGCTTTACGGGCCGCTGCTCGATAAGTATGGACGTAAAAAGCCTTTATATGCCGGCTTAGCCGTTTACTTACTGGCCTCATTTGGCTGCATGACGGCTCATACTGTTGAATCGTTAATTGCATTAAGGTTTGTACAGGCCATAGGCGGTTGCGCTGCCAGCGTTGCTGCTGTGGCCATGGTCCGCGATATATTCCCGGTGCAGGATAATGCCAAAGTATTTGCCCTCTTAATGCTGGTTGTAGGCGCATCGCCTATGATAGCGCCAACTGTAGGCGGCTATGTAACAGCATCGTTTGGCTGGCATGCTATATTTTTAATCCTGGTTATTATTGCAGTAGTTATTTTACTTACAGTAATATTTGCACTACCAGACAATTATGTGCCCGATAGTACCCTTTCGTTAAAACCAGGGCCTATGCTCAGCAGCTTTTGGCAGGTATTAAAGCATCCTCAATTTTTTACTTACGTATTTACGGGTGCATTATCATTTGCCGGTTTATTTACCTATGTAGCCGGTTCGCCACTTGTTTTTATGGAAATGTACAAGGTAAGCGAAAAAACTTACGGATGGATTTTTGCCGGCCTTTCGGTTGGCTTTATAGGTTCGAGCCAGGTAAACAGCTGGTTGCTTAAAAAAAGGTTATACCAGTCAGCAAATTGTACCTGTGGCTTTAACGGTACAGGTTATTGCAGGCATTGTGTTTATTGGCGTAGCAGCAACAGGATGGCTAGGCTTAACAGGCGTGCTCGTTATGCTTTTTATCATACTATGCTGCATTGGTCTTATCAGCCCTAACGCATCGGCCTTATCACTGGCCCCATTTGCCAAAAATGCCGGAACTGCATCTGCATTAATGGGTGCTTTGCAACTAGGCATGGGAGCATTGGCATCAATGGGCATAGGTTTCTTTCATGCACTTACGGCTATTCCGTTAGCGGCTATTATGGCTGGCACGGCAGCAATTGCTGCTATCGTATACTTTATAGGCAGCAGGCTCATTAAGGAGCCGGTAACTACAGGCGAGGGTGTTACTGTATTACATTAATGTGCGTAACCCTATATAAGTGGTCTTGGTATTCATGTACTTACTATTATCTGCAACAAAAAATAATTCTTATTTTCGGATACAATAGTAATCTGAAACCTCATGACCTTTCACTTCCTGAACAGGCATAAACAAAATATTTTATACGGAGTATTGCTGGCCTTGCTGCTTTTTGTGCTTAAATGGCTCGAGCTGCGGTTACTCATTATACGCCACTCTTTCGAAATATATGCGGGCGTAATTGCGGTTATGTTTACAGCTTTAGGTATTTGGCTTGCACTTAAGCTTGCAAAACCTAAGGTACAAACCAGGGTGATAGAAAAAGAAGTATACATAAGGCCTGAAACCAATTTTGTACTTAATGAAAATGCCCTTGTTCAGTTAAACTTGAGTAGGCGTGAGCTGGAGGTGCTGCAGCATATGGCTACAGGTTTGAGTAACCAGGAAATAGCCGATCAATTATTTGTGTCGCTTAACACAATCAAAACACACTCGGCCCGGCTATTTGAAAAACTGGAAGTTAAACGCCGGACGCAAGCCATTGAAAAGGCGAAACGTATGAGCCTTATACCCTGATGCTGTTCATGCTAAAGGACCAACCGCACCTTTATTGTGAAAATCACCCTAAAGTATGACGCCTGTAACACCGCCAAACTGCAATTTTGAAGCACTAAAATATTTAATGATATGAAAAAAAACGTATGGATATTTGGCCTGCTATCGGGCTTAATAGTGGCTGCTTTTATGTTAGTAGCAACTACATTGTGTTACCATAACCCTAATTTTGAAGGCAGTATGCTGGTAGGTTATGCCGGCATGCTACTTGCTTTTTCGTTTGTGTTTGTTGGCATTAAAAACTACCGCGATAAGTTTAACAACGGAACTATAACACTTTTACAGGCACTCAAAATTGGCGGACTTATCACTTTAATAAGTTCTACGGTTTATGTAGTGGTGTGGCTATTTGATTATTACCTCTTTGTGCCCGATTTTATGGATAAGTACATAGCAGCTACAATGAGGCAAGCTAAAGCCGAAGGCGCTACTCATGCCGAACTAAGCAAACAAGCTGCCGACATGGCCGGCTACAAAGAAATGTATAAGAACCCTGTTTGGGTAATAATAATGACCTATGCCGAAATCTTACCCGTTGGAATTGTTGTAACCTTAATTAGCGCACTTATTTTAAAACGCAAGCCAACCAACACCGCGTCGGTAATAGCATAAACTAATTACCCAACAGCTTAACAAATAAAACCCGATAACTAAACAGCTATCGGGTTTTTTAATATTATAAACAGTGTTAACCCTTTTAGGGCATTACACCAATAAAGTTAAACGCGTTTCGATTTGATACGAGCAGCTTTACCAGTAAGTTCGCGCAGGTAATATAACTTAGCACGACGCACTTTACCGCGGCTGTTTACATCAATTTTATCGATGTTTGGAGAGTTAACAGGGAAAATACGCTCAACGCCAATTCCGTTTGATACTTTACGTACGGTAAAGGTTTCGGTGCTACCAGCACTGTTACGCTGAATAACTACACCTTGGTACAGCTGCACACGTTCCTTGTTACCTTCTCTAATTTTATAGTGTACAGTTACAGTATCACCTGATTTAAACACAGGAAGCTGCTTTTTTTCTACTGACTGCTCTTCAACAAATTTTACTAAATCCATGATTTTAAGCTCTTAAAGCGATTTTTAGCCCGTAAAAATCGGATTGCAATAATAGGTATATTTTTTAAATAATGAAAGAGGTTTTGAAAAAAGTTTTAAATAATTTAAAATTGGCTCGGGAGGGCAACTTATCACCTTTCGTCACTGTAATTTTAAACTCTAAACTTATTCACCTAACAAATCGGGCCTGCGTTTACGCGTACGTTCTACAGCCTGGTCAAAACGCCACTTTTCAATCTCAGGAGTATTACCACTCAGTAATATATCGGGCACACGGTGGCCGTTCCAGTCGGCAGGGCGCGTATAAATAGGCGCATCAAGTAAATTATCCTGAAACGAATCGGAAAGGGCCGACGTTTCGTCAGACAGTACACCAGGAATAAGCCTCACCACGGCATCAACCACAATGGCTGCAGGCAACTCTCCGCCCGATAGTACATAATCGCCGATGGAAAGCTCACGGGTTACATACAAATCGCGTATGCGCTGGTCTATGCCTTTGTAGTGCCCGCATAGTATCATTACATTTTGCAACCCCGACATTTTATTGGCGATCTGCTGATTCAGTGTTTCGCCATCCGGACTCATGAAAATGATTTCGTCATATTCGCGTTCGCTTTTAAGTTTTTCTATGCAGGCAGCAAACGGCTCAATCATCATTACCATACCACTCCCCCCGCCATACGGATAATCGTCTACACTCTTATGCTTATGGGTAGAGTAATCGCGCAGGTTATGCACATAAATTTCGGCTATACCTTTTTTTTGCGCACGTTGTAAAATAGAATGAGCAAAGGGGCTTTCGAGCAAGCCGGGAAGTACAGTAATGATATCGAAACGCATGCTTTTTAAATATAGAGGATAAACAGTAAAGATGGATTAATCTAAATGTATTGAGAGGTTAAGCAAGAAGGTTATGACACTTATTGCCACCCTCTACTCACTATCGTTTCCTAAATACACATCCAGCAAACCTTCCGGCAAATCAAGGTAAACCTCGCCGCCTTCAATATCTATCCCTTTAATAAAATCGGTATTTAAAGGAAACAGTACTTCGCGATTTTTATAATGTACCGATGCTATAACCTGTTGAGGATATTCTGTCACTTCTGTTATTTCGCCCAGTTCGCCATGGGTTTCATCAATGGCCATAAAGCCTTCCAAATCCATTAACGTAAACTCGTCTTCGTCTGTTTCAGGCTTAAGCTTATTGGGCAAATACAGGTCTTTCTTAACCAGCATAGCAGCCTTATCAATATGATCTACCTCTTCTAAATTTAAATAGGCCGTATTAGGCATAGGATACTTTATTGAAGCAACAAAGTAAGGAACCAGTTTACCAGCCACATCCAAAAATACGGCAGTGAATTTAATGTCTTCCAAGCCGTCAAAATCGGTATAAACCTGCAGTTCACCTTTTAAGCCACGGGTTTTGGTAACGGTACCTATTCTAAAATAATCTTCTGCTTTCATTATAAAAAGTCTGTAAACAACAATAGCGAAGCACCGGTTAAAGCAGCTTCGCTATTGCGTAAATTATATTTTAAAAATTACTCAGCTGTTTCGGTTGATTCAGCAGCTTCAGCACCTTCTTCGGTTGCAGGAGCTTCTTCTTCGGCAACTGGAGCATTTTTAGCAGCGATAGCTGCAGCTCTTTCTTCTTTCTTTTTAGCTTCGGCAGCTAAAGCAGCTGTACGTGCGTCTTGTTTAGCAGTAGTTAAGCTGGTTTTTTTACCGGTAATTTTACCTTCTTTTTGGTCTAACCATTCAGTAAATTTAGTATCGGCCTGCTCTTGAGTTAACGCACCTTTTTTAACACCACCTGCTAAGTGTTTTTTGTACAACACGCCTTTGTATGATAATATAGCGCGGCAAGTATCGGTAGGTTGAGCACCGTTATTTACCCAATCAAAAGTTTTATCGAAATTAATATCGATAGTAGCCGGGTTAGTGTTTGGGTTGTATGAACCTAAACGCTCAATAAAACGACCATCACGTGGTGCACGTGCATCTGCCACTACGATGTAGTAAAAAGGCTTTCCTTTTTTACCGTGTCTTTGCAATCTGATTTTAGTTGCCATTCTTTTTTCTTATTTATGTATTCAACATGTCCCCGGAGTTCTTTCTGCGGGGCTGCAAAGATAAAAATAATTTTATATTTATAAAACAGATTGGAGAATTGATTTTAAACCACGTTTAAAATTAGAAAAACCAAAGCCCATAAAACAAAAAAAGCCGGACTAACCGGCTTCCTTTATAGTATCTTACTTTATTATAATGAAAGGATATCAACAATCCTTAACAAGTTAGCATCAACCTCAACGTTATGCTTAATAGCATTTTCAAATGGTGTGTATGAAATTTGTCCGTTAATAATTCCTATCATTTCATGGCTGTGACCATGCATTAACGCTTCAACAGCTGCAACACCTACACGGCTGGCCAATACGCGGTCCATACAGGTTGGATGCCCGCCACGCTGCATGTGGCCCAATACCGATACGCGGGTATCGTAATTAGGATACTTTTCTTTAATTAAGCGGCCAATTTCAAAAGCTCCACCAGCCTCGTCACCTTCGGCAACAATTAATATTTTCGACGATTTATCTCTGCGGCCCTGCTCTAAGCGATGATACAAAGCCTCGATGTTAGTTTTGGTTTCCGGAATTAATATAGCTTCGGCACCCGATGCAATACCCGTACGCAAGGCAATTAAGCCGGAGTCGCGGCCCATAACCTCAACAATAAACAAGCGGTCGTGCGATTCGGCCGTGTCACGTATCTTATCTACAGCTTCCACAACCGTATTAATAGCGGTATCGTAGCCAATAGTAAAATCGGTACCCTGTAAATCGTTGTCAATGGTGCCCGGCAAGCCAACAATAGGAATACCAAACTCATTACTGAAAACCTTTGCTCCGGTAAACGTACCATCGCCGCCAATACCTACAAGGGCATCAACACCGTATCTTTTTAACTGTTTAAATGCTTTTTGACGTCCTTCGGGAGTTCTGAATTCTTCGCTGCGTGCAGTTTTAAGAATAGTACCACCACGCTGAACGATGTTAGCTACCGATTTACGATCCATCGGGAAAAGATCACCGGTTATCATACCCTCGTAACCGCGGCGTATACCCGTAACCTCTAAATTGTAGTATAAAGCCGTTCGTACTACGGCCCGTATAGCGGAATTCATGCCCGGAGAGTCACCTCCTGATGTATAAACTCCTATATTTTTAATTTCTGCCATTGTTTTTCTCATAGGCGGCTTTGCCGCTGTCTAAAAATTCAATATAATTATTTACGCTGTAGTTTGCTCCCTGGGGCGGTACCAGCACATCACCTTTGCTGTTAACTATTACGTAATATGGCTGCGAATTTACATTAAAATTTTTAGCTTCATAGTCGCTCCACTTATTCCCAATAGTTTTAATTTTTTTACCACTGTAAGTAGACACCACCTGTTCGGCCGCTGGCAACTCTGTTTTTTCATCCACGTACAGCTCAAGCAATATAAAATCGTTCGAAAGGCGTTTATGAACTGCAGCATCGCTCCATACATCGGCCTCCATTTTACGGCAGTTAGCGCAGTTCCAGCCAGTAAAATCAATTAAAACAGGTTTGCCAAGCTCTTTCGACACCTGCAAAGCCTGCTCCATATCGTACCACTCGTTCAAACCTGCATGTTTGCCATTTACAAAAAGATCTTCGTACTTTTTAGTTTTGATAGATACGGCCTGCGCAGGGGCTGCCTCACCGCCGCCATTAAAGGTAGTTAAGTTAAAATCCTGAGTGGCTATAGGAGGCAAAAACCCGCTTATAGATTTTAACGGTGCGCCCCATAAACCAGGCACCATATAAACCACAAAGGCAAATACCACTATGGCAAAAAATGTACGCGGAACCGATAGATAAGGTACATCGCTATCGTGCGAAAACTTGATTTTACCAATGAGGTATAAAAACAAAAACACACCCAAGGCAATCCAAACCGAAAGGAAGATCTCCCTGTCGAACCAGTTCCAGTGGTAAGCCAGGTCAACGTTAGATAAAAACTTAAGCGCAAAACCCAGTTCTAAAAATCCTAAAACTACTTTTACACTATTTAACCATCCGCCAGATTTAGGCAGCGATTTTAACAGCGAAGGGAACAAGGCAAATATGGTAAACGGAATAGCTAAAGCCAGCGAGAAGCCAAACATGCCCAATGCCGGGGCCAATCGTTCGCCTTTTGAGGCCGCTTCTACCAGCAAAGTGCCAATGATGGGCCCGGTACACGAAAACGACACTACCACCAGCGTAGCCGCCATAAAGAACAAGCCGGCCATACCACCTTTATCCGAATTTTCATCAAGCTTGTTAGCCAACGAACTTGGCAGGGTTAACTCAAACGCACCCAAAAACGAAGCGCCAAATACAATAAGCAATAAGAAGAAGAACAGGTTAAATATACCGTTAGTAGCCAGCGAATTTAATGCATCCGACCCAAACACCAGTGTAATTAACAAGCCTAACGATACATATATAATTATGATAGATAAGCCGTATATAACAGAATGCCATATTCCCTTACTGCGCGATCCTGCCTTTTTAGTAAAAAAGCTAACCGTTAAAGGTAACAGCGGGTAAATACAAGGCATTAACAGTGCAGCAAAACCGCCAAGCAAACCAGCAACAAATATTTGCCACAACGTTTTGGGCTTTTCGGTTTCCTTTACGGCAATTGCTCCGGCTGCTTTTATAGCTGTTGGGGTAACCGTTTGTTTAACTGCGGTATCGGCCGTAACAGGGGTGACATCTGTAAATTCTACATCGGCTGTTGAAACAGTATCAGCGGACTGATTAGCACTTGCATATGCGCTGCCGCCAGCTATAGCAAAACTAAAACTTATTAAAAGAGCTAATATAAAAAAGAGCGCCTTAGGGCTATGTGGTACTTTCATTTTTATATGCAGCATTATTTAACAGCAATGTTAAATTCTACTTCATCGGGTGGCAAGCACTTGCGGTCGTTGCAGGTCATGTATTCTACCTTGCCTTTAACCGTAGCCGCACTACCTTTAAGCTTTACCTTTTGTTGAAAAACCACAGCGTTTTCAAAGTAACTCACATTCATCTTAAACGCACTTTCGTACTTGGTTACCGCTTTAGGCTCAACCGGCTTGCCCACTACCGTATAATTACTGGCAGGTGTAAAAGTAAAGTTG
>Ga0181471_100599_pt1 | contig 11044 bp, 10 predicted proteins | sample InSIn5gowninarea_FD_119083 | JGI IMG/M metagenome (GOLD analysis project Ga0181471, IMG submission 119083) | Clean room microbial communities from NASA Spacecraft Assembly Facility at Jet Propulsion Laboratory, Pasadena, California, USA -... ...
GCGACCAACGACAGCAGATGGTAGTCCATACGGACCAGATCTCGCGACACCAGCCACAGAAGTTCCACATTCGAATCTTGCTTCTCCTCGACCGTATCTTCGTCGAGCTGGGTCTTCACTAACTTCCATTGCGGAACATCTACCTAGCGTACCACCATTCTCTCTGGACTCACAAGTGGCAGATCACTCTCAAATAGCATCAAGATCGCAAGATACGAAGAAACAGTCATCAAGGAAGAAGAGGGAATCAGCTCATCCCGATATTGTGGCTCGAGCAACTCGTGACACTACAATCGCAATTATTCCAGCTACTGCATTTCGTCGCCTAACTCGACTCTATCCCAAAGCGTCCGCTCATATTGTACAAGTTATCCTTACACGTCTGCAACGCGTAACACTGAGCACTGGGCATGCGTACCTTGGTCTCACCAGTGAAGTATTGCGCACGGAAAAGTTGATGAACAAATTCACGACATATGATTTGCCAGGATTTCTGCGTGGGTCTGCGCTCGACAGGCTCAAGGAGAAATTCCAAAATGAAAGGCAAGATGCAGCTCCGGAAGATAGCATGAAAGGTATCGCCCTTCACAATCCGAGGCGTGTTAGAAAGCCATCGGCAGGAAATCTACGTAGAGAAGCAGTCTCTCATGCCACTGCAGCTGCACAAAATGGGCTTGGGGTCAATAAGAGACGACCAGAAACAGCAATACGCATACCTTCGACAGAGAGCGAGAGACTCAACGTCAATGCAGGAGACCTCTTGACAAATGCGCAATTTGGTCGACTCAGTCATCGTCGTGGTCGACCAAGTGTTTCGACCCCTGTTGATACAAATTCACCCGTGCTGGGACCAACAAAAGACCGCACCTCCTCACTCTTGACATCGTCTCCACGAGCGGATAGATTCGCATTGAAGCGTCAAGAGTCCATTGACGAAGACTCACACTTTCGGGACTCAATCACGGATTGCATGTTGAGGGCGATAGGATTAAGCAATTCGCACAGTTCCATCACAAATGGAGCCGCTTCTGTTGAGCAGTCACCCAGAATTATGTCCTACGATACTAGAAGCCACAGAGCAACGTTCAGTAATGCGTTCGGGTTCCTGGACGCTTTTGAACCATCTATGGACGGCGATACAGAATCGGTAGTCTCGGCAGCAGCATCAACTATTGGGGCTGGTGGGTCTATCCGTGATGAGCTCAGTAGAGACATGGAGATTGTTTTCTTTCCAAAGGGGGCTGTTCTTGTGGAACAAGGAGAGCGCAACCCTGGGCTCTACTATGTGATTGACGGCTTTCTGGACATTAGTGTACCGCTTGGAGAAACAAACTCAACCTCCGATCCGTTAGGCAACTTTCCACGCTCAGGCGATATGGCGTCAGATACGCAGGACTTTGAAATGTTTGCTGGACGTCGCAGTACTACCAACAATACCAGACGCGAGTCTGATTCCGGGTCTAGAAAGAGTCAACACAGGACACTGTATCTAACAAAACCTGGAGGACTAGCTGGCTACCTAGGCACAATCTCTTCTCGCAGATCTTTTGTTGATATCACAGCCAAAACAGATGTCTATGTTGGTTTCTTACCTCGAACTGCGATTGAAAGGATCGTGGAGAAATATCCTATAGTCCTGCTGACTATGGCAAAGCGACTTACAACTCTACTACCAAGACTAATCCTGCACATTGATTTCGCACTGGAATGGGTCCAAGTGGATGCTGGTCAAGCTATTTGGCGGCAAGGAGATGAAAGTGATGCAATATATATTGTTCTAAATGGACGTTTACGTATGCGTAGAGAAGGCGAGAAGGGTAAGATGCAAGTGATTGGAGAATATGGTCAAGGTGACAGTATTGGCGAGCTTGAGGTATTGACAGAGTCGAAACGACCTGGGACCCTGCATGCCATTCGCGATACTGAGCTAGCAAGGGTACCAAAGACGCTATTCAACAGCATTGCACTGGATAATCCGGAGATTACCATCAAGATGTCGAAAATCATTGCTACACGAATGAGAGATTTGACAGAGAATTCGACATTCGAGCCTGGCGTTGAGCGGACCGCTAAAGCACAGAATGCGTCCGGAACGTCCACTATCAATCTGAGGACAGTCGCAGTGTTGCCTGTTACAGCTGGTGTACCTGTGGTCGAGTTTGCTAGTCGTTTGCATAGTGCTCTTGCACAGATTGGTACTCCAAATGGAGTGGTTTCACTCAACCAGGGCGCTATTCTTAGTCATTTGGGTCGGCATGCTTTCAATCGTATGGGAAAGCTCAAGCTGTCGCAATACTTAGCCGACCTCGAAGAGAAATACGGTCTCGTCTTATATATTGCTGACACCAATGTCAACTCTCCCTGGACGAGTACTTGCATCAGTCAAGCTGATTGCATACTCTTAGTCGGACTCGCCGACGGATCTCCCAATGTTGGTGAGTATGAGCGTCTGCTCTTGACCACTAAAACTACGGCTCGTAAAGAACTTGTACTTTTACATCCAGAACGATACTGTCCTCCAGGTTTGACACGAAGATGGCTCCGCAATCGTACATGGATTAATGGAAGTCATCATCATATCCAGATGCCATATCGCGAATCATTAGCAAATCCACCTATGCACCCTCCTCAGCTCCGTCGCTTCGGCACGGCCATCAAACAGCGAGTGCAGGTTTTACAAGCGGAAATCCAAAAATACACGTCCAGGCGCATTCGCGAAACACCACTATATAGTGCAGATACCCCGTTCAAGGGCGACTTTCACCGCCTTTCCCGTCGTCTAATAGGTAAATCTGTCGGACTTGTACTTGGTGGCGGTGGTGCAAGAGGCATATCACACATTGGTATAATCCGTGCCCTCGAGGAAGCTGGCATACCAATCGACATTGTTGGTGGTACATCCATTGGCAGCTTTGTCGGCGGACTCTACGCTTGGGATGCCGACGTCGTCCCTATGTACGGACGGGCTAAGAAGTTCGCTGGTCGTATGTCAAGTATGTGGCGATTTGCACTCGACTTGACATATCCAAGCGCCAGTTACACTACTGGTCACGAGTTCAATAGAGGCATCTTCAAAACTTTTGGTACAGCACAAATCGAAGACTTCTGGCTCGAATTCTACTGCAATACTACCAATATCACAAAGTCTCGGGTCGATATTCACACTTCTGGCTATGTATGGAGATACGTACGCGCCAGTATGACCTTAGCTGGCCTGGTTCCACCAATGGTCGATGAACATGGTAGCTTGCTCGTCGATGGTGGCTACGTTGATAACCTGACCGTTGCACACATGAAGTCACTAGGTGCTAATGTCATCTTTGCTGTTGACGTAGGAGCTATTGACGACGAATCGCCACAATCATACGGAGACTCTCTTTCTGGCTTCTGGGCCGCATGGAATCGCTGGAACCCGTTCTCTACACAAATTAATCCTCCCACTCTCTCCGAGATTCAAGCACGATTGGCGTATGTGTCTAGTGTGGATGCGTTGGAAAGAGCGAAGAACACACCGGGATGTAGATATATGAGGCCGCCGGTGGTTACATACGGGACATTGGAGTTTGCCAAATTTGACGAGATCTACAAGGTTGGGTATGAGTATGGAAAAAGCTATCTTGCTGATCTCAGGGCAAAAGGTGTGCTGCCGAATATGGGTGGAGGTGTTGATGCTGGAGGTGGTAGCTCGGAAGATGTAGAGGGTGAGAGGGGCGTCAGAAGAACTATGGCTCCAAGAAGAGCAAGTATCTGAGAGATGTATAGGATATCGTGGTATGATAAGATGGTATCGTATTCTCTGATGACCATTCTGTAGATTAATAGTCTGAAGCTTGATAATATTTCACCAAGTTCTTCAACTCTTCACAAAGGCGTCGGGAATAGCTATAGCATATCTTCTATCGCCCTTGGTACAAGGACAATAAAATAGAACAAACAGCTTGCATTGACTACCTGGTACCTTAGGAAGCTGGTGGCAAAAAGCGAATGTCACTGTAGTGATTGTACTTAGCCTGAATATACTGCCGCATTCAGGCGACGGAGGGGTAAGACCGAGAGCGATAATAAACAGTATCAGTCGCTTTCAAACTACTTATATCCTTCTGTTCCGGTTCCCTCTATCCTCTTCGTATTCCACACATCGCATCACATCACAACACACATCATCCATCATGTCGACCTCTACCGATCTCCCCAAGATGCAATGTAAGTTCAATTGACTTTTGATACCCCGCACTTTATACCCCACCTCCACTTTGTGAAGACAACAGCAACCACCTCAAAAAAGAGCATACAACTGATCATACCTCCCTCTAGACCGCTTCCTCGGCCGCTCTGGTCTCCAAGTTTCCGCCATCTCCCTCGGTGGGTGGCTTACTTACGGTGGTCACGTTGACGACGAAAAATGTTTTGAAATCATGAAGGCGGCTTGGGACGCGGGCATTAATTTTTTTGATGCAGCTGAAGTAAATCCTTCTCTTGTTTCTTCTCCTCGTGCTCTTCGGAAGCAATAAAACTTCGTTCTGTTGTGTAAAAGAAGGTTTTTAATCCAGCAGAACGGCTCAAGACTGACACCATTCGCAGGGATATGCTGGAGGCGAAAGTGAGAAGAGCATGGGCAGGGCAATCAAGAAGTTTGGTTGGAAGAGAAACGATTTGGTCATTAGCACAAAGTTGAACTGGGGCGCTGCGTTTGGTGACAACCCAGTTAACAATGGTGGTTTGAGCAGGAAGCACTTGATTGAGGGCATGGATGCTAGTTTGAAGAGACTGGATCTAGAATACGTGGATCTGATCTACGCGCATCGTCCTGATCGTCAGACTCCTTTGGAAGAGGTAAATTCAGATCCATCATCTCATTCCCAGTCGCACTTCCAGTACTAGAACCAACCACTAACGCATCCCCCCTTAGACCGTCCGAGCATTCAACCACCTCATCACAACAGGCAAAGCCCTCTACTGGGGAACCTCCGAATGGACCGCGCAAGAAATCGCCACCGCCCAAGGCATCGCCGACCGCCTTCACCTCATCGGCCCTACGATGGAACAACCCCACTACAACCTCCTCGTCCGCGAAAAGGTCGAAAAAGAATTCGCTCTCCTTTACGACTCCGCCAATGGGGGAATCGGACTTGGCCTCACCATCTTCTCTCCCCTGAAAATCGGCATCCTGACGGGCAAGTACAATGACGGAATTCCAGACGATTCCAGACTAGCTACCGCAAAAGACGGCTTCATCACTATGATGAACGAGACATATGGCAACGAGGACTGGCAGAAACAATTCGAAATTGTGCGCAAGCTGAAGCCTGTGGCGGAGAAGCTTGGGTGTTCGCAGGCGCAGCTGGCGATGGCGTGGGTGCTTGCGAATCCGAGAATCAGCAGTGCGATTATGGGCGCGAGTAAGGTGGCGCAGGTGCATGAGGCGGTAAAGAGTTTGGAGATTGTCCCCAAGATGACAAAGGAGATTATGGATGAGATTGATGAGATTGCGGGGAATAAGCCTGAGCCGTTGGTGCAGAGGTATTAGTGTACGTGTGATATGATGCACGATAGAGGCCACGATGTGTGAAGAGGACGATTTGATGCGGCAATGTAGAAAAAATACCCTCGTACCCGTGTTCACTCTCTAATTCAACAGCCATTATCCTCCTCCTTTTTGTGACCTAATCGCCATCATATACAGTCCTCGCTGGACTGCAAAGCAGGAAACATAAAGCTAGGTCTGGTAAGCCGTCAAGCAAGAATCCCGCTCTGTTGCAAGTTAATAGCATCAGCCATCCCATCCAAAACACACTGGACTCCCACTATGCTAGCAAATCCAGTAAACTAAACTGTCACTGTACTCAGTACTGCAGCCCAAACAAGAACACAACTTTCAAAATGCCACTTCCAATCCGGACCCAAACCCATTCCCGTCCACATACCCTACCCCAGTTCAAGTGTCGATGTCCGATTTGGATACTACTAGTGTGAGGAGTGCTGCAGTTACTTTAGACTTAGCTAGACCGCCTCTACCATGCCGTACTCTTGATGAGGTAGAGCTTAGGATAGGTGCCTATCAAAGTACGAAATTCAGCTATATCCTGGGCTGTGAAGACTGCTGGTGATCCTGAGAGGTGTCTTGCTTAATGCCTTTCAACTGGCTCGTGTCGTGTTAGTTGTGCTTCCCATTCTCTGCTTTAGGCTCCTAGCCTGAGTCTTGCTGGTCGTATTTGTAATTATAGTATCTAGGTCGCCTTTAGTGCCTGACTTGACCTCGGCGTCTGAGCTGACTTCTTGGAGAAGAAGAAGAAGAAGTAGGAAGAAAAGAAGAAGTAAGAAGTAAGAAGTAAGAAGTAAGAAGTAAGAAGTAAGAAGTAAGAAGTAAGAAGTAAGAAGTAAGAAGTAAGAAGTAAGAAGTAAGAAGTAAGAAGTAAGAAGTAAGAAGTAAGAAGTAAGAAGCAAAAGTAAATAATATTACAGGATAAATGTCGAAAAAATTGAAACGGAAAGGAAAGGGAAGATGCAACGAGCAATGTCAGAAGCGCGGTGAAACGAACAATACCAATAACAAAACCAACCTAATATCGTTTTGTTAGCACCTCTCTTGCTCCGATTGATGTTCAGTCTGCGTTCCTCACGTATGAATCATTAAATTTCTGTCTTTGCCACTTCAATAGCACCAGTCCAAAAATCTGAGAGGAAAGTCGAGCAATATTCAAAGAAAGCAAACCCAACGGAAACGAACGGCACCAATAACAAAACTCCAATATCAATTCATTAACATCCGCCTCTTTCCCCATTAGATATTCAGTCTGGGTTCCTCAAGTTTGATTCTTTACTCTTTCTCCCCGCACGAACAGCATCATACGCAACGAAGAGCGCGAACAGAACATACTTGCTCTAGAAATCGCCGCCACCACCATCGCCTCCTCCGAAATCACCACCTCCGTCTCCACCACCATAGTCACCTCCTCCATCGCCACCATCACCGCCACCATCACCGCCTCCATCACCAGCATCTCCAATCATATCACCAACTACATTCGTATCAGCATCCATGGTCCCTTTGTAGACATATTGTCAAGACTTACTCAGCATTCCGCCCAAAAGTCCTCCTCCAAGACCTAGAGCTGCGCCGCCCATGCCCATGCCTCCACCTGTACGACGAGGAGGACCGCCCATCATACCTCCTCCTCCCATCATGCCGGGACCCATCATTCCGCCGCCGCCGTAACCGCCGCCGTAGCCTTGTTGAGGATCTGGAAGAGTAGTTTGTTAGCTCTTGATTCATATCCGGCTTTTCGCACACAAGATTCAAGAATTGATAAGCACCATATCCAACGCAACCAAACAGGTATGTCCAAGCCAAGGCCAGCAAAACAAACAGACACGATGCAGATACAAAGGCAAAGAAACCAACTTACAACCACCCTGTTGGTAATACCCCTGCTGTGGCGCATACTGCGCCTGCGGCTGCGGCTGACTATGTCCACCCCCCATCAACTTCCCAAGCAGCCCCCTACTCTTGCTCTCATTCACCGGCATACTCTGATTATACACGCCCCCGCCCAAAGGAGGCGCAGGGCCAGACACAACACCCGTACCCTGACTTTGGCGGTAATAGTCATCAGAAGCACCACGGTTGTTGTCGTAGTGACCAGGACCTGCACGGGCGTTTTCTTCAGCTTGGAGACAACGGGCGTACGCTTCGTCTGACTCACCAGTGCCGGAGGCGAACTTTTCAGGGCCTAGCGAGCTGGGGTTGGGGTGGGAGGCGTAGGAGGGAGGAGGGTGGGAGGGTGGTGCGTCGGAGTCGCCGTAGACGGGCTCGGTTGGTTTGTCCCATTGGGATTTTTTGGTGTAGATCTAGAAGATGGTTGCATTGTGTTTAGCTTGGATGTTGGGGTTGGCTGGGGAGGAAGTGGACGGATGATAGTTGGTGAATAGAGGGTGAGTATGGTTTATAGGCGGACCAAACTCACGTTGACGTAGAACCATTCGCTGTACTCGTTATTCCAGACAGCCTTCCAGCCCGCAGGAACCTGATAGCTGTTAGATGAAGCTCGATGTCACTTGATAAGCTCTTCAGCTGAAGAGGAACTGACCTTAGGTGGAGGAGGACCGGAAGGGGGTGCAAAGTCTGCCATATTGGATTGTATTCTTTGTTATAGGAAAGTATAGGTAAAGTTTGTTCAGGAAGACACGGATGTCCGAGATGAAGATGGGAAAGTACCTAACAAGAGGTGTTGTTGTTTAGACACTGTCGTCATATGCCAAGCAATACACAGCCGCCTGAAACGCTGAAACCGGGTCATTGAAAAGCGAATATGTAGTACAATATCGCGCCACCATTCTGCCGTCACGATAGCAATATTCAAGGCACAATTTGTCTCTAGTTGTGTACTTCTTCCGTGTGTATACACATCTACAACGCCATTGTGGGAAAAACGCTAAAGCCCATGTTGAAGAAAAAAAAAAGCAGTGCCCTCCCTTTCTTTGTAAAACATATCATATACAAGCCATTACCAGCTCCTAATCTCCTTCTTCATCTACGGACTTCCCAATCCAGCAGTATATCTACCAGGGTTTGCAATATCTTCCGGGCCTTCATGAACTTGAGCCTGTGGGTATCCTGGAGCCATAAAGTTGTTTGCAGCAATACCCTTCTCCTTTGCAATCGAGCATCTTGCCATTGTCGGCGACGATCTCGCAATAGCGTCTGTAAAGTAAAAGTCTTGAATCACCTTCTTGAGCGGCTCATTGCTAGCCTTGCTACCCTTATTCTGATCAATGAGTTGCACTTTGCTGAGTGATGCTATTTGAGAGCTGGTTGGCTCAACAATGTCGTATCGTCGAAGAGCAGGAGAGATTTCCTCCATGCGGTCGCGGAGGACTTCAATGTCATCGTAGGGTAATGGTGCGCCAACGTATTCACTGATGGCACGAATAATCTTCCAGTCGTCACGAGATGCACCAGGCATACTTGTTGCAGAACGACCCATCTGTACACGACCTTCTGTGTTTACATAAGTACCAGCCTTTTCAGTGTAAGCAGCACCTGGTAGAACAACATCGGCCAAGGCAGCACCGCGATCACCGTGATGTCCTTGATAGATGACAAAAGCGTCCTTAGGAAGTTCCTTGGGGTCAATCTCGTCAGCTCCGAGGAGATAGATGATCTTAGCCTTTGTGTTGGCGACTTCAGGTGATGGTACGGTGAACCCAACTTCGTATGCTCCAGGACGAGAAGCAGCACGCTGAAGCACACTGTAGCCGTTCCATTCTTCTGTAGCAAAGTTGGCCTTATTTTTCTCAACAAAGCTGCCGATAGTTTCAAACATTGCCTTGGCATCAGGGTTCTCTGCAACACCACTGCCAACAATGATCATCGGCTTCTTTGCTGAGGCAAGCAGTTGACCAAATTCGCCACCGAGTGTTTTCTTCAGATCAGCATGTGTTTCGCCAAAGTGTGTGACGTCGAAAATGGATTCAAATTGCTGGCCAACAAGACCAACTTCGAGATCCGAGCGCAGCCATTGCTTGCGAATGCGCACGTTGAGACCAGCTGCTTCGTGGCGAGGGTTGGTGCCAACAAGTAGAATAGCATCAGCTTCCTCGACACCAGCAATCATAGAGTTGAAAGAGTAGTTCGCGCGAACATCAATACCGTGAGCAACTGGCTTATCACCAGCAGGCTGGTCAAGCGCAAGGTTTTCTGATCCAAGTCGGTTGGCAAGATCCTTCATGGCAACCAGTGTCTCCGTCTCGACGAGATGGCCAGCAACAGCCTTGAATTCGTTCGCTTGCGGCTTTCGTTCCTGGAATGCGTTCGCAATCTCAACAAGTGCTTGTTCCCATGTTGCAGGGACGAAGCCATCGTCCTGGCGAATAAGAGGAGTTGTGATACGTTGTGTCTTCAATCCGTCGCACGCGAAACGTGTCTTGTCATTGATCCATTCTTCATTTACATCATCGTTGAGGCGAGGAAGAATGCGCATAACTTCGAGACCACGAGAGTCAACACGAATGTTTGAGCCCAGAGCGTCGTGGACATCAATAGACTCGGAGTGCTTCAATTCCCAAGGACGAGCGCGGAAGGCGTATGGTTTGGAGAGAAGAGCGCCAACAGGGCAAAGGTCGATAATGTTTCCGGACATCTCAGAGTCGAGGTTTTTCTCCAAGTATGTACCAATCTGAAGCGCATTGCCACGTCCAGTAGAACCGAGCTCGGGCGCACCAGCAACGTCGTTGGCGAAACGGATACATCTTGTGCAGTGAATACATCTGTTCATGGAAGTCTGCAGCAGTTAGACCAGCTATAGTTCTGCAGGTTTTGACATGGTGGCATACCTTGATCAGAGGTCCAATGTTCTTGTCCTCAGTACCACGCTTGCCAGAAACTTCATGAAAACGACCACGGTCCGAACCATATCTCATAGACTGATCTTGCAAATCACACTCTCCTCCTTGATCACAGATAGGGCAGTCGAGGGGGTGGTTGGCCAAGAGGAATTCCATAACTCCTTCGCGAGCTTTGTGTGTGAGGGGAGAATCCGTCTTCACGACCATACCTGGTTGTACAGGCCATGCGCAAGAGGCGACCGGCTTTGGTGATCTTTCGACTTCGACCAGACACATACGACAGTTTCCAGCAATCATGAGCTTCTCGTGGTAGCAGTAACGGGGGATAACGACGCCGGCCTTTTCGCAAGCCTGGATAAGGGCGGATCCAGCTGGGATGTGGTGTTAGTTGCTGTGCTGTGATGAGATAAGTTCAGGGGGAGGTACCTTCGACGGAGACCTTCTTGCCATCTGTATATGTGTAAGCTGTGTATTATGATACCCATGCTCTGAACATACCAATAGTGAGTTCGACATCGGCGTGCTTGCTGGCGCTCGCAGAAAACGGGCGAGCTACAGTCTGGACAGCATGCCGCCTGGAAGCCGTCAAAGGACGGAGAATCTGACGGCGCAACATTGTAATGCTAGAATGCTGGCTGCAGTCAAGGTGGGTGGCTCGAGATGAAGCTGGATCGTTAAACAAATGGCCACCACCACTCGT
>Ga0181471_100073_pt1 | contig 11032 bp, 14 predicted proteins | sample InSIn5gowninarea_FD_119083 | JGI IMG/M metagenome (GOLD analysis project Ga0181471, IMG submission 119083) | Clean room microbial communities from NASA Spacecraft Assembly Facility at Jet Propulsion Laboratory, Pasadena, California, USA -... ...
CAAATAATGGACAAGATATGAAAGATAAACGTGAGATACCATATCATTCACAAAGATATACAAAGATGCATTGTCTAATGACCCTTGGTTTCAATATTCCAAGTGGTCTCTTGGACTCCAATAACCTTTTACATTCCACACCGTAACCCTTGGTGGATTAGTTGTCCAACATTCCACCCCTTAATATGAAGGGGTATATACGAGTCCAAAAAGAGAGCTATAATACAAAAATACAACAATGCATGACAGCAATTGCTTGATTGTGCTCTCTGAGATAATAGTATAAGGTGGGAGAACTCAAGGTCTCAACTAGCAGTGGTTTGAGGATGACCACCAACACTAGAACTTGTTCCTGGAACTCTTCCAAATCTGGCTAGAGGTTGAAGTTTTCTGCTAGAGGAAGTGCTCCCTATTGTTTTGAAAAAGAGAGACCATTGGGGTCTCAACCTGGAATGCTTAGTGCAGTTCCTGGAACTCTTTCAAGTCTAGCAACAAGTTGTTAGTCTTCTACTAGAGGAAGTGTCCCTAATGTTTTAAAAAGGGAGACCATCAACCTAGAAAAGGCATGTCTCAACTTGTGGAAAAAGGGGGAACGTCAACCTGAAAAGGGAGGTCTCAACATGTGGTGGTTTAAGTAAGGCCACCAACGAAAGGCATGCTCAGGGGCTTCACTGTGTCTCTAGCTACAACTCTGAATCTGGGTATGGCTAACTCTAGCTCTAGGCTCAAGTTGTGGCTCAAGCTCACTTGATGTATCTTTGAAGCTTGTAGATGACCATCAATTCCCCCTTGTCAGATACAAGGTGAGAATATGAAGAGAACTCAACTGCAAGACTTTTCAATACTCGATAGCAAATTCTATGGTATGAGAAAAATATATTCTTGGTTGTTGAAGCCCATTGCCAAGAAGCGATCCATCCAAGATGAATCTTTGTTCTTGCAGGAGTATTGTTTATGAAGCATCTATTTGAATGATGAGTAGTTTTATGACTATGCTCACATGGATGAAGATCAAAACATTGATCAATTGGGATCTTGCGAGGACTGAAGCGAACAGCGTTTAGCACAAACAGGGGCAGTCAGAGGGCTCTATGAAGGGCGGTAGAGGAGGGGGCTCCACTCCCTCCTACAAGGAGGCCGTGGCCAGCAGAGGCAAGAAACCTCTAGAAAATGATAGGGAAACAGGTGTGGAAGGAAAAAGAATTACGGAAGAGGGAACAGAAGAACCCATAGAAAAGGATCAATATAGCACAAAAGACAAAGAGGTAGAAGACATTACATGATCATACCCGCCTGCTTCTTGCTAGTTAAAGAGTGCACCACTTCTTGCTAGTTAAAGAGTGCACCACTTCTTCTAGCAAGAAGCAGGCGGGTATGATCATGCAATTAGATATTGCCAAAGCTTATGACAAGGTAAATTGGGTCTACCTTAAGAAAATGCTAATTGCATTTGGATTTGATCACATCTCGGTCAGATGGGTAATGGCACTAGTGACCTCCTCCAGTTTTTCTATATTGGTCAATGGCTCTCCCTCAGAGATTTTCAGTTCCTCAAGAGGCCTCAGACAGGGTGACCCGCTCTCCTCCTTTCTTTTTATCATCATGATGGAAGGACTAGGGAGAGCTATAAAGCAGGCAAAATCACCAAGAAAGATTAAAGGTTTGCAGCTTACTGATAATGGGCAGACCTTGACTCACCAACAATTTGTAGATGATACCATGCTACAGGGACTCCCCACAGTCCAAGAAGCTTCAAGCTACAAAAAAATTCTGAATCTTTTTGCCTTGGCTTCAGGTATGGAAGTTAATCTCTCCAAATCAAAAATCTTCTTCTTCAATACCAATATTGCTATTTAGAAAAACATCTCCAGGATTCTTGGCTTTCAAAGGGATTCCCTTCCTTCAAAATATTTAGGAGTCCCTCTAACTGCAAAACCAATGCTCAAAAGTATATGGGAACCTTTGATCGACAAGTTGCAGGACAAAGTCAGTAAATGGACCATCAGATCTTTAAACCTTGCTGGCAGGTTAGTTCTTACAAAAGCAATGCTTCAAGCAATCCCTATTTTCATGTTATCAGCCCTCCCAGCTCCAAAAGGGGTCCTTCAGCAATTTAGAAATATTCAAAGAAACTTCCTTTGGGGCAAGGAGGAGACTAAGAGGAAATGGGCCTTGGTGTCTTGGGATAAAATTTGTAAGCCCAAGAACCATGGAGGGCTTCGATTGGATGATCAGGAGATTCTCAGTAAGGCTCTAGGGGCCAAACTTTGGTGGCGCTAGGTCCAGCATCCTGAGACTCAATGGGCAAATATCTAGAAAGAAAAATATCCTAGCACCTAGCAGAATAGTGATCTTATAAGAATGTCAGGAAATATAAAAGGTTCTTATATTTGGAACAAAGCCTGGGAGAATAGAAGACTAGTACAAGAGAATAGCTTCTAGGAAATCAGAGAAGGAAATCTTGCTCCTTTCTAGGAAGACAAGTGGCAGCAAGAATCAATTCTGGTAAAAGAAGACTTCCTTGATCTTAAACAAGAGTCAGATTCCCAAGGTTTAATAAAAGTTAAGAATTTTTGGATACATTCTCATCTTACGAATAAGTGGAGAATCTGGAGAAACATAGATTGCAGAAATAACAATCTCCTGAAAACTGAAGTAGAGGAGCTCAGGAAAATAGTAGAGCAAAGGAAGATCTTAGTGACAGAGGGACAAGACCAACTGAGATGAGGAAATAACAAAGAGGGCACCTTTAATCTTAAGGAAGCAAAAAGCATTCTCCTTGAGCTGGATCCCCTGGTTCCGGGCAAAATCTGGCAAAACCTTTGGAGGCATCAAGGGTGGATGAAAATCAAACTCTTCATGTGGGTTGTTTATCACAAGAAAATTCTGACTTGGGATAACATAAGGAAGAGAGGTGTTCAGGAGCCTTCAAGATGCCTGCTCTGTGAAGCTCAAGAAGAAACCTTGGAACATTTACTCAACAACTGCATTTTCACATCCTGGTTATGAGACTTATTTGCTACAATCTTTCAACAATCTGATAGAGACAGAGGTAGCATCATTACTACCCTCATCAATTGGAGGAAAAAAAATTCAGATAATGAAATTCTTAACTCAGCGTGGGCTCTTACACCAAGCTTCATCATATAGAACGTGTGGAAGGAGAGGAACAAAAGAATTTTTAAGGAGGAAAAAAGGCCCCCTCAACACCTGCTGGAGATAATCTTGAAACAGCTCAAGGAGACTGTGAGAACCACTCGCAACTTCCCTAAAAACCCCCCTGGGAAGCATATTTAAATATTCTCAGGCAAATGAGGATGCAAGGGCTCACCCTCGTAGGCCTTGACAGGAAGATCATTTCATCAGATACGGAGAAGGAATTTTGGCATCCTCCACTGGAAGGCTATTTAAAATACAACATTGATGGGGCTTCAAAAGGGAACTCGGGAATAGCAGGGTATGGAGGTGTCCTCAGAAATGCAGAGGGAAGTATCGTTTTCATCTTCCATTGCCACCTAGGTACAGCCACCAATAACATGGCTGAACTAATGGCTATGGAACAATGCCTGGATTTACTGAAGCAGAACAACTGTCTAAATGTCATGATAGAGGCAAATTTGGAGTTAATTATCAACTCAGTGCAAAAAATTCATAATGGAACTGTGTTGGATAAAGTCTCTAAGCACTGGAATCTAATTCGGGTCTTCCAAATAATTCAAAGCCATCTTCAGGGCCTGCGCACTATCAGTTTCCACCATGTTCGCATAAAGGCAAATAAGCTGGTGATCTTCTGGCCAACCAAGGAGTCAGCTACACAGAGAACAATGTGTTGATGAAGTGGCAGGAGTTGAGTCCAAGCAAACTGAGAGCTCTATGCTGCGAACAGGCGGGAGAAGATAGGGATGTGTTTAGACTCAAAACCATGGAGACTAGCTCGATTTAATTTTCCCCTGGATGTGTCTTCATTTTGGGCAAATTTTGCTGCAGAGGAGAACCATGTCTGGTCGCCCAGACTCAAGGTGCAAGCGTGATGAAGATCTCAGATAATTCCCATAAGTCTTTGCTCGATGAAACACTCTCACCCTTACAATATCCCAACCAAGGCGAGGAAGTTTTGCATTTGCAAGAGGAACCAAGTCATTCGGCAACCAGTGGTTTCAGACTTCGGGGTTCAGATTGCAAAACCACCTCCCAGGCGGTTTTCGATTGATCGCGCTGCCCTCAGAGTGGTAATGGTTTTGGCATTTTCGCAGCGATCCCATTCATCCTGCGACACGTGGCAAGGTGAGGGTTCTGAAAACCACCCTCCATCGCAAATTAACATTCCTCCTCCTTGTCCTACACAAAGTCTTTCTCATCCGTTGGATTCGGTTGTTGCGAATCAACGGTTGTCCGGGACAGAGCAACTTGGTGGGGCAGGTCAGTTAAACTTCAGGCTCTTTAGCTAGGCGTCTTTCTCCTTTGTCATCGATCTTCTTGATTTGATGGGTCAGATCTATGGGTTTGGGTTTACTGGCGGGAGGCCGCGCGAAAGTTTGCGACCTTTTTGAGGGTTAGTCTGGAGTCATGTTAGTTATTTCTTAGGCTTGAATTTTAGAGGTAAAGATGTACGATGTAGCCTTTGGAGGCTTAAGCTTTTATTTCTTTTTGAATGATATGGTATCTCACGTTTATCTTTCATATCTTGTCCATTATTTGTGTGTTAGCTCAACATGTGATGACCTCGATCTCTTCCCCCCTATGGTAGAAATGTTTGTTTGTGAGAGCTTCTTCGAAGCATTGAAGATCGTAACCTTAGTTTTACCAAGGTTGACCGTCAGATGTCGAAGGTCCACAAAAACTGGCTAGGGCATTGATCTGTCTCCGTAGCCCCCCCTAGAGTAGAGGCCAACAACATCAAGTCGTCAACAAAGAAGACTAGGGAGATCAGTAGCTCATGCAGAAGAAAACTGTCACCCTCTTGTACGTGCTCATGGAGGAAAGAGTCCAACTCGTCAATGTAAATTCTGAAGAGGGTTGGTGAGAGGGGGCACTCTTGTCTTACCTTGATGGTATTCTAAATAAAATAAAAAAGGCCATGCACCAATCTAGGTTGACTCAAGACTGACTTGTACAATCTCATGATGGCTACTAGGAAGGTCACATATATGCCAATTTCATGAAGCCTCTAGAACAATGCCTCTCTGAGAACAATGTCAAATGCTTTCCGAAAGTCTACAAAGCAACAATAGAATTTCCAAGAGGGATGACGAGCCTCTTCAATAACGGCTCAAAGTGTGAAAATGTGATCAATCATTTGGTATCTTGCGTGGAAGCTTGCTTCTCCTCTAGCTCTGAGATGTCTCTCTAGATCATCAGAAAGCCATTGATGGAAGACTGTGGCATACAACTTAGAGAAAGTATGGCCTACCATAATAGTCCTGTAGTTGTTCCGATCACAACTATTCCCAGATTTGTGGATCAGATGGATAATGTGTTGTGTCCAAGCAGGGGGAAACTAGAACAAACAACATGGTTAAATAGATCAACAATATAAGACTTAAGACACTGGATGCCATGCTTCAAGAATTCAGCCTAGAAGCCTTTGTCGTCCACTGCCCTATTGGTGCTTATAGCTTTGATTGCTCTCCTGATATCCCACTCTGAGAAAGGGTGACAAGAGGAGGAAGGGGAGGTGATGTGTGTTGGGGGTTGTTTGGGAATGTCATAAAGGGAGGTGGCGTGGGAAAACATGGCTTGAGGGTCAAGGTCAGATGGGGTATCATGGCATCTAGGAAAAAGGATACAATAAAAAGATTTTGGGCAGTGGTGGAGGGAGACACAAAATTTGCATCTTCTTTGGGAAAGAAATGCACGTTTTTTACGACGAAGGGGTTGGTGACAAGTTTTACAAAGGTGAGGGGTCTTGTGTGATGGTGAAGTGGAGCCTCTTGTGGAAGGATTTGCATTCCTCATCAAAACAACGATTCATGGGGTAGGATCTCGAGGTGGACTTACAAATGTGTTGATGGGTGGAGTGGGGGTAGGAATCGAGGGCTACCTCCTAAAGGGTCCTAGAGAGTATCTCGTACTTGGCTATGGTTGTGCCCATTGATATGAAGTGGAAAATGGGGGGAAGAAACTCCTTAAGGCAAGTGGTGTAGGGGATGGCATAATCTCTGTCAAAAAGGAAGGTGGTATCGGGGGGTGGAGGGGTAGGCTGGGGGTTGGAGGGAGGGAGGGGGAATGTAGAGAGTGTGAAAGTGAGAAGAGCTTGTTCAACCAAAAGGAGACGAGATACATAGAGGTGTTGGATGTGTGGGATGAAATTCCTGGTTGGCCGGAACAAAATCCACTACATTGGCCCCCCTGCTATGTGGAAAACAAGTGAAGCTACCCGAACCTCGGAAACAAGGGAGCCCATCCATAATCAATAGACTTTGGGATTCTCCTAGATGCAGAATATGCTTCCCATAACCTGTGAGGGGCACATTCATGTCTTCCGAACACCTTTGGAGACCCATGGACACTGGCTCTATCTCTTGGAGGCAAAGTGTGTCCTCAACTCAATCATGTAGGGGCACTTGAAGGTTTATGTTGTAAGTGTTAAAGACACCTAGAAGAATGATGTCCCGAAGAGTCGAATAGTGGGAGATGTCTACATAAAAGTCAAGGAAGGGGTCCCCCTTAGACTCACTATAAAGTGAAAAGTGTGATGAGGTTTGGGGGAAGTAGCAGACTGTAATGTAGTTGTTTCTGAGCAAGAAGATCTTATGATGGATGTGGACCCATAGATAACTACCATGCTCATCCTATGATATCATGGTGACTCCACTTCTAAGAGAGCCTTGTACAAGTCATACCACCCTCCCTTGACCCTCTAACATTGTCAGATATTTCTTTTTGTCCACATGACCATATCTAGTGATACCCTGAATTGGTGGTGGTGTCCGCATGGGACTTGCATGTGTATCTGTGAGGAAAAGGTCACAGGATTTGGTAGCATCTTGAAATGTACCTGGTGAAGACCAAAACATGCCATTACAATTCCAACAACCAATGGAGATGGTGGGACTGCCCCCTAAAAGTGTCCCTCATCTGAATGAGACCGTCATTTGGCACAAGCTGAGGAGAACCACAGAGGGGCCAAGTCATGGATGATGTAATATTCCTAATTAGCCATGGCTAATTAGAATATTCGATTTTACTCAATTTTGCCTTCTATAGTTATTTGTAAATAAAAAGGTGAGGAAAAGGGGACATAACTCACTTTAGAATAAAAGTCACTTCCTAGTAGCACAACATTGTGACTTAAAGGGGAGCCAAGGGGGCCAAAGGACCACGTAGACACTTGGAGGGACTGCGTAGATGGAAAAGGAACAAGTGGCAAGAGGGGATTACGTTGGAAGAGGTGAGCCTTGGGATTGGGAGAGGCTAGTGCTATAAAGGAGATAGGAGCCCCCTCATTTTGTCGTTCAATTATGAACATTTGAGCTAGTCACTTCGACTTGGAGCACGCTAACTGTTTACCTTTCTGTAACACTGTTTAGTGCATTGAGTGTCTCCGTTCAAAGATCTCACCCTTAGCGCCGGGGGACTTCGAGTGCCTACTTGGGCAAGGTATTTTCAGTCGTCTTTCGCAGTAGTTTTGATCTTTGGCATTTGGGTGGAGCTGAGCATTGGAGGACTGCGCAGTCTTGAGAGAGAGGGATGTAGTTCTTCTGGGGGCAATTCCGGGTTGAGGATTTGTGGAAGAGTTGAGCTGGGATATTGAGCAAGGGATCAACTCTTGCATATTGGAGGAGTTTGGCAGAGTTTCAGGAAATATTTTGGAGGATTCTACTCAGTGGGATTGCGTGATTCCCCAAGGGGGGTGATTTTCAGGGGTCGGCCATTTCATAAAAGCTTCCTGGGTTTTTCTGGGTTTCTGAGGAGAGGTGGATTCCAGAGTTTCAACATTTTCTGAGGAGGGGAATAGCCCCAAATCCTCGTTTGATTTCCAATAGTAGTGGCAGCATAACAGTTCTCTAGGAGTCTAGCAGCATCCACACAGTTCAGAGAGAGGTCATTCCTTCGCTATTCTGAGTGTATTTCTTCACTTGCTTGGTGCAAGTCGAAGTGCCATCCTTCTGATCACCTCCTATACTCATTCCATTACTGAGTATAATAAAATGGCTTAGCATTTCTCTCTGCATTTCTCGAGTTTCTGCTTATATTTCATGTTTACATTATTATATGTTGCACCACTGTTATTTTTATCATTTTGAGTTTCCCGGTTATTATATCATTTGTGCGTATTTGGTTGGAGTTACTGGGGTTTTGGGGAATATCTTTGAAACGGGATATTACAGTAGTATTAGAGCATAGATCTGGATCACCTTGTGGAGCTAGCAATCTATGACATCGGGTGAAAAACCTTACATTTGTTACAGAGGTAGGAGATACAGAGACACTGGGCGTAGGTTGGAGAATACCTACAGAGAGGGACATTGTGTTTCGATGGTGGACACAGAAAAGGAGGAGCTTGTGGTGGACGCAGAACAGAAGGAACTTGTAGTGGGCGCATAGCAGGGGGATCCGATAGCAGATGAGGACGGGAGGAGATTTGCGGACATGCTCCTCAAATCAGTGCAGGATCTGTCGAGGCAAATTGAGGTGATGGGGCAGAGATTCACAACAGTGGAGGCTAGATAGCGTGAGAACCCACAGGGTTTCCACGTTGGTGAGGGATCAGGTACATCTCACCATTTTCCAGAGCAGGGTGCCTCTCAACATGATATTACTCCGTAGATGGCCTCACATATCCCTGCATGCTCCACCATGCCCACTTTCCTAGGAGTGGACACGGGGGCCGGAGCCCTGTAGGAGGCAGAGCACGGTCATATGGGCGATTATTTTGCAGAGTACCAGTCCTATGGGTAGGAGTTCAGGGATGCTCTTTCATTTAGAGATTTTGTTCAGCTCCAGCGGGATAGTAGACCTCGCGACCATCACAAAGGACACCGACATTATCACGATGGAGACACCCACCGCATAGCTAGTAGATTCCACTTGCCTACGTTTGATGGTTCATCAAACAGTTCGGCAAGGTCTTGTGTGGAGAAGTTGGACATCTATTTCTAGCTTAACTAGATGTCGGAGGCAGAGGCCATCAAGCTGGCGACATTACATTTGGATGGTGAGGCTTGGGATTGGTGGTTCCATGGGATGGTTACACTTGGGCATTCCACAGTGACGACGTATGCCGAGTTCACCAGGAGATTGATGGAGAGGTTTGACCGGAGGGATCCGGAACAATGCTTTGCTGAGCTGACGAGGCTCAAACATAGAGGGAGCCTAGAGACCTACATTGTGAACTTTTTGAGGGTTTCAGTGATGGTGCCAGATCTATCCACGGCACAGAGGATCTACATGTATGTTGAGGGGTTAGCAGAGCCACTTCAGGGTCTAGTCAGATCCACTAGACCAACCACACTTCAGGATGCTATTAGCAAGACTCGGGACTTACAGGACATCTTACCCAGGACGCAGACACCTTACCCCCAACGACAGGCTTTTCAGCCGAAGGGGAAGGATGTGAGGATTCTGCCTTAGAAGGGGAATCCAGGACGAGTATAGATTGATGACGATGCCAGGAGGGAGTTGAAGAAGAAGCGGTTGTGCTTCACCTGTCAGGAGTCGTGGGCACCAGGACATAGATGTGCTGCTTGCAAAGCACATTTTATTGAGGTCTTCTCCGAGAGCAGCGGGGAAGAGGATGAGGAGGATGATGTGGAGGCAGGAGATAGTCATGCTGTGCAGGGTCCCTTGCCGCCTCCACCACTAGCAGCATGTGGTGCAGCATTTGCACCTACCGTAGGAGCCCTTGCAGCATTGCGAGGAGTTCCCAAGTATTTGACGCTGCGCGTACGGGGGACAGTATGTGGCCAACGAGTATTAGTTTTGGTCGACAGTGGGGCAACCCACAACTTCATCGATGCACAGATGGTTGAGCGGACAGGTATACCGATAGAGAGTTTCGATGGGTTTTCAGTTTCGGTCCCAAGAGATCATACCGTGGTGTGTGCTCGTTACGTCCTAGAGTTATCAGTGACGATGGACACTTACACACCGACTGACCACTTTTTCGTGGTCAACATTCTAGACACCAACTTAGTACTGGGTGTTCAGTGGATTATCACTCTAGGGAAGGTCACTATAGATTGGAAGGCCCTAGAGATGGAGTGGGATGATGAGAAGACAGGGAGGCATGAGAAGATACGGGGACAGCACACATATCCGCCTCAGATTGTTTCGACTCATTGGATGGAGGTAGTCTTCCGGAAGGGAGACATAGAGTGGGCATTGGAGTTGCGTGCATCAGAGGCAGGGACTACAGGGCAGACAGTGCACCTGGAGATACAGTCCATCCTTGACTGGTATGCCATCGTATTTGGGGAGATTCCGTCGGGACAGTCTTCGGACCAGGGATTTGAGCACACCATTGAGCTTGAGTAGGGCATACAGGTAGTGATCACTACCCCCTATAGGCATCCCAAGGCTTATAGGGATGAGATTGAGCGGGCCATTCAGGAGTTGCTGGTTCTTGGGCACATTCGGCCGAGCACGAGTCCTTTTGCTTCTTCCGTGGTGTTGGTGAGGAAGAAGGACGACACATTGAGGATGTGCATTGACTATAGGGCCCTGAACAAGAAGACACTGAAGAACAGGTACCCCATACCCAGGATCAACGAGTTGATGGACGAGTTGAGAGGGGCACGGTTCTTCTCAAAGATTGATTTGAGATCAGGATACCATCAGATTCGCGTGAGGGAGCAGGACATTCCCAAGACTGCCTTCAGGTGTCACTATGGGCACTTTGAGTTTTTGGTGATGCCCTTCGGGCTAACCAACACCCTAGCTACATTTCAGTCTTGCACAATGTTGCACGAAGCGGGAGGCGAAGCGGAAGCGAGTTTCGGAAGCGAAGCGGCCGAAGCGTCATTTTCCAAAAATCTAGGAAGCGAAGCGTCCGCGGAAGCGTCTGCTATATATATATATATTTTTTTTATAT
>Ga0181471_100606_pt1 | contig 11003 bp, 6 predicted proteins | sample InSIn5gowninarea_FD_119083 | JGI IMG/M metagenome (GOLD analysis project Ga0181471, IMG submission 119083) | Clean room microbial communities from NASA Spacecraft Assembly Facility at Jet Propulsion Laboratory, Pasadena, California, USA -... ...
TTATGTTCTCATTCATTTGGATTTTAAAGTTGATTGCGGAGTTGATCAATCAATTGTTAGAGACTACGATTGTTCATTGTAACAATCAAAGTCTTGCATTAAGCTATCTAAGGACTCATTCTTCCATGATCATATTGATATCCAATACTATTTCTCGAGAGATCAAGTTTAGCAAGGAGTTGTAGTGTTGGACTATATTTCGATAGATTCACAAGTTGTTGATATTTGACAAAGCCCTTAGCTAAGGGGAAGTTTGATATGTCCAGGGAAAAGTTAGGGTTGTTGGAAAGTAGTGTAACACCTTCAATCGTTGTGAATTGAAGTGACAACAACAAAGTTTTGGAGGAGAGAAAATTAGTCTTGTGCTATATTCCTTCTCTAATTTTAGTTCTTAGTATTTACTATGAATTAGCTAGGTAGGGAACACTTCCCTAGCTAGATGCATTAGTGATAGGCGTTATTTGGTGGGGCACACCTCTGATTTGTGCATTCAATGGTAAATGGGGTGCACTTTTCCTTATTGCCTCATGTAATGTTGGGGCACATTACTTAGTGGCATGAACTTGGCATGAGGGTGCCCCCTAGGAGAATTAACTGTTCATGGGGGTGCACTCCCTAGGAGTATTAACTCTTCATGAGGACACATTTCTTGAGGCCTTTTTAGGAATTTTGTAAATCCTTCCTCAAATTATAAAAGAAGGACACATTAGTTCAATAAGTCAATCTTAAGTGAGAGTCTAGTGTGTTCCATTATGAGAACAAGTGTAAGAAGTGTGTGTATGAGTTGTTGTGATATTCTTTTTGAATAATGGTGTGGTGATGTCGTTGTTGGATTTCCAAATTGCACACTTACATGGATTAACTCCCTTATGTTTGTTGTTCTAAATTAACACATAGAGTGTAATGTTTGCACTCCTAAAACTAATTCACAAAAGTTTTAGTATATACAAATCTAGGCTTTGATAGGCGTAAACTAAGTTTCAAGTTTTAGGCCTTGTAGGCTTCATTCTTTGAGTGCAAATATGAACTATAATGTAAAGTTCGACAATCTTAATAAGATTCAATGACATCAATTTTATATCAATCACATGTTCCTTGATTTATCTAGGGGTCTTCTTTAAAAAATAACATTGGATATGATTATTAAGGATTGCCTTTCACCATTTTGTATGAACTTGCAAAGGTTGTCTTCTTTGTTAAAATTCTTATAAGGAATGTGATGCTATAAAATTACTCTGATTGTGCATTTGATCGAAAATTTGGGGTAATGCAATTACCTTCCTCTTTTTACGATTTAAAGATGATAGGGCTTTAAAATTCATGGTTGGAAATGCAAATCCACATCAAAAGATTCAATTGAGTCCATTGAAACCATCCAACAGATACGGTAAGTCATACAATAGATGATGATAGAGCATAAGAATGAAATTACAATGATTGTGTATTTAATAAAAAAATTCGGGGCAACGCAATTACCTTTCTCTTGTTATAGCTTAAAAATGGCAAGAATTTACTTTTATACTTGGAAATGTAAATACACTTCAAAAGATCAAATTTGCGGCCACTAAAACCATTAGATGGACATGGTTAGTTAAGTCATACAATAGATGATACTAGAAAATAAGAATGAAAGATCATCTCTTGTCCATTGAATTTGAGAGTATATTATATGAATGTATATATTTAAAAATTAGAGTTTGTTGTTTCAATATTCTACCATATAATATATTGTTCATTGACTTTAAGATGATTAATTGATTCCTTTCTTGGGTACCCATGGAGTCATTGGACTACCTTATCCATGGAAGAAAATAACATCATGTATATATTATGCAAGTTTATTTTGATTATTCATATTCTAAATTTAATTTGATATCATCTATTTGGAACCATGATTAGTAAGTGTACTGAACTAATGTTTCAAGAGTTTAAACATGTGACATTCAAAACTTACTTCCTATGGCCACAAGAGCACTCCATTAAAATTCTTATATCATTTTCCAAAATATAGTTCTTAGTTGTGAGCCAATTGGTCCCTGACTACAACATAATGATTTTTCCACATATAATAACAAATGTAGAGTTAACATTACATTGCTGAAACCTCAAGGGAACCTTTATTGATTCCATAAGTTTCAATTAAACAATAAGGATACAACATAAAGAATCATGCTTATTAAAATCTTTTTTGTCATTATAAACCATTCCATCAAGAAAATATATTGAGCAAACAAAAATCCTGGAATTAGTTGATAGAAATATATGACACAAAGATTAGCCATTAAAGGTTGGAAGAATACATATATTTCTCATGAATTTGTCTACCAAATTAGTTGCAAATGATCAATTCACCATCCAGTCACAAAAATGAGCAATCGATTATGGATTCCACCTCCATGTTGGGCTATCAGACCATCGAGGTAACGAAACACCTATGGGCCCTAATCTCACTGAATGTATGTTGTATTACTCAAGAATACAAATAGAACCATATACCCACCACCATATATTTTTAGAAAAAACTCTTCAAATCATATCACCCATTCTTCAATCAACCCCAATTTTCTTCCTTAATAAAACACAACATCAGGGAAAGACTTTTGCTTCTCTCCCAAACAATGCTTTTGGAAATTTGTCCCCTCTAGTGCTCCAATCTAGGTAGGGAGAGTTTGATCCACTAATTTCCTTCTGGGGTCTTGGGTTAGTAGATGTTGCTAACTATGGTTAATTCTTGGCACATGCACATGTTTGCAAGTTAGGTCGAGAGAATTTGGTCCATCGATTGTCCTCTAGGATCTTGGGGTGGTAGATCACAATTCAACTATGGTTAATTTTTGACACATGCACATGGTTGCAAGTATATAAATCGCTCTATTCTCTATGGACATTACAACCATGGTTCTTCCCTTCAAAGCCATCCCATTTTCTCTCACCCCATCAAGAAATCCTCACTTAGCTTACCAAAGCCTCTCATTGGCCTCGTGCTGATGGGAGTAAGATGCAGGTTGTAGGAACATTAAGTATGGAACCATATGGTTCTTTCTTATAGCTTCTGAATGAGTGGGAGGAGAATAGGATGAGTAATTAATCTCCCAACCACCACGCCCCCCCCCTGCCACCCACCCCAAAAGAAAAGGTACACATTATATCTCTCTCCTCACAAAAGGCATACACGCCTTCCCTAAGGAAGCTACAAATTTTCTTGGTACACATAACTCAAAGGTATGTGGAAGAGTTTCTTTAATGTTGTTGATATTTTACCAGGTTAATGTTCATTTGCAAATAACATTAAATAGATTGACTGAAAGATAAACCAAGCACAGAAATGAGACAACAGTATTATCCTGGGAAACCCTCATGGGGAAGAAAACCTAGCAAAACTTATTTATATTATAGATTCAATCAAGTACAATGTCAGAGATGAAGATATTCCCTGAAGAAGAACAATAACCAACATATATATAGCCAAGTTCAACCAACAAATGAACCCTCTTTGGCTCTCTACCCTAGATGCACAATCCCCCAGAAAAGTTGCGCACCACATATGAGAGCTCTCCAAGTGAAGTGAGTGAGTGAAATGACAAGACTAGGCTCTTTATTTATACAAGCCCAAGTGACCTACCCCAGCCGACTTGACTTGTCACACACAATAATATAATATTAATATAAATGAAAGAGCCAACAATACAATATACAACGTAGGGTCATCTTTAATGGTTTACACAAGATAAACTCCATAGAATATATTCCCAAGCTGTTATATCATCAACACTCCCTCTCAGCGAGGAAGGTATTCTTCTTCTGGCATATCTGCGTCCTTGCATCTTCCGATCTTCCATCTCAACCATTTACTTGTGAATCTATAATCTCAGAAGTTTTGTCCCTGCTCATCTGGTGAACTCAGTAGCATCAAACTATTGTGCACAGTTTGTCCCTGGACTTTAAGTTATTATGGCATGTGGTTTTCCTTGTGCTCAACTAAAACCAATAACTGTTGTTTCTCAGAGCCGTCCCTGGATGAGAACCTCAAAGCCAACCCTTTTTCATGTTGGACGAGAGAGACTTTACAGAGTCAATCCTTTTTCATACTGGATGTACCCAAACTTTACAGAGCCGTCCCTGCATGTAAAGTGCTCTACAGAGCCAACCCTTTTTCATGCAGGATGTAAAGACTCCCCCATCTTCATCAGAACCATTCCTTTTTCATACTGGATGATAAGATGCCATGCCAATAAATAACTATCCATAGTGCCACACTCTGTTATGCTCACTGTCACCAGAAACGAGTCTATCCATCATCACTCCCTCTTGCGAGGGACCACACCAAGCTTGTCTCTGAAGTTACCCAAACTTCATCCTGGACAATGGCTTGGTCAACACATCCGCAACCTGCTCATCTGTGGCAATGTAAAGGAACCTCCATAGCTCCCTTCTCCACCCTATCACAAACATGTTCTTCCTCAATAGTACTAAACACCACACTTGTCTGCTTTTGACTGCACCACGCAATCACATCTATCCCCAAGCTAAAGCAACATCCTGAGGTGCTCTTCCAGCTAGTGACGCTACCAACCCAATCTGAATCTGTGTAGCCATCCAATCTGAACCCGCACTCTGCACCATACTGGAGGCCATAATCCAACGTACCCTCCTAGTACTTTAGTATATGCTTTGTCACAATCAAGTGAACTTGTCTAGTATCAACCAAATCCTAACTCAAGGTGTTCACCGTAAAGCATATATCTGGCCTTGAACCAATCACTTGCCTGTATAAGGTGGCATCAACTCTCTCAGATGTAGTATCACCAAAATAAATCCGTCGTTATTAGTGTAGTCATGGATTCCCAATCCATCATCCCAAATCTCATCAAAGATCTTCACAACATACTTTCCTTGACTCAATATAATCTTGTTCGGTTTCTGCCACACTTCAAGTCCCAAGAAATAATGCCTAGGACTGAGGTCCTTCATCTCAAATTCTGCGGCAAGCTTCCATTGAGAGTCAAGGATCAACTTCCCTTCACTTGTCCCAAATAGGTCATCCACGCATAGCAACAATGTTTCTTGATTTCCATCCACAACCTCGTAGTAAAAGTTTGGAGTCTGCCTAATGTAGGATCTCTCAATATGATGTGATCATCCCGTCTCTACTACTCCATGGTCACAACTTGAGTCATTCCTGCAAGGGGTGATCAATCCCTTAAGGGAACTCACAGTTTTCTCGAACCACGGTGAGAGATATCACACATCATAGATCTGGATCCTTACATTTACACATCCGATCACAAACTTCCTCCCTAGAAGTCTGCTACCTCTCATATCCATCAGCACACGGTGTATCGGATCGTCATCATCAATCTTGTTGCAAAGGTTGTAATCTACTTTACTCTTGGTAAAGTTTAAGCTTATCAGGAAACTGTCAATCCTGCCATACCAAGTTCTGGGAACTTGCTTTAACTTGTACAAAGCTTTCTTCCATCTGTACACATGTGACTGTCGGTCATGTGTCTTGAATCCCAGTGACTGCTCCATGTACACTTCGTCTTTAACCACACCATTTAGAAAAGCTATCTTCACTTCCATCTGGTGTAGCTTCCATTCTAGCTTTGTAGCTAGTGCCATAATCGAAGTGTATCTGGCCATAGGAGCAAGAGTCTCCTCATAATTGATTCCTTCTTTCTGAGAAAATCCACGAGCCACGAATCGAGCTTTGTACTTCTCGATACTTCCATCTTTTGCATGACTCAGATCGTATCACAAATCATCCTCATCCATCAACGATGCCTCATAATGATCAAAACTGAGAAGAACCTTGTTCTCTTCCTCTATCATAGAGTGAATCTTCAGGCTCCCTCTGAAGCCAATAACCAGATTCTCTTGACAATCTGAACCATCGGATCACAACACTCTATGCACTGCATCATTACGTGTAATTAGCCATACTCAATAAATCAGCTGACATTTCTGGATATCTAGATCACATCCTCCAATGCTTTCCTTTGTTCATCTCCATCAAAGATATTCTCGTTTTCCTATAAATAGGCATAAGATAAGAACAATGCCATTACTTTACGAAAGCATCATAATAATCATATATCGCCATCTCATAGTTAAATGTCATAATCCTATATATGGTGTCTTTTATAATCACGTCTAACCTATATAGAACTGATCAGACTTTCCATAATGTGTCCACTCCAGCGAACTTCCAATGTGTCCGGCACTTTCTTTCTGCTATATCATTCTGCTGATTGTAGGGAGAAGTAAGCTCCCTCTTAATCCTTTGCCAATGCTTTGAGGTCCTTTGATAAGACATCTTCTCCAACACCTGAACTCAAATCCTTTCTCCATGGAGTAGAGTAGCTGTCATTGGTTTACACATATTTGAATGTACTATATTCAAAGTTCCTTTGGCTTTAATGGTTCTTCTCATTCTTTTTTTATGAATATACCATCACAGTTCATCAATTCTTGATCTGACTTTCCCTTTGTATGTATCGATCTTCTTCAAGCTTCTCATGCAATGGAAGCCATCTTGTCTTGCAATGAGAGAGCAACACTATACACAATACAATATATATATGAGCCCATGCTACCGTTTAAAGTCAGTAAGTAAACCAAATGAATGAGAACATATCATGATTAATGTAAGGGTTAGTGCTCTTAAGTATACGTCATGATCATAAGTATAAAACCTTAAAGAAAACATAACCAAAAGTATAGTACTTATCTTTTCATGTGTAGCTGCAACATCAATAATGGTGCTAGCCACCGAGGCACAAATGTCAGCCTCACGTGCATGCTAGCATCACCATGCTAGATCTGGATAGCTGTAGGAATTGGTTCCTTCTCCAATGCAATAGATTTTCCTTTGTCTGAAACTTGCATACGTAACCAAGTGCAATACCAAGTAACAATTGCACCTTCATATTATGGAAACCCTAATCATAGTTTTATCATCAAACTATGCAGAGGGACTCACAACCATGTCTCTGAAGAAGAACGCTATCTATAATTAGGTAGGTCTTTTAGATGCATCATCTTTATAGAAGCTAGAAGACTGAATGGACAATTCTAGGGTGAAACCCGAACTCATAAGCTTCATGAACTAGGTGTGTTATCACTATTGGAGGTGATAGACTGAAGCTAAATGACCCTTTTGTTTGTCCTCATCTTCTTCAGGTTCTGGGATGTTCTCTTCAATGAACTCTTCCAGATTGTTTTTCTTCAAGAGTGAGCATGACTCTTTATTTCCATGCTCGGAGATTATCGACACCTTCAAGCTTCTCATCAAGCTTGGTGCAAATAGTCATCTTGCTTGCATAAACAAAAACGATATGCTAAAATTGAAAACTGACAATAGATACTTACCAGGCAAGATGAGTTTTCCTCCTTGTAGCGCTAGGGTTTGGCCTCCTTGTTGCGCTAGGGTTTGATCTCCTAGTTGCACTAGGGCTTCTTCTTGTAGATGCGCTAGGGCTTCCTCTCCTTGATATGCTAGTCTCTTCCTTGTTAGGTCTCCTCCTTGTAGCGTTAGGGTTTGTTACTTGTAGCGTTAGATCCTCACCTTGCAACGCTAGGGTTTTGACTTTGTAGCACTAGGGCTTCCTTGCAGTGTAGGACTTCTCCTTCTTGCGTTATGATCTTTTCTTTCAACGCTAGGGCTCTTCCTTCTTGTGCTAGAGCTTGCCTTCCTTGCAACGTTTTTGAGCTTCTCCTTGTAGCTCTAGGTTCCTTCTTGTGCTTCTCCTTGAGCTTCTCCTTGAACGTTAGGTTTCTTCTTATACTTCTCCTTGAACACTAGGGCTTCTCCTCCTTTCGCTAGACTTCCTCCTCCTTGCAGCGATTAGGGCTTCTCCTTGTAGCGCTAGGGCTAGGGTTTCAGTGGAGAACCCTAATCTTCAACGATCTTCCACCTTCTTCCACCAAAAGATGCACTAGGCCTTGTAGATGATGTTAGACCTTAATGCTTAGCTTGTAGAGGGAGATATCGCCTTGATATGCTCATCTAGGGTTTGAGAGTAAACCCTAATTCTACAACTTGCCTTATTTCAAGTTAGCTCTGAAACCATGTTGATATTTTACTAGGTTAATGTTCATTTACAAATAACATTAAATAGATCGACTGAAAGATAAACCAAGCACATAAACGAGACAACAATATTATCCTGGGAAACCCTCATGGGGAAGAAAACTTAGCAAAACTTATGTATATTATAGATTCAATCAAGTACAATGTTAGAGATGAATATCTCCCCTAAAGAAGAAGAATAACCAACAAATATATAGCCAAGCTCAACCAACTGATGAACCCTCTCTAACTCTCTACCCTAGATGTGCAATCCCCCAGAAAATTTGCGCACCACATATGAGAGCTCTCTAAGTGAAGTGAGTGAGTGAAATGACAAGACTAGGCTCTTTATTTATACAAGTCCAAGTGACCTATCCAGGCCGACTTGACATGTCACACACAATAATATAATATTAATATAAATGAAAGAGTTGATAATACAATACACAACGTAGGGTCATCTTTAATGGTTTACACAAGATAAACTCCATAGAATATCTTTCGAAGCTGCTATATCATCAACAAATGTAACATGGGAAACAAATGCATTACATTTCCAAAGCATGTGGCATGGACAATTCACTCATGCACCCCCTTTCGTCATCCTCTCTTGTGTGTCAAAGTCCCCTTGTTGCTCAAGTGAATTTTTTAGTGCATTTTATATCATTATGTTTCCTTTTATACATGTTTTTACAAATTTAAGCATGCCATGGTAATATTTTCTCACGATGACTAGGAAACATACTCGCACCATGAACCAAGCCCACAACTTGGAATTATGACTATTCACTAGTTGAGGTTTTGCCTTGGGGTGAATCCAAGGTCATTATAACTACGCCCAACTATAATCATCCCCATCAAATAAACCACTTCATCACAACATGTTAATGATCTAATTTAATATAATAAAGTGGGAAAAACCCAAGGTATTACATTCCCCCTCCCCTTGGAATGGGTGCACTCTTCCCCATTGCCAACTTATGTTTGTTGGCTTCCTTGAACAATAGGATACTTCAATTCTTCTCTCATTGCTTGAGACACTTTGAAATATTTAACATTTCAATGTATACCTATGTTTGTGACTAAAGGAAAACATACATATCATATTTGTTTCTCTCCATCTTTTCCATCTACACTTTCTTTGTAATTTAGAATCAAAGCATATATATACATATGCAATATCAATGCAATACTTATTGAATGAATATATGATCATGCCACATGGATTCCTTGGGCAAGGCCTTGTACACTGGATGATTCCCGTCAGCGTATGTCTTGAATTTCAAAACACAAATTCATCCAAATCACTTCAAACATCTCTTCTCGGGTCAGCAAGGAACCTATGTTGCTAAGACTATCAAAATTGCAGGGTTCATAAGATAAAGAAATGCATTTTCATGTAATATTTTTGATCTGTCTTGAGTGTATATTATAAACTTAAAAAAGTTACCTCCTTCTTTATATCCCATAACAATGCCAACTTGGGAAATTCTCTTCTTTACAATTTAGTCTTTTGGGAAATGCATCCATTAGGGGAAACGTTGCAAGCAAGAAGAGTGCATGCCCCTAAAGTTCTCGTGCCAATCCCACTAGGGAACTCAAGCCAATCCTTAGCTCAAAATGATCAAGGCATAACATAAGTTTCTAGTTCCTACATAGTAGCATCCTGCCCATGCTTTCAAACTTACATGATCGAACATATATCTTCATTATATAAACCAATCCTCTCACATGCATCATAATCATACATTCACTATGATATTTCATAAAATACTCTCAATGACAATTTGAATCTATCCTTACAACATTTAGCTTCAAGAAATGTGACATTATTTCATACATTTAGCTATTCATGTGGTAGTAAACTAGTCTTGATAAACTTAAATTTGTTATCCATTTCTAAGATATCTCTACTTATTATTGTATCTTTCTTCATATGGCATTATCTAACCAAGTAACATGTACTATAAGGAAAACACCTTATAGGGAATGTTTTTAAAGTTACAAATTTGGGCAAAATTATCAAAATTATCTTTACTGGAGGCTTTAATGAATTTCCATTATCACTGAAAATTTTGGGCGTTTAGAGGTTCTAGCAAATGTTTTTCTTGTAGTACGCTTCTATAAATAGTGCACACCAGTGTCGTACAAACTCAAATGCACCGATGCGTTTTAAGTATTTTAAACTTCCCAATGTGTATATTGGATATAGATAGCACTAGGAAACTTATCTTATGAATATGCATTGGTGCACTACATTGTAAAATACACCATGTTATATATGTGAAGAAGCTTCGGTGTGTATTTGATATGATAAGAGATCCAGTGCGTGCTTAAAACGTAAAAGAGATTGTACCTAATTGTGCACTGCATGGTTTGGTAATGATATCGATAACATAAATGACAGTGGTAGTTGTACTATTTTTGGAAATTGATGTGTTTCTTTTCGTTAAGAGCATAAGTGATTTTATGATTTTTATTGCCCTAGTGCTTAACTATGTATGAACCGCACCAAGGCATAACTATGTATAAACTACATTGTTAAGTAATTATGCGTAAACTTGACCATTTATTTCAAATAAATACAATATAGTGATATGTTGCAATTCTAAATTTTTCCATGTTGCAGGTATGCAACTGCAACTTCTTGATTTTTTAAACAAAACGTCAATTAATTATAAGAAATCAAATATTTTTTATAATAATATTAATTTATATTTTATTATGTTTAGATATAATCACTACATTAATGTCTTGTATAATTTTAATAAATATAATCATTGCATGATTGTATTGTAACAATGTAAATTATCCATATATTTAATCAACAATGTAACATTCTACAACAATGGACAATGTAATAGAATACAATATTCATTTTATTATATATGAATAATAAACTCTTCATTATACAAAAAAAAGACACCATAAA
>Ga0181471_100580_pt1 | contig 10951 bp, 14 predicted proteins | sample InSIn5gowninarea_FD_119083 | JGI IMG/M metagenome (GOLD analysis project Ga0181471, IMG submission 119083) | Clean room microbial communities from NASA Spacecraft Assembly Facility at Jet Propulsion Laboratory, Pasadena, California, USA -... ...
AAACCCTCCGCCGTGGGCGTCCAGGTGTTGCGGCCTCAGATCAGTGGAGCCCTCGGAGCGTGGGGGCTGGAAAACAATGGTTCGAATGGGATGCCCTGTCCGCGCAGGGATCCAGTGGACAGTATATGCCTTAGAGAAGACCCAAGGAAGATACTTCACAGAATTGATGAGTAGCACCAAAGGCTGAAGGGCGAGGAGCCGCCATCGATGCGTAAAGGGAACCTCTGTGCTGAGAAACGCGTCGCAGGTCGGACGGAAAGAGCTTCTGATTACACCAAAAAAATCCATCTGTATGCGTATAAAAAAAAACAAGAAGAAAGGATCGCAAACAGTGCTTGAGATGAATGCTATTGTCCAGACTCGATGATGATTTCATATGCTGCCGTGAGTTTGTGATCACTGGAATGGTACCTAGGCATATGCAAAGAAATAGACTGCTCGATGACTTCTCTCTGGACGCCTTGCGGATACGATTACGACATGAGTCATGCTGCAGCGAAAGGCTACCGGTCCCAACTGAGCGCATGACCTTCCAGAGCTGTCAAGTAGACGGAAGGCAGACAAAAAGAGTCTTGAAACAAGCATGCACTTGAAAACTCACACAAGCATGCGAAGAATGCTTTGATACTTACCTCATCAGCTTCCATGAGAGCAAGCTGTGGTATCACGAATTCGCGCCGTCATGCCGAGGTTCGACGACCGCCAACAAGACGATGATCACGAAAGGGGCGTCCTCCGGGGTTTCAAGCATTATTCGGTCACCGAAGGGTAAGACATGCTAATAATCAGCAAATCTTGTGCTAGCCGTGTATGTCCCGCCACGACAGTGCGATTGTTCGAGGTCAGGAATTGGTGTCGCTGTTCGTTAGACGACGTCCTCCTCATTACGGCATGTGCCGGTGAACTGTGAGGGAACCAGGATATCTCCATCATAGGATGTTGGGGAAGTTTTATCTGTGCTTCATGCTCCACGACACAGATGGAACTGCTTCCAAAGATGACTGTCTATCCAGCAGCAGGTCTTGGGACATTCGTCCGTGCTACAGCCCGCTCGGCTCCCCATTGCTAGCTATTGATGTGGAATGGGATCGGCAACAGCGTTCATCCTTCGACGTGGAGCAGAAGGGCGGGGTACAAGGGCGGCAAGACATCAACAATCCACGGTGCTGTTCTCACAATGGAGACTATGTTACCATGTTACCATGTAAACAATATGAACGAGCTGGTCGGCACGGAAATTGTGAGTGTCTGGACCAATGAGCTTCAACTTGTACCTGACGCTAAGGCGATGTTTGATTTGATCGCAACCGCTAGCGCTTGTTTCAGCATGAGGAGCGTCGATTGACTTGCGCCTCGAGCTCGACCTGATCTGACCGGCTTTTGCTCTCCCATTCACTCCCTTTCGTCTCCTCCTTCTCTTGTGTTTGTTCATCCAGTGACCAACACTTTCGCTCTCTACCTTCATTGCGACCTGGTTGTCGTCGTCCTTCGTTTATCGACGAGCAGCTGTCGCTTCCACTCGTTCATCCCTCTTGTCAAGTCGCGTCGCGTGTGTTTGTTGTCTTCGTTCCAGTGAAGCCCCGTGTTCACGGTCGCATCTTGCATCCCTTCTCCATTGCCACACGCCGAGCGCGCGCAGTTCTCACCCCTTGTGCCTGAAAAGCGAAATCTAGTGAACACCATCTCCAGAACACAACCGGAGTCGCAACACGCACTGCAGCGCAGTGGCTCTTCAAAATGACACGCCATGGCCATAGCCCGCTCTACATCCATCGCCACGGACACGCACCAAAAGAAATGTCTCTGAAGGAGCTCGACGCCCGCGAAGCGAAACCCGCAACAACAGACAAGGCCAACCCTGTGGAGACGATTGTATCTGTAGTCTACGTGACTGCGCCGAAGACTTTTGATGGACCTGCAATCTATGTCACCCTCACGCCCTCCAGCTCATCGCGCTCTACCGCTCGTACTACCGCGAACAAGAACACAGCTGTCACGACTACTGCTCAGAGCACTTCCCTCTCGACAGCCACGGACGCTTCTGAGACGGACAGCAGTGATGCAACGCTCGCCAAGGGACATCCTCTTGTGCAGATCTCGACTAGCTCCACTGCAACTTCCACAGTGGCAGCGGCACCGTCCCTTGGTCCGTCTTTGTCCGTCAGTCAGAGCATTCTACCGACGAATGTTGCCGTGTCTTCGGCTCTTGTAGGTGCTGCCGCTACTCCCCTGTCAGCAGCTGCCTCAAACATCCCCTCACCATCGGGTCAGATGTCGGGCGGTGCAAAGGCTGGGCTTGCTCTCGGTATACTGGTGGCTATCGGTGCCGTGCTCACCGCAGTTCTTTGCCTCTACAGCCGGAAGAAGAGACGGGATCGTGCAGGAGAAAAGCTAGCCGATGAGAAGGGCAGCAACAGCAGCAATGCCGCTACGTTAGTACCAAGTGGAAAGCCAAGCGCTAGAAGCACCAAAACGTTGTCCACAGCTCCTCGTCTGAGTCTCCGACCGCTGACCATGTTCCTACCCAATATCGCCGGAGATCGCAAGAGCACAGCGATCCATATGGACAGCGCGCCAGCAACCACCGCTACCGCTCAAACTGATGCCAACGGTGCCCTCGCCCCTACATCGCAGCCAACTGCCAGCGCATGGGAGAAGCGAGGTGCTCACAGCAATGCCAATGATCCAGCGAACCCATTCGGCAACCATGCTGAGACCGTGGAGTCTGGGCTGACTGCTCTTCCGACGCTGAGCACATCACCTCCATCTGAGCCGATTACGATTGCCGCCGTCGCACCGGTCGCAGCGGCAGGAGGTGCTAGGCTATCCCGTTCCGAGCTACAATCTTCGGAGCCGAAGTCAGATCTGTATCCCTCGCAAACACTGCTACCTTCCGCTCCCGCTCAAGCATCGAATCGAGTTGTGCAGCCGGCCGCAACCCCAGGCACTTCTGCTCCAGCAGGCAATGTTACTCCAATCGCCGCTTCCACGGCGCGAGCTGTACCCCAAACCTCCAACAACGTCCACAGAGTGCAACTCGACTTCAAGCCCTCTATGGATGACGAGCTTGAACTGCGTGCCGGTCAGTTAGTAAGGGTTCTGCACGAGTACGACGACGGCTGGGTAAGCCAACTCTCACACACATATACTGTTTACTACTGACAAAGACTCAGGCTCTCTGCATCCGCATGGACCGCTCACAGCAAGGCGTTGTACCCCGAACCTGTCTCTCCCGCCACCCCGTCAAGCCACGTCCGAGCGGCCCACCCCCGCAATCCCGCCAACACGCCAGCCCTCCCCGCATGCGTCCGGCACCCTCAGGTAACGCCTTCGCCCAAGCTCGTCCCCTGTCCCCATCCACCGACCACAACTCACCCAATCCCTTCGCGTCGCCCATGCCCAGCGGCCGCAACTCTCCCTCTCCTTACGGCTCGCAGCCTCAAACACCAACCGGTTTACCAACTGGTCGACCCCGAGCGCAGAGCAATGTCTCGCCGTACACCGGTCACCCCCGAGCATTGTCCCCTGGACCTTATGGCGCAGGTAACCTGCAGCCCATGGTGCCGGTGGAGGCTCGTCGTCGCTCGAACTCTATGGGTCAGCTTCAGATGGTGCCCAGTAGTGCGGTGCCGATGAGGAAACCGGTGCCTGGACGGGCCTCGTAATGGGAGTGATCTGCGAGTTGATGGGATGTGCAAAGAGCGAAGAGCGGGGATATGCGTATTTAATCGAGTGATGACATGAGAGATGTGGATAATTAGGAGTGTTGTTATTTGAATGTTTGGATCTGTCTATTGCGCCTATCTAGTTGACTGGCCAGGCTATCCTTCATTACGGGAATCTGTCCCGGATGTCGACCAGCTACGTCTCTGGATTCTGGGTTTTGCACGAGATATTGGCCAGCAGAGACTGCGTTTTCTTTCACCTACGATACTTGGATGTTTATTTCGACTGTTTATACCCCAAGTTTCGGTACATTTGTATAATGCATTCTATTATGCTCTTGTCCAGCAAGAGCGTTTTGAACCTTCTCCAATCGTTGAGCGACATGTCCATTCGGTATCGCCTAGGAACCATGCCAAATGAAAGAGGCCCCGGATCTCATAATTCATCACCCATAAAACCTCTGTTGGATCCTGTGTTCATCTCCAATCATCCCTCATCAGGCACTCCCAGTCCAACATATGTTTTTGTCTCTTCGTTTCGGCATTGATTAACCTTCCCTCATGCAACCTTCTTCATCCCCAGCCCGTTCCTCAACCTGTTCTCCTCTTTCACGACGTTGAAGGGCAATGCAGTGCCAATGCCGAAGAGAACAAACGCGGCCCACTTCCAGCGGAACGGGTTGATGAGAATGGCGAAGAAGAACCAGTACAGCAGCTCGCCGTAGGTGAAGAAGTCGAAGGCGCCACTAAACCAAGGTCAGCACGTTGCCCATCGATCCAAGTCCCAGATGGAAGGAAACAACTTACCCAGGCGCCTTGCTCTTCAGGAACCTCGTCATATCAATCCACCTCTTCATCCATCTTTCCCTAGGCCTCGCCAGCGGATCCACAAGGAACATCAGCAAAAACCGCGTATAGATCCCAATGTGATAGTTCCCAACCGTCCCAATCGCATTCACATACGTGCAGTTGTTCGCGCACACATCCACATGTTCCGGGGGAAAAGTCTGCAAGTACCAGTTAGGCGGCGAGTATGGCTCCTCGAAGCACTCGTCCGGCAGGAACCCCAGACTCGGGCGGTGGTAGCCTGTAGCCATGATGACCATGTCCCCCTCGACCAGCTCCTCGCGACCCGGCCCGCCCTTTGGCACGCCGTGGGCCCGGTGGTTGAACCGCACGCCGGTCTCCGCGAACCCGATGATGTCGCCGCGCAGCCACTTGGCCTTGCCGCTGCGCACCAGGTCCAACACGTCGTCATTGACCATAGGTGTCTCCGTGAAGATGCCCTTGCCGCTGCTCGGCGGCGGGGCCAGGTCGTACAGGTCGCGGTAGAAGAGGAGGCGCAGCGCCGCCTCCGGGATCCAGGACAGCAGAGTTTCCTGCCCGAGCACGTTGAGGCTGAGCAGCGCGTCGACCACGGGGTTGCGCGGGATGATCCACTTCTCCGAGCGCGCGAGCACGGCGGTCTTGAGGGCGGAGGAGGAGGCGACGAATTCGAGGGCTTCGACGGCGCTGGCGCCGCCGCCGATTATGATCACTTTCTTGCCGGCGGCGTCTTTGCCGTCGAGGTGGGAGGAGTGGTAGATTTCGCCCTGGAACTTCTCCTGGCCGGAAATGTGCGGCATTTTGGGCTCGCCGCAGGTACCGATGGCGGCGATGACGCCGTCGAAGCGGCCGTGCGAGGGGTCGTTGATGATCCAGCGGTCTTGCTTGTCTTTGTAGATCTTTGAGACTTTACAGTTGAAGACGGTGCGCTTGTCGAGGCCGTAGCGCTCCCAGAGCTGGGTGATTTGGCTGACGATTTGCTGGCGGTCTGGGTAGCCTGTCTGCCATCTGATGGAGGGGTGGAAGCGGTACATGATGCTGTGGATTTGGAGGCCGGAGGTGTTGTTCACTTTCTGCAGGTCTGGTTAGTTAAGAGGGACTCGAATGCAGTGAAACTCGTGGCAGTCGAACTTACGGCCCATATACCCCCTAACGCATCACGATCGCCTGCCTCAAATATGGTAGTGTCGAAGCCATGGCCGACGCAGTGGGAAGCGGAAGAGACGCCGGTCAAGCCAGCCCCGATGACGGCAATCCTGGGTCGCTGCAGGGTGGCATGCGGTGGTGGAGGTTTCGGCGAGAGAAGTACATCGAGGACCCATTGGTAGAACTGTATCTACGTCAGCCCTCTTGCAGTAATTGAGTCTCCAGAAGAAGCAGAAGAGCAAGTATCGCACCTCGTAAAGGAAAAGAATCGGATGGTTGATGAGATATTGCAGCATTTCGCGGACGTCCATAGCGAACAACGAGTATTCGGAGAACTTTGAGGGATTGAGAACCAGTGTGACAGAGAAGGAATCCTCATCTCCCCAGGAAGAGGAGAGGATATGAAGGCCTGATATGAGCGTGTTGCAACATTCATTCGGATTCTTCGGTTGTGACATCAGGCACGCGTTTTGGCATGTGAAAATGGTCCGGAAGCATTCGAGACAACATTGAATCTGGGGTAAACACACAAAGAGATGCGCAACGCTCCCGCCATTCTCAGAGAGTAGAACAGAGACAGCCAGACAGAATGCACTTACGTCGAGTGCTTTTCAACATGATGCTCCCCACATTTCCAAGGCGCATTGAGCGTGTTGTAGGAAGATGGTGGACCTCGCAAAGAGCAGGGCTCAAAAGTCCAAGCAGTCCAGGACTCGATACCGCGGAGCGCTCCCCACGAACGACGACCACCATGGTAACACACCACCTCCGCCGCCGCCGGTCGCAACGGTCAGTGTCAACATACCAGATGCGCTAGCTATCCTCAATAATGCATATCCGCCCCATCTCGCAGTTCGCGAGCTCAATGCCATCTACGAGCACGTCGCGAAACGCATAAACGGCGGATCTACGAGACCGCTCACGTTCGACGAGCTTGTCGCAGCGACCGGGCCAGTCGCCGAAATCATCCACGAGCTCAAGCAGCATTATATCAGGCAGCAAGTCGCTCGGCACTCGTTTTCGCCCAACACCATGGCCGACGCGACGCCCACCTTGACCCGCTTCCTCGATGAGGTCGATCAAATAATTCGTGAAGGGAATGGTCCTCGAATGCAGGAGTACCTGGTCATTGAGCCGCCATATGCGGATGCGTACATAAGCGTGATCAACGAAGTACGTCGGAACTACCCCAAGGGTAGCGAGGACGCACTGGAGGCTCGATGCAGCACACTCTTGCCGCAGGCTCGTGAGGGCGTCGACGGCGCCTCGTGGACAGCCTTTATCAAGTTCATTGTACAGTATTTCGTTTTCATCAGGGACTTCAGCGAGGACAACTTGCTCGACACATATACTTTGCTCAGCGAGCTTGTACAGTAAGTGGATCTTCCGATCTCGCTCGGTCTTCCAGCTGATGGATGGTGTCAGGAAATGCAACACCGCACTGGGCCACGTTGCTTTGGGTATCGTTGTCCTGCCGACGGCTGTTGCATACTGTCGCGCGCTCGCACGGATTGCGATAGGCCTGGACAAAGAACCTGAGTTGGTTGCGCATCTACCACAGCAGTCCACAGATGAGGGAGGCGTGAAGGAGACACTTCCGGAGAAAGCGGCAAACACGGTGCGACAAGTTCTCGTCACCTGCCTCTCCGAGAGAACGAGTACAGCGTCTGGCGTTCAAGATGGCAAGCCAGAAGGAAAGAAGTCAGCAATCTACAAGCTGGCGAATCTATGCTTCAAGATCCTCTTCCAGGTATGAATGTGACAGATCAACAAGTAAGCAACGCTGATTGACTTGGTTTTAGTGCCGTAAAACACGCGGTGCAGAGCAAATCATTCTCAACATATACCAACTCTCTCCTCCCTTGTCGATATATCCGCGTGCCGAACGTGTCACATATCTGTACTATTTAGGACGGTTCCTCTTCACCAACAATCATTTCTACCGGGCACAGCTCGCTCTACAGGCTGCATACGACCAGTGTCATCCAGAGGCTACCCATCAACGGCGTCTTGTCCTTATGTTTTTGATTGCGTCTAACATGATTCTCGGACGCTTCCCTTCACAGCAACTATATCAGCGGCCTGAGGCCAAAGGTTTGGCAGAAAGGTTTCAACCGCTCTGTCGCGCGATTGCAAAGGGTGACCTCGCCACTTTCAGGCGCCTCACGGAGATGAAGAACGAACATACTGGTTGGTTCATGTACTACCGCATCTTCTTCCAGATCCGCAATCGCTGCGAGGTTTTGGTCTGGCGGTCGCTGATCCGGAGAACGTTCCTCCTGAATGGCACACAAGGTGCACAGCCTGTACAGGACGATAACGCGCCTAGGAGGGCGCCAACTGTCGATCTGCAGGACATACTTCATCTGATGCAGTTCCTCGAGAAGAAGGCCTTGACACCCCTCACTCAGCTAGACCACGGCCCTGGTCGCCGTCACACCAACTGGATCTTCATGGGCGACACGCCTTCTGCGAGGGAGAAATACGTGGATCCTGACTTCGAGGGCGAACCGGACAGTGAGGACCCGGAACTGCTCCTACCAGATATGCTTGAGGTTGAGTGTATGGTCGCATCACTGGTTGATCAGGGATTCTTAAACGGCTTCATCTCCCACAAGCAGCTACGCTTCGCGATAACGGGTGCAAAGAAGAGAGGAGCCCTGGCTGCAGGCTTTCCTAATGTGTGGGAAGTGATCAAGAGTCGAAGTGATGACGAGGTACCTGGGTGGAAACGGGATGAAGCAGCTCAAGTATTTGGGAGGGTGAATGCTGCGGAGAACGGATTCATGTTCGGTTAGATTAGTAGAAAGACAGCTGTCAACTGTCACTTACAAGTACAAGTACTCTGTCGTGTGCTCTGCAGCGCGAGGTTCCTGAGGTTCCTGAGGTTCCTGAGGCTCCCTTTCGCCGATCTCGACAGCCGCGCCGGGCGAGATCTGATTGATTACGTGCATGACGTAGGCCGCATGTGGGGGGGAGGGAGGAGGCTTTCCACACATAAAGCCCGACTGCACGACATACAATTCCATCATTGATCCCGACATCTCCCTTACTTCTGTAAGTTCTCCGCATCCCCTTCCCCTCCAACAATTCCACCATGAAGCCAGTCCTCGCTCTTAGCCGCCACTGCTTGAGAACAGTCCCCCACCCGACGACACTCAGGACCGCCGCGCTCACAGCACGTCACAGACTTCAGCAACCGCTTTCCACCACACGAGCAACACCCGAAACTAGATCTAACAGCCTCACGTTCCAACGCAACATGTCTTTCAGCAACACCGACACCGGCAGCAAGCCCGCCGACCCCTACACCCAGAAGAACCTCGAGCAGCCGGACGAGCTCAAGACCAAGGTCGGAGACCTTGTCGACTTTGTTGAGAAGCACAAGTTCTGCATGATGACGACCCGCATCAAGAGCGGGCTGCTCGCATCACGGTGCATGGCTCTGGCCGCCAAGGTGAGCGATACATCCCTTCAGCCGTTCAGCACACCCCTCCCACCCAAGCCAAACAGACCATACTAACCACAGATCCGTTCAACAGGAGGGCAACGGCGTCGACCTGATCTTCCACACCAACACCGAATCCGGCAAGACCGACGACCTCGACTTCGACAACGACATCAACCTGGCCTTCCTTACTCCCTCGGGCGAATGGGCCAGCGTCAGCGGCAAGGCCAGCATCGAGACCGACCGCGCCCAGGTCAAGAAGTACTACTCCGAGGGCCTGAAGGCCTGGATCGGGGATCTCGGCGACGGCATCCACAACGGTGGCCCAGAGGACCCGAGGATCGGTCTGATCAAGGTGAAGGCGATTACCGCGCAGTACGCTATCAGCAGCCGCACGACTGTGGGAGGATTTGTGGAGTTTGCAAAGGGCGTGGCGACGGGGAGCAGCCCACAGGTGCACAAGTTGAGGTATTTGAGTGAGGAGGAGTTGCAGCAGTGTGAGTATCTCTTCATCAGTTTCCCGAGATTTCTTCTCGCCTCTCATCTCTCACCTCTGCTGACGGTGCAAGACAGGGCGCGGCCAGTAAGCAGGCTATGATTCGGTTGTGAGACGTCAACGAGGTACATGCATGCATTGAGGGTTGTGGCATCTGCGGAGCCGGGAGGGGAAATTGTGTTTATGATTCCAATCATGAGATGAATATCAAAACAAACGTCCACTCAAGCCATGACTGAGCAGTGCATGCATTCAAGCCGTGACGTTGTTGACGCCGTCTCTTGTTTTCCGTCCCCTCATGTCCCAATATAAGATAGTTGTCCAAACTCCACTGTTCGCAAAAGAGGTATCATTTCGTATTGGAAGTGGTTCGACCCATCCGAGTCAGCACCAGATTTAACCCCGTCCCGCCATATTCTCAACTCATCTCAGTGGACCTTCAGATTTCCAGCGCCCAGCCCACAGCACCCTCCATCGTTTGGCCCCTCATCGTGTCACTACTCCAGAAACCCCCATACATTGTTCAGCGCCTCAGCCAAACTCGGATGTGCGAAGACCATGTCCTGCAGCCTCTGCCACGGCACCCTCCCAACCATGGCCATCTGCACCACAGCCATGACCTCCCCCCCCTCAAGACCCAAACACGTGAAGCCCAGGATCTGGCCACTGTCAGCATCGACGACAGCCTTCATCATGCCGCGCGGCTCGTCCGTCTCGAGCGCGCGAGCCACGTACGACATGGGCATCTTCGCGACCTTTATGTTGGCGCCATTACGGCGGAGCTCGTGCTCGTGCTGCCCGACATGGGCGAGCTGGGGGTCGGTGTAGACGACGTAGGGGGTTATGCCGGCGCGGGAGGTTGTCGTATGTGGCTGAGAGGAAGAAGCAGCGCCATCTGCGGATGCGGATGATGGGGAAGAGAGCAGATTGTCCCGAATGATGCGGAAATCGTCGTACGAGACGTGCGTGAACGCCGGCCCGCCATGCACGTCTCCCATCGCGTATATCCCCGGCGCGGACGTCTCGAGGCGCTCGTTGACGCTGATATGCCCTTTCGACCCCGTCGTCGCGACGCCCGCGGCTTGCAGATTCAGCATGTCCGTGTTCGGCGTCCGACCGGCCGCGAGCAGGATGTGGCTGCCCGTGATAGCTGAATCAGAGCCGTCGCGGTTGTGCGTGTGCACGGTGATGTCGCCTTCGGTGTAGGAGACGCGGGTCGCGGTGGTGGAGAGGTGTACGGCGATGCCGTCTTCGCGTAGTATGTCCAGCATGCATTCCGCGACGTCGCTGTCCTCTCGTGGCAGCAGTTGCGGGCCGCGCTGCACAACAGTCACGTCGGCACCTAAGCGGCGGAAGAGCTGCCCGAATTCC
>Ga0181471_100610_pt1 | contig 10938 bp, 10 predicted proteins | sample InSIn5gowninarea_FD_119083 | JGI IMG/M metagenome (GOLD analysis project Ga0181471, IMG submission 119083) | Clean room microbial communities from NASA Spacecraft Assembly Facility at Jet Propulsion Laboratory, Pasadena, California, USA -... ...
AGGGTGAATGTTCCTAGAGGCACCTACTAGACCCCTTCCTTACCAAGATTCAGGAGATCCGGGGCCAGCTTGTAGATGTTGGGCCAGCGCCTCAACCCACAGAACTAGTGCAATTGGCACTCAACAGTGTCTCAGAGGAGTGGTAGGTATTCGTCCAAAGTATCTTGGGCAGAGATACCTTGCCAAGGTGGGACAAGATGTGGTGGGTTGATTTGTAGCAGGAGGAGTTGAGATGAGCTCTATTAAGCAGCTTCATCGGTGGCAACAGCAGCGAATTGAAGAAGGTGGAGGAGGAGAATGTGACCCTCACATCGAAGGGTCCCAGTCAAGGACAAGGGGAGCAGAGGAAGAAGAAGGACATGTCAAAGGTCAAGTGCTTCAGGTGTGGTGAACTTGGTCACTACAGTGCCCAGTGTCCTCTCAGGGAGAAGGGCAAGGAGGAGAAGCAGGACCAGCACGCAGCTTCAGCTAAGATCGATAGGTTGTCCTCCATGCTGGAGGAATACTTCGCCATGTTTGTTGATATACCTCTAAGAGTGAGGTAGTGAGGTGGGGAGATTTGATGTTGTAACCCCAGAGAGCTATAGAGATCGGGTCGGATCCTTGAGAAGTCCACCTCATGGATCAATACCTTGCTATGGGGGCCCACAGTATTCTGTAGCAGGATGGATCAGTGACAGTTGATGCAGTCAGATACCAGAGTGACAATTGCAAACTAGTAGCAGTCAGATGTTGAGGAGCACAGTGTAGAGTTGGCAGCAGCGCAATTGGCACAGTCCAGAGTCAACAGCTTCAATGACAGTGCAGATGCTAGTATCAGTCAAAGACTCGGGTGACAGAGGTATCATACTAATCACATTTGATTCAGTATTTTGGGTGCTTTTCAGTTGCAGATGTCGCAGTTGTAGCAGCAACAGAAGAGAGGGAGTTCAGTGCAGATGCAGTGTTGGCAGTCGTTCAGCAACGTCAGTAGCAGCACAGATGCAGTGTACATCAGAATTGTGCAATGGTTGGTGGGCAATATGGCCAAACATCAGCAGCATGACAGGAGATGATGCAAAGACAAGGAGATGCTACAGAGTGTGAAGTAACACTAGAACACATTCCTCGCTAAGAGGGAGTGTTAGTTTTTGTAGCATCGGATGTGTTCTAGCCACGAAATTTTGTGGAGAGGCTAGAATACATGAGATCTCCAAAACCCAAAAATCGTTTCTGGAAATTCCGCCTAGAAATGACTTAACTAGATTATTAACCAGTTTTTTAATATTTCCTAAGTCTAAACTTAGGGATTATGGTTAATTAATCAGAATTAATTAAGTCAAGGTGAGAATGATGTAAAAACTCACACGGATCGACTCCAAGATTATCCTCGCCATCGATTATGTTTTAATCTTGGTCGTTGGTGCTCCAACAGAGAATTATAAGAGGAGATCGATGTCGTGATGGAGAAGACAATTGAGAGGTTTGATTTCTGAGCAGATCAATTTCCAGAGTAGCAACAGTCAGTTGTCAAAGAGAGAACTAGAGATCGAAGCAGTAAGAGAGAGCAAAGACAGTAAGTCGGAGGAAGGATTTCAGATCCAGTGAGTACATTTGGAGAGAGGCAGAAGAACCACAGAGAGGTTGACGTTGGGGCAACGAAGTAGCCTCTAGAGGCAAAGTCAAATCGCTGAGAGGTATTGACGTTTTTAGTTTCAGTGGCCGAGGAGTCCCAAGTGCCAAAGAAGGATCTTTCCAGTTAGCGGAAGGTAGAACGACTTCATTAGAGTCCAGTCCGAGGCTATACGTCTAGCCAGCTACACGGAGCATCGCAGAGGCTAACACAAAGACTCAGAGGGCCGAAATTCTGAAGGCAAGTTCTGCCAGCCTATGAGGTGAGGAAAATTCCTCACCAGATTTTTGCCACTATTTTCTCTGCAGGATTCCCAGTGTTCGGCATCCAGTTGTACTCGGATTTTTTCATTGCTACTTAATAATAGAAACCTCAGTTGTTACATCGGTTTTCCCAAGTTGGGTTTTTCCGGGGACTTTTATCCAAAAATCACTGTGTTAATTTTTTGCACTAGCATTTCTTCCAGCGTTTATTCTTCCGGGTTTTATTTGTGTAGGTTGCAGTTTGATTTATTCAGTATTTATTGTAGCAAACGGTAAATAAATTGTTAAATTAAATTAACAATTAGGGGAATAATTTCCAGTTGCTGCAATAGGATTCCGATTTTCCGAATTTTCACACTCAAGTGACCGTGAGCCCTTCCCCCTTCTAAGTATAGTGTCAAGGAAGAGGCCATCATTGAATATACTTATCTCCTTGGACACACCCTCGGGATTATGATCACTCCATGACCTCCCCTCTCCAATGTGACCATAGTATTGAGCAACCTATTTGTTGCACTTCTTCTTTCCCTCACCCTCCATTCCCCTCCCATCATGACCTTGTGGCATCCACAAAGCATAATATTATCAGCAATGATTGTGATAGGGAGTTCTTGAAAGTGATCATTCATTCCACCATTGTGTACTTAGAGGGAAAACCTCGCACTTCTAGATTGACTTATTTTCCTAGGGCTTACTGTTACCTCGAATGGAGATCATATTTTCCCACCTCCCACCCGCTTCATCCTCTCTATGATTGAGTCAACATTTGCTTTGGGATTTGCTACATAAGTAATTATATTGGCAAGCATATGTATATTGATATGACGATATGTTGGTTGCACTAGCTTTATGATTTCACTTAATATTAACATTATGCATGTTAGGGTATGATGCATTGCATACTTATTTTCTCATTAGAACTAACATCATATGATATTTCTCATGAGATATTAGTTGCATTTAGATTAAATTTGCATTTTACTTTCTTGTTGATTTTTACGGCCTAATGTTAAGCATTGATGATCATAAGACACCACAAAAACATGTTGCCCCGTGTGCTTGGGCTTTGATATATGCAGGTAACAGGTCTACGTTACCAAGAGACATTACCAAGAGATTATTAGTGTTCTCGTGACCTCCCGTTCAAGTAGCTTCGCACTTTCTCAAGAGCTCATGTCCCAGTTGGAGATCATATTTTCCCACCTCCCACCCGCTTCATCCTCTCTGTGATTGAGTCAACATTTGCTTTGGGATTTGCTACATAAGTAATTATATTGGCAGGCATATGTATATTGATATGAGGATATGTTGGTTGCACTAGCTTTATGATTTCACTTAATATTAACATTATGCATGTTAGGGTATGATGCATTGCATACTTATTTTCTCATTAGAACTAACATCATATGATATTTCTCATGAGAGATTAGTTGCATTTAGATTAAATTCGCATTTTACTTTCTTGTTAATTTTTACGGCCTAATGCTAAGCATTGGTGATCATAAGACACAACGAAAACATGTTGCCCCGTGTGCTTGGGCTTTGATATGTGCAGGTAACAGGTTTACGCTACCAAGAGACATTACCAAGAGATTATTAGTGTTCTCATGACCTCCCGTTCAAGTAGCTTCGCACTTTCTCAAGAGCTCATGTCCCAGTTGGAGCCAGATATTACCCACCACTTGTGGGTAGTGTAAATAGGAGGAAAAAAATTCTCCTAGATGGTCCTTAGCCGGCAGCCCCTTGTAGCTACCAGATAGCTCGATGTGCCATTATCTCCACCACCTGAGCCAGTCATGTGATCCCTTTCCCACTTGTTATGATTATATGTTTGAAGGTGGGCCTCCCAACCCCAAAGGTATGGCTTTCATTGGTATAGTTGAGTAAATATCCTTACTTGTCATGGGCACTTTTGGGCATGGATTGGTGGGGGGATTCCGCGGAAAGAGTGGGTTAGGTTTGCACTCGTCTTCATTGTCCAATTTCGTGGTTAACCTTGTACTCTAGTCCTGTGGGATCTCCTTTACTGGCCATTAGCTTTAGGGTTGGCACTACATGGGAAACCCCAATTTTGGTTGTGTAGTCCCGCTTCTCGACACCATCCACATCACCCCCCTTCCAATCATTTTAGCCCCATTTGTCTCTTTTCCCATCCAGGTCGACATGTGTCCACTAGGTCCACACAAGTTTAGCTTCCCCCTCCCCTTGTCCACACCTTGGGTCGGGCCTGGAATGATGCCCCGAAGGTTGATGCAGCTAAAAGGAAAAGAAAAAGAAAAAGCATAATTTGGCCACTCTCAACAGGAAATGTACCACAAAATGAAAAAGATGGTCAGGACATACAAATTTAGCACATGGGCAAAAGTCAAACATGAGCTCTAACCCTTATCCATGGCCATCACCCTGGTTCCTATGGGCCTTAGATGAACCCCCTCTATCATTAAGGAACCCATGATTATCCCAACTCTTGGTGGGCGATGAACTACCCCACCTTAGGGGGGTGTCCACTGCTATATACTACACATCATGCTCTCATCCCCTGGAGCCCCAAGCAATTATATAGAAAAATAAATCAAAGGAAAAAAGCATATGAAGAAGGATGGAAAAACAAAGGTCAGGGTAACTCATGTACCACGATTTGCACCCTCCTACACTTATACACCCAGGTGTGGGCTTCCCTTATTATAGCTACCCTTTGTTAAGATTTGTAGCTTGGGAGATACTCCAAACCCTAGGCTTCAAGGTTGTGGAAGTGTTGGCACACAAAAGTCTTTTGTGGGCTTGAAACCCAAGCTTGGGGTTTTGTACCCATCGATGTTGGGGCCAAAACCATGATAAGATTTTGACATGTGATGGGTGGAGATGATAGAGGACATTGAGACGAATCCAACGCAACAAAAATAATCGAATTTTGAGGTCTACAAGTGAAGATATTAATTTTTATATGTTATGGTGGGCAAGGAGGGACATGAAAGCAAGTCGGCCTTGTGTTAGAGGTGCCTTTGGAGGGTTGTTCGATCCCCACATGAAACATATAAATAGAAGTCCTTGTGAAACCCCATAAAAAAATCCCATGGGCATCAATTCATAGAGAAAACACTTCTAAGGCAGTCGAGCTAGAGGAGAAGGCTAGACGTGGAGGAGGAGGATTGTTTTTGTCTCCTTGTGTGTCTCTTTTAGGACCGAGAAGCTACATGAGGTTTCTGCATGCATTAAGGGCAGATTGGATGGTGTTTTGGGGCTATTTGTGGTAGTGTACTCTCTCATACAACATGCCGCATTGATGAGGGGCACCTACAACTAGGTCGCAGGCCTTATTTGTCTTATTCAGGGGGTCGAGAAGCTTCATCTAGGGCTGCAGATCTGTTTCGGGTGAACAGGTGGCTAGAAGGTTGGGTTTTGAGGCCTAGAAGAAGTCTAGGATGAAGCGAGTTGTTGAGGAAACTTTTTGGAGGGAGGTAGCGGTCAAAGGAATTTCTGGAAGGCATGAAAAGAGGGTTGTAGCAACATGCTAACAAGCCCTAACCAGAGTTCAGACATACAACAGTTTACACCAACCCTTGATTACATGAGGTATGTAGGTTTGTTGGTGTTTTTGAGTTGACTTGATGCAGGTGGATGGGTGTCTAAGGGTTGGACAGTTTGTGAAGTCTATTGGCAGTCAAGAGGGAGGGTTTCATAGGTGTTGGATGCCCTAACTGAGCAGATGCTACAACAAGGATTGGTCACTCGTGGTTTGTTGGAGGGCAACGCGAGAGTGGACCAAGTGTGGATAATGAATTGGGCATTTATGGTCTATTGGAGGGAAGTGTGATAGTGCCCAAGTTGGAGCCCGGTGTGCACCATCTTCATGGACTTAAGTGGTTGCTATAGTTGTAGAAGAAGAGCTCAAGGGTCTTATCAGCCAGGAGCAGTTTTAAGCAACCCTAGACTTGTGTGTGGAGAAGGGCATCTACAGCAAAAGACGGGAAGTCCTCCTAGCCCGTGTTCATTGTGGGAGATGGACTTCTTGCAGTGATAGGTCGCAGCCCTGTGTGCCCTATGTTAGTCTTCTTTGGAGTTGCGCAGGAAGACTAAAGTGGGCTAAAGTCGCTGAGGAGTAGCAATTGGCAGTTGTGAGTTATTCACAAATGGAGTTGTAAACAACTCAATAGGATTCTCAATGTGTTGATGCGTTGATGGATGAATGAACAACGAGTGAGCAAATTGGATAGTCGAGTTGCAAGGGCCAGATGGACTTGGATCATTGTTAGAGGCAATGTTGCAGATCGGGAGTCGAAGGACTGGGCAGGTACAGGGTAAGACCAAGGCAACTATGAGAAGCTCTACATCAGCTAGATAGTCATAGTATCTTGTTGAGGGTAGATTAGTTGTCAATGGACTGACACCAACCCCCAGTTTTGTATTCTTGTACTTATGGATATTTGAGGGCCATTATCCCTGGTACGAGAGCCCTAGATTGTTGTATTATTCAGTTGGATTAATATAACAACGATTGGGTTATTGTACATAATTTGTGTAAAAAGTTCTGTATATTTTGTGCACTAGTAGATTCATTGTTGTTTATATTCCGTTGTGCAAAGTAGCCTCATTGTGATTCTTGGTTTGGTAGCGCCAGTGATTTAAAATTCTATCCTAGACGGTCATGGAAAAACAACACCCTTGTAGCATGACATGTGGTCTAGATGATTCCCCTGATCCCCACTCCGCTCCATTACTATATCATTTGCCACCTACCATTTGAGGGATGTACCATGGACATGTTACCCCCTTTAGAGGTTGAAACCACCTAATAGGGTCCTTGATTAACCCCCCATTGAGCTTGGAGACACTTGTACATGCCAAATCCCACTATGGAAGGGCATGCCACCACGAAGTGCCCCATAGGTTCCATGACTTGTAAGCTCTTTTACTTTATTATTCTAATAATTCATTGTATTGGAGGGCAAGGGGATGCATTGGATCTTATGCAGGATTGCAGGTAGCTCTCCATTTGGGGTTTGGTCTCCCTATACGGGGTCCTAGCCCTCCAGAGGGTCACATTGGCACTTGTAGGGTGAGCGTTGAGAGTCATGGGCCTCCACCATAGCAAAAAGTGCTCATGGATCCCCAGCACCACTCGTTGATTGCTTGTGTTCCACTATTTCGGATGAGGATGATGCACCTGGTTCACCATGCCCAGACTGCTCCACACATGCACCATACACTTGGCAGATGTTCCAGGGTCCAAAGGATGTCTTCCGCTGCAGAGGGAGGGCTTATGTCATCATCCTAGCACTTAAAAATTGTCTACACGCATTTTCAATCCACTTGGAGACCCATGAGGATGTCCTTGTGCCGCCACACCCACTTGGGAGCACCACAAGTTCTTGCTTGGAAAACAAGGGGCCAACCCCTTGTCCACTATGTTTAGAGTCAAGTTCTGCATCATGGCACCCCTTGAACTTCATTAGGCCTCCTGAAAGGCCCAACGACTCACTATATTGATTAGTTTATCCTCTTGAGAGGCTTATTTTTATGTTATTGAGTTATCTTGGTAGGCTTGTCACCAAAAGTATTGTTATTATGCACATTATTTTATTTTAGAGGCATTATTAGTCCAAATTAGGCCATTCAAATCCCTTAAAGGATTGTATAAATAGAAGTGAGATGATTCACTTTCATCATCATCACTTGGATTGGATTAGTATCTCTTATGAGATTTTCGCACTTTTTGCTAGGATGAATTTTTGGGGCTTTTTTTGATGCACTATGATGTTTGGATTGTCGCTATTGGTCTTTGGAGCTTCTCTAATGCGAAATTGATAAATGGGTATACTCTCTCTCATGTAAGTCGAAATTTTGATGTTATTCTTGTTATGTAACATTTTAACTGCATGTATATTGTTATCTCTATTCTTGTATGGGCTAAATGTATTGTGAAATTCTTCTGGGACCTTGAATAAGTGATTAAATGCATGTGTTGACCTATGGGGGATTGGGTGAATGTTCCTAGAGGCACCTATTAGGTTAAAGACCTCGAAACTTTCTCTCTTTCGCAAATTTGAAGTATAAATCTCTATTAATCTAGTTGTTGCCCTTGAGGAGGTTAGCAAAGGTCAATTAGGGCTCCTTAGCTCACGAAAATTAATGATCTATGTGTATCTTGACTCCATTAAACCCAAGCAATAAGGCATTGATCCTTATATCGCTTTAGGGGTCAAAATTACTCCTCTTTCCTTCACCTCTCCAAATTCTAGGCCTAACCCTAATAGGTCACCTAGGGCATCACATAAATTGCATTGTAGCCATCCAAACTCTTTGATTTTTGGTCCACTACTGCGCTGGGCTTTTCTCTAGAGGTCCTCCAAATATCAAGCAATTCTAACAGTGTTATCTCGAGATACAGCAAGCCCTAGCCGCAAGACCAACTCTTGCCCTAAGCTAGTTTCGTGTTAGTGTCCTCATTGGGATCATTGCATTAAAATCTCAAGAAAATTAGGCGTTTGATCCTATTTTCTTCCCCAATTAGGTCAAGCCCCCCTCCTTGAGTGATCAACTCCATACCCTTGACCTAGTTTGGGTCCACTTGGCTTCTCTGTGGTCCCACAACCTCTTAACTCATATTCTACAAGTATTACATGGAAGTCATTTCTCCACAAGGATCCTTAGACCTAGGAAGCCTCTTGTCAAGACATATTCTCAAACCCTAGGCTTAAGTATCCTCTTAGTCCTTCCTAGAGAACCCATCACCTCGCTTCTTAAGCAAGTAAACCACATAATTGAGTCTCTCTTGTGAATAGGCTCTGAATCACCTTATGTCCATTCATTAATCTACTCGCTCTTGTGATTCCTCTTATACCAGGTCTCCTCCCATTGATGAAAGTTTGTAAAAAGTTGGGAGCCTTATCTGAGGTGATAGTGAGCTATCGCTCCATAAATGTTACCCCTTGACCTAGTAAGTTGCTCTATAGGATGCCCTTCTAGGACCCCTGCTAGTTTGAGCGGTAACAGGACTTATTAGTGTGGGGGCATATTGTTGACTCAATCGACAATTCAAAGCAATCTTTGTATGGTTGGATGGTTAACTTTGCTTTGGAATGCAAGTCAAATTAACAAAACGGCTTTGGGTTTTGCTTAGTTTTACAGTCTAGTAGTATTCCATACTAGAGTCTGCTATAACTCTCCATCATCTCAGAATATATTCCCCTCCCAAGAAGCCTTTCGAAAACAACCTTGTGAAAATAGACATGCAATGTCCCGAGGGATTAATTGGCTCAAGGGACGAATTAGCCTATCAATCCCTATAGGCTATAATCCTTGATAAAGGGTAAAATCCCAAGATACCCAATGTTTGGGAAAGTTTGGGATAGCTGGGGCAAAAAAGCCCAAAATTAGGGTTTGAAGTGAATTTCACTCGATTAATAAGGAGAAAATTCCCTCAAGGAAATCTATAAATACAAGGGGGTTGGATTCATGCGAGGCATCATGATATTGGATGATTTATCTCTGTTTCTCTTGAGCCTGAGGCTCTAAGGGTTTTAAGGCCCCATTTTTCCCTTGGACTAGTTTCGGTGGAGGTGATCCCACCCTAACTAGTCACCTCTCCTTTTATCTTTTTCTATATTGTTCTGGCATTAGGGAATTTCCTATCCAAGAAGCAGTGAAGTACCTTTGTGGAAGATCTGTGGCATCCTGAAGATTGGACGAAATTCTTCTGAGGTAAATCATCTAGAACAGAGTGAACTAATCCTTCCTGGGCTTGGACGACATTTTCTTAGAGTAATTCATTGACCAAATTTGAATTTCCTAAGACAGCGAAGCACACACTCACCACCCCCCACCCCCGGAAGTTGGAGGTATCTGTCTGAGGCTAAAGCTTGGACAGATCGAGCTTGCTGAGGTTCAAGTCATTACAAGATCATTTTGTGGCAGAAGAAAAGACCAGCTGAAACAAGTCCGAACATTTCTGAGGTGGGATGGAACCCTTGAATAAACCCTGAGGGCATAACTGTGGAACGAATCCAGTTTGGTGTTCATTCGAAGCAGCCTGAGGCTCAAAGAAGGTCTTCCCAACCAGACCGAGTCCTCACTGAGGTCAAACAGAAGTTGGAACAGGCAGAAGTTCCTGAAGCTACTGTAGCAATCGTGCCGCAGATCCTGGAAGGGGTTTCAAGCATATTAAGGTCAGTCGGAGTTCAGTCACATCTCAGACATTTCTCTGTCTAATTGAAACAACTTGGAAATTTCATTGTATCTTGGACAGCCCCTGCAGTAGGATGAGGGTTTCATACTGAAGCCAAAACCGCTCATACAAGTAGAATATAGCTCGGTTCAATCAGTAATCAAGTTCTGAATTAAACTAGCACTGTTGGGAATTATTTATACTGAAGTCCGAAATAAATTAGCAGCGTCTAAAACTAAACTGAAATCAGTTGATTTATGTTGAAGCTTGAATTAGATTAGCACTATTGAAAAACTGTTCTGGAAATTGGTTGATTTATACTGGACAGTTGGACTACATAAATATTTTGAATGATTAAACTATGGTTGACTGTATTGATGAAGGAATAGTGTTAATATCTGAAGGTTATATTTGCACTGGAACAGCCTGTCATGGTCTAAACAAAAGAGAATTTTATTAGTTGCTCTAAAAACCCTAGTGCAAAATTGCCCTAGCATACTACAAGACTGGCATTGAACATAAGGATCAGGGAACAAAAGAAGTATTCTTCAGCAATAATTGTTGTGAGTCTTTGATCTTGTTGCATTGATAGCCTAGCCAAAACCCCCACTACATGAAATGCCAGCTCTATGGAAGTTCTTTACTACTGTACAATGCTAAAAACAAGCATCAATACATATCAAGCATACAACCATACCACCATACATTATTTTTTGTTGTTTTATTTCTGCACTGGCTCTCCTTTCTTATATCAATTAAGTTGCAGATCTGGTAGTACATTTCAGCCATAAAGCAGCTCCTTCACATTTGTATTGATGAGTGGCACCTTTAACCCTCCAAGACTTGATGTAGTAGCTTATTTTCACCAAACACTTTGGGTTAAATTGCTTTAAATTAAT
>Ga0181471_100319_pt1 | contig 10918 bp, 9 predicted proteins | sample InSIn5gowninarea_FD_119083 | JGI IMG/M metagenome (GOLD analysis project Ga0181471, IMG submission 119083) | Clean room microbial communities from NASA Spacecraft Assembly Facility at Jet Propulsion Laboratory, Pasadena, California, USA -... ...
GCTGAGGAATACGCCGGTTTTGTTGGAGCATTGTGTTGACGATGAGGTGGTGAAGATGGAACATGGTATTGTGTTGAGGGATGAGTTGAGAGGGTTTGGAACGAGCGTGGAATGGAAAGAGTATACTACTGGCGAACACTGGATTAAATCACCGGATGGTATTGATGATGCTGTGGCTTTCATTAGGAAGCATCTTCCTGATGTGCCAGGTGACGATGAGCTGGTTTTGGAGGAGTAGCTTTGAGATGAATCTGGAGACGGTGCGCGTAGATCGAATGGTCCTTAGAGTTGCTGCTCCACCCAAAGGACCTGGCGCTCTTATTCGGTCCATCAGCTGGGTGCATGGACCTAACAGATGAGAGGACAAGTTCTGATCGTGGAGGCCTATCCTTAAACATAGGAAGTCGATATGCGAGTCCTGAATGAGCTTGTGTATGGCCTGTTAGGAGGAATTCGACAAGATTAGAGACGTAACGAGAATAATTGATAAAGATCCATATCGGTGTCTGGTTGCAAATGAAAGCAAATCACGAGGACGATGACCATCAAAACTAGGAACAGTGTCGAAGACCAGCAACAAGCTTGTCGCGAATAGCATTGACCATAAATGAAAAGCTTGAGGAAATCGAAGAAGATGAAAAAGTAATAATCTATGTTTGGGAATAATACACTTTTCATACTAAAACTCGTATCGCTACGGTTAATACTGTACTGTATACACGCATACTCGGCAATCAAGGAGCAGCGGAAGAATGCCGGGAGTGTGATCTCCTACCAAACGAAGGTGCAGGACTATGCGGTGGTGCATGGTCAAAATGCGGTGCCAGTGAAGGATTCTGACTTGGTGGCACACTGGTGTCCGTGATCTCCTCCGCAAATACTGGATCATCGCCAGAAGTTGCAGGATGGATTTCTATTCCACTCGTACCCTCAACTCCAGATGGTGCTCGTGATCTCTGGAAGTGGACTGCTTCTGTTCCTTCTGATCGTCTTTCTATTGGCGACCAGCCTCCAGCAACACTGCCGGCTACTATACCGGCCATGGCTGCGACAGGTCCAAATACTGAATTCGAACTGGCGCGAGGTCGTCTTTTCGTCTTTTCTGGTGTAGATGGTGGTTTGGGGGCGTCTGCCTCTGCTTGTGCTGCAGCATAGGCGTTGGCGACAATCTTTTCAGGATCATCCTCTGGCAACTCATTTCTGGAATGTGATTTAGACGAAGCACGAGACCGTGGAAGGAAAGCTTGTCGTGGATGTTGTAGTTTGTATGCCAATTCAGACATACGGCCACCACGAAGCTTCTTGAGGAATGTTAATTCATCTCGTATCTCCTCCAAGGCTGGATTCCACTGACTAATTCCAGCTTCATCATCCTGAATAACAAGGTTTGGACTTGGTTTGTGTCTTCTAGGCAAGCTCGGTATTAATCTGGCAAACAGCTCGTCGGGTACGCATCTTATGACGACCGCAAATGGTATCGACAACACACCCAAGACGATAGAGTAACACCATTCAGCTGCGTTGATCCGATTAATGCTGAAGGCTGCTCCACCAATGAACATAATGAGTATCTGGCCTCCAACGATGAGAAATTGAATACCGATGAACCAGTAGTTTTTGAGCATGCCCTCGAAGATATTGAAGCCGTTGTCAAGGCGTCGAGCATTCCATTGGTTGAATATCTGCATCCAAACGAAAGTGTTGAAGATGGTACTCTGGAGCCTAGCTTGCTCACCTGCCGTGCCGTAGCTTAGAATCGTAACTCCAGCAAAATACAGCACAAAAGTGACGGCAAGTTGATAGATAGCTTGCCCGATGATCATCTTCCACATTGTCACAGTAATCAAAGGCGCTGATTTTGGTTCTGGACGGCGGTGCAGGATAGAAGGTGACGGAGCATCGGTTGCTAGCGCCAGGGCTGCGAAGGTGTCCATGATGAGATTAACCCAAAGCAGTTGAACAGCCGTAAGCACGGACGACTCGTTCGCGTTTGCTACAGCTGTCACAAAAGTGAGCACCACAGCGGTGATGTTGACAGTGATTTGGAACTATCACTGTTAGTGGAAGACCATTGCTTGAGACTGTAAGACTTACCTGGAGGAATTTCTTGACTGCATCATTCACAGTTCGTCCCCACTGAATTGCTTTCACAATAGAGGCAAAGTTGTCATCCATTAGAATGATTGCAGATGCCTCCTTTGCGACTTCCGTGCCTGCAATACCCATAGAGAAACCAACATCTGCAGTTTTGAGAGCTGGAGCATCGTTTGTACCATCGCCAGTTACGGCAACGGTCTCTCCAAGCTTCTTGAGGTGACCCACAAGTAACTTTTTGTCTTCTGGACTTGATCGTGCTAGGACTTGTAGACGAGGAATCACCTGGTTGAGTTGTTTCGGGGTCAATCTACGGAATATAGGTCCTTCCATTGCAATACCACCGGCTGTGAAGATACCACACTCTGTGGCAATTGCCTTGGCAGTCATCAGGTTGTCGCCCGTGACCATGCGCACAAATACACCGGCGATCTGGCAGTCGCGGACTGCTTCAGTAACACCTGGTCGCAATGGGTCTTGAATGCCGACTACTCCAAGGAAGGTCATGTCCTTGAAGACCACATCAAAATCTGCCTGTCTAGGATCATCCCGGGAGACGGCACCTCTTGGTGGCCACTGCTCAAAATCTCGGTACAGCAGACCGATCGTTCTCAATGACCGAGATGCATAGCTGCTGACAATCTTATACAGAGTGTCGACTTGGTCCTTCTTGATTGGACTTTCACTCACGCCTTTCGTAGGTTCGCTAATGATGCGTGAACATTTTGCAATCAGGATTTCCGAAGCGCCCTTGACCAGCATACGATATTTACCACTGGCCATCTTGATGACGACTGCCATGCACTTGCGACCTGAATCAAAAGGCACCATTTGTACGATCTCAGCATTAGCTCTTTCTTCAGCCACAGAGCTAAGACCTAGATAGGTCTGGGCGAATGAAAGGAGCGCGGTTTCTGTCTTCGAGCCAATAAAAATTGTCTTGCCATTTTCGTCGCCTTCGAATGCAGTTGAATTGAGGACAATAGAGTCTTTGAGAAGCAACCTCGTATCTGCTGCAAGTGTTTGTGCGAATTCCGAAGAGGAAACGTCATTCCGGTCGTCCTCGGCTTCCGCCAACTTGTGATTTGTCGCAGCAATCTGATTTGCAGCCTTGTCCTTGTCACCGAACCGAGAAGAAGTGGCTAATGTGCCAGCTACGACGGTCATCTTGTTTTGAGTAAGGGTGCCGGTCTTGTCTGAGCAAACCGTAGTGGCGTTACCCATCGTCTCACAAGCACGCAACAGGCGGACCAAATTGTTGTCCTTCAACATTCGAGTTGTTGCAAATGCCAGTGCCAAGGTAACGGCAAGCGGTAGGCCTTCAGGTACGGCAACCACAATGACTGTCACAGCAACGATGAATATTTGGAGGAACCGTTGACCCTTTTCCTGTGCTCCTCCTTGAATTGAGCTAAGCTTAGCCAAGAATTTGATGAATGCTACAATGAAAAGCAGCAGACCAGCACCTAAGCCAAGCTTTGCAATGTATTCTGCTAGGACGTTTAGCTTAGATTGTAGAGGCGTGGTCTGACCCTCGTCCTTCAACGACATAAGGATCTTGCCGTAGCTCGAGTTCACGCCTGTTGATGTTACCAGGAACATGCCGATACCTTCGGAGACTTTCCCGCCAGACAGTATAAAAGGGTCCATTTTCTTCGTCACCTGGTTGTCCATTATTGCTTGGTACACTTCGTCGCCAGGAGATTTTCGAATGATGTCTGATTCGCCTGTAGCTGAAGACTCGTCACAACGCAGATTGTGTCCTTCGATACATATGCCGTCGACTGGTATCAAATCTCCCGGCTCGAGATGAACCACGTCACCCACCAGGATGTCGTATACAGATATTTCTTGCGATTTTCCAGAACGAACCACTTTGACCATGCGCTCTTCTTTCTTCTTATTAAGCTTGACGAATTGTCGTTCTTTCTGATAGTCATTTAGTGCACCCACAAGAGTGACGACAAGGATAGCAATGATGATGGCAACTCCTTCGACCCACTCCACTCGTGCTTCATGCTGACCCGCCGCAATCTGTGCCGGTGTTGGGGCTTGAACTGATTGATATATTCCCAGAGCTAGAGATATCACAGCCGCAACCGTCAGCAGTATAAGAACCTTGTCGTTGTATGCTATCCATGCAAGTTGCAGGAAAGATTTAGGTTTCTTTTCTGGTAAGCGGTTGTCTTTGTAGATCCGTTTCCGATCGGAAAAATTATCTGTCGTTGTTTTCGCGGGAGCGATTGTCATTGAATCTCTAGTTCTTGTACGCTTTGGCGGTTTGATGTTGCCGAGTTCTGATTTCTCAGCAGCATGAACAGCATCCTCAAATGACAAGGAACCGTCCAATCCAGCCTCGTCAGAACTAAGTCCGCTATAGCGATCTGTCCGAAGACCCTTTTCGAGCCCAGCCAACCCGCCCAATGCATAGAAAGCGGCCAGGCTTTTAGGATTGATCATCTTGTTCAACTGTCCCACGGAGAAAGCAAAGGTGCTATTCTCGACCTCAAAGTCCTTTTCCGTGCCTGGATCTGGATTGAGCGCATCTTTGTCATTGATAATATCGGCATTGCTGAATGCAGACACCTGCCGCGTTATGTCGCCATTGCTAGACGCGACTCTGGTATCACTTCCCAAAGACGTGGCTCGACTTTCCGACTCCAAGGAATTGGCTCTGTCCCGTGAGCCTGGTACAGCTAGAAAGTTATTTGGAGTAGCGCCATCAAGGCCGAAGGTTCTGGGTGAAGAAACGTTGTGCGGCGAGGTCGGTCGACTTTCCCGAATATCAGTTGGGGATTGCGCGGAGACTGATGGTAGTGGTTTGGCCTCGTCCAGACCTTCCGTCCGCAGACGAGGCAGAGGTGTACGCCGATCAAAGCTTGGTCCAGAATTATTTTCTGTTACAGCCGTATCATCTATGCTAATGGTAGGAGCTCGTTGTCGACCCGTCTGACCTTTGCTATGTTCTGTGCCTCCTTCGTTGGGTGACGAAGACATGGTAAAGGAATGCTTGGAAGAGCTTGGTATTGTGACACAGCCGTATGAACGACGACGACGATTCTTGTCCTTTGCTCTTTCAATCCAGCGCCCCCAGACACCGTTGCGGCCTGCCGCAAGTGTGTTGCACCATGTACTACCAACTTATTAAGCGAAACACCCAGCACTATCTCTTCGCGTGCTGCTGGTAACGTATGAACCAGCTCCAATCTCGTTGGGGAGTGAAGCGCTCCTGAATGTACCACGGCTCTTTCCTCCAAATACTCGTACAGTCAATGTTAGGTCTCGTGGTTGGAGAGCATCAATTCGGCAGTCCTTAAGCAATATCGTATTGTATTCCAATTGAGCGACCACGAAGGACGCGGGGAACGTATGTAGCAGGAAAATAATCTGCGTCGTTGGGCATTCGGCCTGGCCAATTAAGAAATTCGTTCTTAGCAAACGACAAGGTTGAAAGTGATAATGAACAAATGACCAAAGGATTGATTACAGAAGTTAGTTGCTCGAAGGGCAGATGACGATCTGACGCTGCTACCATTGATATCAGTATACAGTACAAGCCCAACGGGCGAAGCAGAAGATTGATTCTTACAATACTGGTAGACTAAGCATGAGGATACCAGATGCGCCGGAACAGTGAGTTATGTACGATAGTTGGGGTCGCTTCAGCACCTAGCGTGGCATTAGCCCCTGGGTGCGGGTAGCATCGTGAAGCCTATTGAATGCGAGTCCACTTTCAGATCTTGGCTAACTGGGCTCTGTTCGCCACGGAACTTTCTTTATTGCAAATCAGCTCTTCCAATATGAGCTGTCCACTTAGTATATCCAGACACATTCAATAAAGGGGCTCCTCGATCTGCTGGAATATCTGTGTAGGGCTACTAACGGATTGAAGAACCAACAGACTTGTTACCGAGTCCCGAAACGGTAGCCGACTTGATGTATCAGAGGGGGATTGTACAGTACATCACAATCAGTGCGGGCAGCCAATCATCGCACTTCAGGTCAGATGCATGTTGTTCCTCCGTTCTACACAGCCTCACTCTGTATCCATTGCCTTCGTTCCAGATATGCCAGTGGTTTGCCTTGCCTGTGTCAAGATACTTCTGCAGCATTACGACACATGTGCGAGTAAGACCACCTCATGCCTTCTTTCTGCCATGACCACTTTTTTCCGAGTCAATAAGAATTTCACGAGCTATGCTTGCCTTCCAGAGGAGATTAGCCAAGGCTTTCCAAGACAATACCAAGACAACAGATATGCTCCGGTGTCTTGTCATGACAAGCACAGTGCCCGTTCTCTTCTCCGAGCTTGACATGCTGTATCATAGTCCAAACCTATACGTACAATGTAAATCATCTCTTATGAAGTAGAATAGAGTATGTAGTATCTAGCAGTTAAGTCCCATATATAGATCAATCACAATGACCGAGCGTTGCTGTACGCGAAGCACATTTGTCGACTGTTGTCAAAGGATGAGCAAACAACGACTGGCCATCTTGGTCGATTTACCAGGTGCGGGTCGTGGGTCCTATTGCCGTCCGCTCTTGGCATATTCAACGTTATGAAGGGGGCTGTGCAGATAGCTGCAACTATGCTTTTGAAGGGCGAAGGTCGGGAAGTATCACTGACTCGGTCTCGGACGTGGTATCCCCTGCGTGTTCGAACCTTTCGAGCACCGCCTGGCACAGTCGCCGTTTGGAAAATTTGTAATGTAGGTCATCCCACATAGAAACGGCGAGCCTGGTCACTCCACCGATTACTGGTTGTAAATAGGAATGTAAGGCATGTTCAACGATATTTCTTTCTTCGGTTGCTTGGTCGCGGATGGATCGGTTGTTTTCGAGGATAAGACATTCAATTCCGTCATGATATATGTATAGAATATGATTGTTTCGAGCTCGAGTGTCCTGTATGACGACTGTACAGGTTAATCACCTCGTGCTCAATAACCGTCTCGATAGCACTCTCCGAGCCGTGTAATGAGCTAGCTTGGTTAAGAGATTTGTGTTCATGATCACGCATCAATTCTCAATGTCGTTGAGTTTTAGTGCAAATTGACACAGCATTTCAAAGTCATACTCACGCCGCGACTCAACTCGCCAGAGACCTATCGATCAACTTACTGGTCAGACCTCGATAGGAACAAGCCCGTCAAATTTGTAGCAATAACGAGTTTCCAGAAGTGCATTTTGGTTGCTAACTTAGCTCAACTTCAAGGGAACACTAGACTGCAGAAATTGCCTGCAATTATGAAACCATTGTAATTCTGGCTGTTCTGACTGAGTCAAGTACATGCTGGCAGCGGCTGGCCTGAGCTTGTATCATGACCAAAAAGCGCGTGTGAGATGGTATCAATGCGAATACATTGAGTGATCGTTGCTTGCACAGCAGATCCACCCCTCGGCCAGAAATCTCCCCTCTTTTGTAGACGTTTATCGGTAGACAAACATAAGTAGTGACGTGCCTGACGTTTCCTCGTCTATGGAGAAAAGATATAGTGAATACTTGAAGAACCCAGGGACCAGGAAAGCTTGATAGCCACTTGCCGTGCTCGTGACTCAACAGTGAGCACAAGGCGACCGATGATGGTCTTCCAGGAAATGGGGTGTGTCATTCAGACCGCACAAGAAGGCAGATCGGATATTGCGTTGCTGTGGTATGAAGGACGGAGAACAACAAGCAAATGAAGCCCGGATACATGATACTGAGGCGACGTTCAGTGGGCAACATGTTTCTGAAGGTAGCGTAAGTGCTCACTTTAGAGACCAAAAATGTTTGTATTGGGGAGAAAAGCCAATGAGTAGTCAGAACAACGACTGATATTGGTGACACGAACTCGACGCGTCGAAGTGCATTCTGACGCGTACCCCACATACCTATCATTTCACCTGGGCTTTACTCAAACAAGACAAAACAAACACATTTTTCGCTAGTTACCTACAGTAGTCGCATTGGTGCTTGGAGTATATGCTTGTATCGTCATGAAATCGTCTATGAAGAGACTTGCGAAGGATCAGATCGCCCTGCGGAAAAGCCTACCTCCTAACTACTTCTTCGCAGACGGTGATGACGGTCAATCTCTTCCTGACGACCTGACTCAGCTTCTCATATACCTTACAGGGCCCGAGGGCACGCCCTACTCACAAGGCGTTTGGTGCTTGCGGTTGAACATTCCTATCGACTATCCACGATGCCCTCCTACAGCTACCTTTCAAACACGAATATTTCATCCCAATGTGGCTGAGGAGACCGGCGCAGTCTGCTTGGAAACACTCAAAAGAGATTGGGACCCGATATTGACGTTAAAGGACATTCTCACCACAATCTCATGTTTACTCATACAACCAAATCCGGACTCTGCATTGAATGAAAAGGCTGGAGTTTTGGTACGTCAAGATTATGAAGCATTTAGTCGACAAGCGCGGTTGATGACCAAGATCCATGCGCCAATCCCTAAGCACTTTGCAAGGCCCGCCCAGGAAGCAAAAAGAAGGGGCGATGACCGAGAGGAGGAGGAGCCTCAAGCAGCGCAGATCACACAGAGGCAGTCAACGGATGGACAGGTCGGCACGAAAGATCCTGTTTCGAAGGAGAATCTGCTGGCGGATTCCGTTGCAACACCTAAAGACAGAAGTGATAAACCTCTGAAACGGTCATTGGCGGCAGCCGCAGTGCCCACGGACTTGATACAGGAAGCAGATAGAGAGGCCGAATACCAAGCAAGACGAAAGTCGCCAAAGCACTCTCATCCTTCAGAACAACCTCAGGATACTAGTTCCGGTGTGAGATGCGGTGGCATCGGCGAGTTCATGAGGGACTGTGCTTCGCATGAAGAGGACACATTAACATCCAAGAAAGTCATCTTTCGAGCGCAGTGGGCGTCAGCTTCAGGAAAATTGCAACTAAAGGCACGAATAGGTATTCGACGATTATGAAAGCCAGTTAAAACACCTCCAAGCTGGAAGAGAAATGGACATACTCCAAAGCTTCGTCACTAGAGCTGCAGTCGCAAAAAGTGTTCAAGTGATGTGTCGAGCCTGCACAGAACTATCAACTAAACATTCATGATGTTATCACTCTGAATCACGGCCAGATTCATACAGTATGTTCGAGGACTCATTTGCACGCGAACATGTCGTGGTTGCTACATATTTACCACTGTCGTGCAAGCTTCAGGTTTTGGTAAACAAAGATCGGCGCTAGTCCGGTTGCCACATGCACCAGCCACGCCAAGCATTAGCTAGCACGTTTCCATACTTAGCTAGTGCCTGCCACCAGCCACCTCGCCAATTTCAACCTCTCTTTTTTCTTGTCAGCAAGTGGTCCAGCCTCGATTGTTTTGGTGGTAGTGAGTCCGAAACCGATAATCACAGCATCAGTAGCCACTAACATGCTATCCGCCGTTTCCTGCCATTCCAAAAAGGTAAGTATGATGGTTGTAGACACAACGTATTTATGCTGCTTTCGTGACCGTGCTTTTGACATTCAGCATCAGCCTCAAGCAAATACCAATAGTACTCACTTCAATACACACTCTAGCAAACACCACATCCTCAATTTACCACTTCATCCAATAGCACCAAATCATTCAGAATGTTTTCTACAACACGAAACGCTTTGCTCACAGTCATCCTTGCCGCCTCATCGACACTCGTGGTAGCCTCCCCAGTAGCCCAGGCAGTTACATCAAGCAGCAACTCTGTCGCAAGTATGCCCTCGGTGACAGCGTCAGCCGCTTCCTCAGCAGCCAGTCAGTGGACCCAAACAACAGTATGGTGGACGCCTGAAGCCTCCGAGTCAGAATGGAGCTGGTCTACATGGGCTTCAACACAATCCGCATCCTCGCTATCCACAGTTATAGCTGTGGCCTCGTCTACGGCTGTCGCTACAGTTACGTCAGCATCCTCATCAATCTCCTCAGCAGCATACTCGAATCCTTTCACTATCTACACTACTATGACTAACTCAGATGGTGTCATCACTGGCATGCCTGCTGTGGTAACATCTCAGCCTACACAAGCGTCTGTTGTTACAGTCTGCTCAGGCTGTCCCAGTGTCCTCAGCAACGAAGCGAGCTGGAAGAGCAGCGTTGCTGCGCTCTCAACCACAGCCAAGGTTGCTACTGCAAACACTACCGCCTCCACGCTCTCTAGCGCCAGCCGTAGTGCCAGCTCAAGTGCTAGTTCAAGCGGTTTCCAGCAAGCCAAGAGTACAAGCGCTGCTGCAAGGAACAACGTTGTTGGAAGCGGCGCTGCTCTTCTCGTCTTGGGAGCTTTTGCTGCACTCATCTGAGCTATGCTACGAGTGGAGGGTGGAATATATATGGATGACCTACAACCGAAACATTGTACACCAACACGTTAAGCAGGACATTGGGTGAAGTTTGCATAGCATGCTATCAATAAAGGCGTATGGACAGCGACGGCGTTTAGGAACTGGAAATAGACACGATACCTATGGTTTAAGATAGATATGTATAGCTACGGCTCTTTTAGTCGAGCAAGTAACTCACGATGTCTGTGAGCACTGAAAAATGAATACTCTGACAGTCAATGTTTCCAATGATTTTTAGTTGCGTGTTTTACAAATTGAGCTACGTCCTGCAATGTGGAGGACAATATGATCGTGCAAAAGTGCAACTGCAAGGACTCACCCGCCACTTCCTCAAACCATGTTTCCTATAAGTTCCTCTTGCGCTGTGCGATATTCTGCCATTTTGAATGCTCAGCGTGCCAGTTCTAGTTTTGTATGTTCACATTTGACTTCCCCCATAATTGCCACCCCTGCTCAACTGACTCTCGTGACACATATCTTGCAAAAGAC
>Ga0181471_100611_pt1 | contig 10915 bp, 14 predicted proteins | sample InSIn5gowninarea_FD_119083 | JGI IMG/M metagenome (GOLD analysis project Ga0181471, IMG submission 119083) | Clean room microbial communities from NASA Spacecraft Assembly Facility at Jet Propulsion Laboratory, Pasadena, California, USA -... ...
AGCGCCGAGGAGGTCAAGCAGGCCAGGCGCGACTACGTCGCGGATGCTCAGAAGCTTGGCTGCCCACCTGCCCCCGAAAAGGCAATCGTTGTCATGGACGAGCCCGACCGCCCGCAACCCAGACTTGACAGAGAGACCGACAGAGGTTATGCTGTCAGCGTAGGTAGAGTTCGTGAGGACGAGAGCGGCATCTTCGACATCAAGTTTGTCGCTCTGAGCCACAACAGTGAGTGCAATACCTTTCGAAAGCTTATGAGCAAAACGCTAACTTTTCATAGCCGTCATTGGTGCTGCTGGTTCTTCCATCCTCAACGCAGAGGCTTGTGTTCTCAAGGGCTTTGCGTAAATGCAGTCCACGAATGTTTGTTATGTAGTTATGGATGCAAGATATACTCACCAATACAATACGAAAAGCTTGAACAATCTCTTTAGCCATCTCGTAATGCACGATGTTTTTGGTAAAAAGCACTTTGTCCGAAGAGAGCGTGCATTTCGTCACTCTCTCTTCGGACCCATTCATGATTGCGAATACCATTGTGCATTTTGACGTGCAAATTATCGCGTGTCATTGCTATAGGAGAGTCAGAATGAAAAGTAAAGGGGGCCTGTATCATGGCATGCTCTCATCACCTACACAACCCTATTCATATCATCACAAAAAGGCACGATCATTTTCAAAGTAAACGGGTTGGCCAAAGAGAGTTCAGATTGCTTGTCTCCCTATACTAGGGTCCTTCCTGTATACCGCTCTTAAGTCTTACAAAGCATACACTCGCACTTAGCAACCTTGGCGTCCTCATCTCCCTTGACCATATAGTAAGGATCCCTCTTCATAAGCCAAGACACATGCTTAGCAAACTGCGAACCAGACCTGAAGCTCTTGCCGCTAGGATGACCCCACAGGTAAAGGTCATCTTTGCTTCCATCCTGGCGAGTGACGTAGAAGAGGGCGTAGTTTTCGAGGAAATCGGAGAGCAAGGGGATGATGACCGGAGTCTCTGATGGAGTTGTCGTTAGTATGTATGCGTTCAAGGCTAATGGTTGTGGTGGAGGTAGGGGTAGCTTTTACTGATTGCGAGTTCTGCAGCGATGCTGTTGTGGAAGCTGACGGTGTGGCTGTGCTGAGCTGGTTTGCTGCCGCTGGTGCCATTGGGGTGTTTGGATTGATCGCCGTCGCTGGTGAGGCGGTTGAGGAGGACGACGCAGGGTTTCTCTTCTGTGGACTGGGTGGTAGTCATGATTGATGTTTGCTTTGGGGAGATGCGTGATGAGAAGAGGAATGCGTCACGTGGGATGCTTTTATAGAGTACTGTATCAACCCACGGCATGTGATTGTCTCGGCGATGGAAGCTTGGATACGAGGGCGCTGTCTGATCGCCCAATGGGGAACAACGACGGAGATGGTCGTCGCGGCTACAGTATTCGGAGCGTATCAGAGCAGAGCAAGCATGTTCACGATGAGATATCAGAGCAGCAGGGAACATGACTTTTGAAGGAAGTAAAGCATTGTGCACCGTTTGTATTCGAGCGAGAGTGTATTTGATTGAAAAAGAAAAGCAAGCCATGGGAAACCTTTCGCCCATGATCGAGAAAGCCATATGATCATTCATGGCTTTCCTCCCGAAACCCCCTTATGCCCAAAGTCGTAAGCCATCCGTTGTCGTGAAGAAAGAACATGAAGTGAAAAGTGATCAACTGTTCACAAAGAAGTGAAGAGAATGTCAGGAAAACGCCGTTGCTGATGCTTGGAGGGAAACAAAAACGAGGGTGAGTAAGACATGTCCTGCATGTTTGTTGCGTGAAAAGCAAGTTTGAAAGTGCTACGCTGGCGGCACTTAGATGAGACCGTGACCGTGGGTCTGCTTTGCGTGGCGACGGATGAAGTCGCGCTTGGCCTTGGAGGCACCGCCTTGCTGGTAGACCTTGAGGTAGTTGACAGCCCAAAAGGCATCCTTGAATGCGGAAGGGTTATTGGCGACGAAGTCAACGCACGAGGAGGCAGAGCAGCCGTCGTTGAAGAAGGTCTCGCCAGCCCAGGTGCCACAGAAAGTGGTGTCGAAGACGATGGCGTGGTTGTAGAAGTAGCTGTCGAGGTCGCAGCCGCGGAAGTTGGCCATGGGTTGGCCGAACTTGCTGACATCGGGCTTGCCGTTCTTGATGGATGAAGGAATGTTGTTGCGAGGGAAGAACCAGACGTTGATGTGCTGAGAGGTCCACTCCATGGCGTAGACACCACCACCAATGGCGTTAAAGCCGGTACCTGCACTCGAGCTGGAAGGGGACAGGAAAGCGCAACCGGCGCCATCACCTGCAGACTGTTGCGTGTTAGCTTATCATTCAGATTAGAGGTTACAGAAGAACGAACCGAGCAATCGCTGCCTTCGATTCTACCGCTCTGAGAGGTGCCAGAGATGGAGCAGCCAGGCATGGTGTGACCGGACACCTTGTTCTGGCTGGCGAGGTTGGCGAACTCGATAATGTCGATCTCGCCGGACTGAGGCCAGTTGCCAGTCTGACCAAAGGTCCAGAAAGCAGGCCAGACGCCGCACGAGCTCTGAGGCATGTGGGCAATGTCGGCGATGAAGAGGCCATGGGTGAAGGTGTCCTTGCTGGTCATGCGCACAGAAGTACGACCGCCGTTGGCACCATTGGCATTGAGATGAGTGTAGGAGTCGACGCCCCAGGTGGGAACGCTCTTGTTCCAGATCAGACCGTATTCAACAGCATGGTCGTGAGAGACGTAGTTGGTAAAGCCCTGAGTAGGGTCGGGGCCGGTGAAGAAGTCGAACTGGTTGTAGAAGTTGTTGCCCGAGAAGTCCTTGACGAGCTTGTAGTTGGCAGCCGACACCAGGCCGACGAGAAGCGAAAGGCTCAAAGAGAGTGATGAGCGCATCTTGATCAACAAGATAGAGTGATTGGTATGTAATGAAGGTTGTTGAGAAAGAAAGGTTGTTGTTCAAGGAAGGAAGGAGAAGAGGGAACGAGAATAAAAGAGTGACTGGGTGGAAGTCTTTTGACGATTTCACAACAAACGTTCCAGTTGGTAGAAGTGAGGGAAAAGTAAAGAGTTTATACTCAAGCAAATCACATGCATACGATCACACTTGAAACACAGGCTAAGTGAGGGACAAACAGGAGTGAGTACCTTTCTAGAGCCATGCTAGATGCTACGCCGTGCCAACGGGGCGTCACACACGTGGCGTACTCGAACAAACCATTCAGGACCATCATTTGGGCCTTTAGGAATATTGTAGTTTGCTGCACGATTCGCACAGCTGCATGGCACGGCGCAAACAAGCTTTTAGGCTGTGCGGAGACGCTATTCACGACCGCCTACCAGGTAAAAGAATGATCTTTGCGCGACCAGTTCTGAAACCTGACTGTGAGGGTGTGAAGAGGCGCATGACAAGTTGGGTCAGGGGGAGATGTGGGTGCACTGAAGATTCGTTATGCAGGTGCAGTGTTTGGCAGTGGAAAAGGCTCCCTGCAGAAAGTGCCCCACTCTCTCCAAGAGAAGGAACGACCAAGCACCAAAAGGAAGGAAGGATATCAAATGCACGAGAGGAGACGATGCTTTGGTAAGTGCGAATGAAATGGCAGGAAGCACAGAACAGACAAAGAATGGCATACGGCAGTCAGGGATGATGCGGCGGTAGTGAGTGAATCATGGCCAATCGTTGGATACTGTCGGACATGCAGAAGACGCATCGCAGCGACTCTAGGCCTGAAGCTCCACCTAGGGCAGGTGTATGGAGGAGTCGGACAAGGATGGTGACAGTGCCGGAGTGCCGCAGACAAAGCAGGCAAGAAAGCGACATGTCTCTCTATGTGACAGAGGCATCACTTGGACAGCGTGGCAGTCAGTTGACGTTGAAGTGGTGATGGGCAAGACGATGCGAAGCGGATCAACGCCGCGCTTGGCACTCCCGCTTCGGTCTCGTGGTCGGCCTGGCGCGTGCTTCCTGACAACTTTTTTGTTCTTTCCTTCGACGACGACATTTTTGTACATATGCACTCCACCATGCCGAAAAGGAAGAGAGATGGCTCGGAGGCGTCTGCCAGTGACGCAGAAGGTGTAGAGACCGGTGTCAGCATTCGCCAACACAGAGTGCAACACAAGTTGGAGCTTGCCCATAAGCAACTTGCTCGTGCCTTCAAGACGGCAAAAGGCTTCGAGGCGCAAAAGTCTGGAAGGCGGCGCAAGACTGCTGGCGCAAACTGCGATGAGAAGGAGGTCGCGCGCATAGAAGCCGAGACTGCTGCTTTGAAGGTGGGTCGTTCTTGACGTATCTCTTTCCGTTTTCTTCCTCGTTCTGCTCTTTCCTCATGCACGCTGCTCAATGCGTTCATCCTGCTCCTTCCTTGCGTACCGCAGTATACTCACTGCTACTGCTTAGACACTAGATCTCTCTGCCACGGCACGCAACTATCTGTACAAGTCTTTGATCAAGTTCAAAGCCGTTGCTCAATCACCCGACCTCCCCAAAGCCGTGTCCACTCCACCACCACCGATCACCGACACTGCAAAGGCCAACGTCATTGCTCGACTATGCAACTCGAACCCTGTCAAGGAAGCCCTCCCTCCATTACTCAAGGATCTACAGCGCGCTCTCGGAATTGAACCTAAGGATGTAAAAGAGGGAAAGAAGCGACTGAGGGCCAAGGACATCGAGAAGCAGAAGCAGGAGGAGCTGTCAAAATCACAATCGACCAAAACATCACGGCCTGCCGCTGACTCCGAGTCTGGTGATGTCAGCATGGCAGAACCTGACGACGAGAGCGACGTTCGGCAACCCACACACCGCAAGGAAAATGCACGGGAAGCTGGAGATGGCAGCGATGATGAATTCGCAGAGTTCAATGACAGACTCGCTGGTTCTGATAGCGAAGACGACGAAGCAAGCGACCATGAGATGGGGCCTACAAAAGGCAAGGCATCTCGTGCTGCAGCATTGCGAGCGGCTCTCGGCGACTTGTCTCGATCAGCATCTGTATCACCTTCACCGTCTGCCTCGCCGTCGCCGTCACCCTCTCCGGAACCGGATTCGCCGCCAGCCAGGACTACCAAAGCCGGTACATCGGCCTTTGTTCCTTCTCTGACTATGGGGGGCTACTGGTCTGGCTCAGAGTCTGAGGCTGAGGACTTCGAGGACGGGCCACCCAAGAAGAACAGAAGAGGTCAACAAGCACGACGAGCCATCGCCGAGAAGAAGTTTGGCAAGAACGCGAAGCATTTACAAGGGCAGGAGAAGGCAAGCAAAAATGACAGAAACGCTGGCTGGGATGCGAAACGTGGCGCAACCGATAGAACAGGTCCACGAGGTGCTCGCGGAGGTGCACCTCGAGCCCGCTTTGAGAGACCAGGTCAGGATCGGGGGGTCAGCAAAGATGATGCCCCTCCGAAGAAGAAGCACAGAGATGACCAGGGCTCGTTGCATCCCTCTTGGGAAGCTGCGAAGAAGGCAAAGGAGGCCAAGAAGGTCACGGCGAACTTCGAGGGCAAGAAGATCACTTTTGACTAATCGAGTAGGACTTTCAATGCAACCAGAAGAATCATCTCGAACCGCAAACGTTTGTCCTATCACTCCACCCTTTTGTCTGCATTTGAGGGAGCCTCTCGAGGTGAAGTTTTCCATATGTGTAGCTGTGCAAATGCACGTTTTTTGAGAGGAGGCAGCTCGTCCACAGAAAACGGCTGATTGTCGCGCTTTCCCTGGCCACGATACTTGCCCCGAAAAATACCATGCATTCGCACAGCTCCCGCGCTTCTGAGTGAAAGCGCGTAGGAAGATGATGTGATTGAAGGAGTTTGGTCCGTCTGCCTATCACTTTGTAAGCAAGCATGCTCACATAATCCAACTCCCGCCAAGGCGGATGCGATAAGAATTGAAGCAGGCAGGATCTTCTGTTGAGCTTCGGGACATGACTTCCGCTTGAATCAGAATCTCCAGCGATCTCCACAAGCGTTTGAGGGTTGCATGCGAGATTTGTGGATGCCCGACAACATTTCCTTTTTCGCCGATTTTTACACCCTTAACTCCGTTGAACTCGTTCAGGCACACAGAGCCTCAAGATCCACATGCGGTAAAAGCTCGACAAGGCTTCGGCAGAAACTACTGTTAGAATACTCTAATGTGGACAAGATCCCTTCGCTGCCTTATCGCAACCCCTTAAGGACATCGAAGGAAAACTAATCAATTATCTGCAAGGAGCCACCACCATCGGCCGAAGACTGGAAACGGAGAAGTCTGCGTTTCGGTGGGGGTATGGCGAAAGCTCTATCATTTTCAAGAGCTTTCGTTCTTGTTCTTTCTAATTTTCTCCCCTGGCATCGTCTGGTGTGTGAACCGAGATAGGCGGACCCACCTTATCAATCTCTCACCTAAATTTGGCCCGCGCTTTGGTATTACACCAGAAGAGTCGCGGACATTTTTTCGCAAGCGCTTGCGGTTTTTTTATCCAACGCATGCCAAGTACTTGCTTTTCTCGACTCGGGCTGCCGCGTTCGTATGTGGCATCTACTTGATTCAAAGAACCATGAACAAAAACCGCCAGAACCACGGTTGAAAAATTTCAAGAATAATTTCGAAGCAGATGCACTTGGTATGCGGTTCTAAGGTTGCGATTCAGATCTGGAGAAAGGCGTGGAATGTTTGAATAAGAACGTGGATCATCTTGGCTCTGACGCCTCTTTACCATCGTTCCGCGGCCTGACCAACCCTGAAACCTTACTCAACGCCTTTAACAGAGACCCCCATTGTGCGACCGAGATAGGTACACCCCCAGATGATGCATACTCAAGATGAAGAGCAAGATACATTCATGCAATGCAAGCCTTTTACCAAGAGAGGCGGATGGCAGTAGAGGTATCCAAAGACGCAGTGGTGACGGCAGAAATACTACACCCGCTACTGTATGTCTGAATAAGCTCCAATTCGATCTACACTCGCGCTACCTGACTTCGGCCGACGGCCACGGCTCAACAGTCGTTGAATTGGTTGGCGCTGACGTCGATATCAAAATGTGTTTAGATCTGCTCACATTATTCATCAGCCGCGCTCTATGCTAACTCCGAACCTTGTGTATGTCAATGCCGTGTTCAAATTTCTTTTTGAAAGAACCCTCTTCCCGCGTGTCAATCTGTTTGGTTCCCTCCCTTTTTCCTGTGACGCGACCGCAAACACCGGTCTCCATTCTTTGACACCGCACGCCTGGTCTGTATCCAAGACGGTGTTTTTCTCGTTTGATATCAACCACTTTTAATTCCATATCGCCATTTACCATACAAATATTTCTTGAACACTACATACCAACGACATCATGTGGGGTAGCGGTCTACCTGACGATCCGCGTATAGCTCGCCTCGAGAGTCAAGGAGGCCAAAATGCCTGGCACAACCCTTCTGAGCCTCGTGCTGAACGACTGCACAAAGATCACGACTCCCAATCGTCCAGCTCAGACGATGTAGACCGTAGCGGTACCTGGGGCGAAAGAGATGCAGGCATTCCGAATGAGGTCATGGCTATGGAGGACTACAGAGCATTGAGAAGGGAGCTCACCAACCGATCCCGAACCAGCGCACACCAATCCCTGGGTCGCAGACAATCTTCGAGGAGACAAAGCACAACCACCGATGCTGCCGATGAGGAGTCCCAAATTGGAAACACCGAAGCCCAACCTAAGGACGAGGACGACTTCGAGCTCAGCGATTTCATGAGAGAGGGCCATCTTGGTCAACGCAAGGGCGACAAGTCTGCAAAGAAGGTTGGCGTGGTATACAAGAACCTCACCGTCAAGGGTGTTGCAGCTGGCGCTACTTTCGTTCGTACCTTACCCGATGCAATCATGGGCACCTTCGGACCGGACCTATACCACATCCTCTCGAGGTTCATTCCCTTTCTTCGCGGTAAGAACGGCGAGTTGAAGACACTCATTAACGACTTCTCGGGTGTCGTAAGAGATGGAGAGATGATGCTGGTTCTTGGCCGACCCGGCTCTGGTTGTACGACATTCCTCAAGACTATTGCCAACGATCGCGAGAGCTATGCACAAGTCGACGGTGATGTCTCATACGGTGGCATCCCTGCCGACAAGCAGAGAAAGATGTACCGTGGTGAAGTCAATTACAACATGGAAGATGATGTTCATTTCGCTACACTCAACGTATGGCAAACGTTCATGTTCGCCCTCCTGACGAAGACCAAGAAGAAGGCCAAGGGCGATATTCCTCTTATCGCCGATGCTTTGATGAAAATGTTCGGAATCAGCCACACAAAGATGACTCTCGTTGGTGACGAGTACACAAGAGGTGTTTCGGGTGGTGAAAGGAAAAGAGTCTCGATCGCTGAAACTCTTGCATCGAAGAGTACTGTTGTATGCTGGGACAATTCGACTCGTGGACTTGATGCTTCGACAGCTCTGGATTACGCCAAGTCCCTTCGCATCATGACAGACGTCAGCAACAGGACCACTCTCGTAACTCTCTACCAAGCAGGACAAGGCATCTACGACCTCATGGATAAGGTCCTCGTTATCGATCAAGGACGTTGTATCTTCACTGGACCAGCTGAAGCCGCTAAGCAGTACTTCATCGATTTAGGCTTCGAATGTCCCGAGAGACAGACCACCGCCGACTTCCTGACTGCCATTACAGATCCCGTAGAGAGAAAGTTCAGACCAGGCTGTGAGGCTAGCACACCGAAGACACCTGTTGAGCTGGAACGCGCATTCCGTGAATCATCCTTCTACACTCGCAATCAGCAAGACATCGAAGTTTATGAGCAGCATCTCCAGCAAACCAATCACGAGGATGCTAAAGAGTTTGAAGAGGCAGTACAAGCTGGAAAGTCGAAGACTGTCACCAAGAAGTCGCCATACACCGTCAGCTTTATTCGTCAAGTGCTTGCCTGCACACAGCGTGAGTTCTGGTTACTATGGGGAGATACATCAACGCTCTGGACAAAAGTCTTCATTATCATATCGAACGGTCTTATTGTCGGGTCTCTTTTCTACGGACAACCTCTCAACACCGATGGTGCTTTCTCTCGTGGTGGTTCCCTTTTCTTCTCTATCCTTTTCCTTGGCTGGCTGCAACTTACAGAACTGATGAAAGCGGTCAGTGGACGTGCTGTCGTCGCTCGCCAAAAGGAGTATGCTTTCTATCGTCCTTCCGCTGTTAGCGTTGCCCGCGTCATTGCCGACTTCCCTGTCATCCTGGTCCAAGTTTGCCTGTTCACCATCATCATGTACTTCATGACAAATTTGGACGTGGACGCTGGCAAGTTTTGGATTTATTTCCTCTTCGTGTACACCAACACCATCTGCATAACTGCCCTCTATCGTATGTTCGCAAGTTTGTCACCAACCATTGATGATGCTGTTCGCTTCTCTGGTATCGCTCTCAACTTGCTTATCATCTACACCGGCTATGTTATCCCCAAGACACAGTTGCTCAACGACTACATCTGGTTCGGTTGGATCTATTACATCACCCCCATCAGTTATTCTTTCGAGGCCGTGCTAACTAATGAATTCTCTGACCGCACAATGGCTTGCGCCCCGGACAATCTCGTTCCTCAGGGCCCTGGTATTGACCCAGCATTCCAAGGATGTACCTTGACCGGTGCTGCAGTCAACGCTCAATCTGTAAATGGTGCCGACTACCTCCAGACACAATACACCTACACCCGTGCTCATCTGTGGCGCAACTTTGGTGTGGTGGTTGCTTACACTGTCCTGTATCTTCTTGTCACCATCGCTGCCACCGAACTCTTTAGTTTCGTTGGTGGTGGTGGCGGTGCTTTGGTCTTCAAGAAGTCTAAGAAAGCAAAGAAACAAGTCAAGCAAGCCGGTGCCTCCGACGAGGAAAAGGCTGGATCCGACGAAAGCTCTAGCGACACCGCCATTGGTGGATCAACGACTGGTGAAAAGGAAGAGCAAGATGCTCTGAACTCTATCGAGAAGAGCGAGAGTATTTTCACTTGGAGAGATGTCGAGTACACCGTGCCTTACCAAGGCGGCGAGCGCAAACTTCTCAACAAGGTCAACGGTTATGCTAAGCCTGGTCTCATGATCGCCCTCATGGGTGCTTCTGGTGCCGGAAAGACTACACTCCTCAACACTCTCAGTCAGAGACAGAAGATGGGCGTAGTCCAAGGTGAGATGTTTGTCGACGGTCGCCCTCTTGGCAAGGAGTTCCAGCGTAACACCGGTTTCTGTGAACAGATGGACCTTCACGACGGTACCGCAACCATCAGAGAGGCTCTCGAATTCTCTGCCATTCTTCGCCAGGACCGCAAGATCCCCCGTGCTGAGAAGATCGCATACGTCGACACGGTCATTGATCTGCTGGAGCTCAATGACATGCAGGATGCTATTATCTCCTCTCTCGGTGTCGAACAACGTAAGCGTCTGACCATCGGTGTAGAGCTTGCAGCCAAGCCCTCGCTGCTGCTCTTCTTGGACGAGCCTACTAGTGGTCTCGATTCTCAAAGTGCATACAGCATCATTCGCTTCTTGAAGAAACTTACAGCCGCTGGTCAGGCTATTGTCTGCACCATCCACCAGCCTTCATCGGTCCTTATTCAACAATTCGACATGGTTCTCGCCCTTAACCCAGGAGGCAATACATTCTACTTCGGGCCCATCGGCGAGAACGGCAAGGATGTTATCGACTACTTTGGTGCTCGCGGCGTCAAGTGCCCTCCAGCCAAGAACGTTGCAGAATTCTTGCTCGAAACCGCCATCAAGCCAAAGAAACGATCCGATGGATCGAAGATTGACTGGAACGAAGAGTGGCGCAACAGCAAGGAAGCTCAGGCGGTGATTGATGAGATCGATGGACTAAAACGTATGAGAAGCGAATCGACTCACGCTAATCACAAGGAGGAAATAAATCCAAAACTTGCCAGCGTCC
>Ga0181471_100612_pt1 | contig 10881 bp, 12 predicted proteins | sample InSIn5gowninarea_FD_119083 | JGI IMG/M metagenome (GOLD analysis project Ga0181471, IMG submission 119083) | Clean room microbial communities from NASA Spacecraft Assembly Facility at Jet Propulsion Laboratory, Pasadena, California, USA -... ...
CCAGGGAACAGATTCCCATATTTTGTTAAATGAAGACCATTTTATTAACTGAATTTAAAGGAAAACATCATGGGTATTATGAAAAATGGCCCTCATGGGCCGGTAAATGGTAAGGTTGGCAACCTGGTAACGTACAGGGTGCTGAACAAGGATGTGGTGAGGATGGTAGGAGAGAACAATAAGGCACCTTCGGTAAAGCAGCTGGCTTGCAGGCAGCAAATGGCTGCGGTGATTCGGTTTTTGAAGCCTATTGTCGAGTTTATTAATCTGGGTTTTATGGTAGAGGCGGCTAAGGCAGATCGGTATGCGCATAATATGGCGGTGTCTTTTAATAAGCGGCATGCTTTGGTTGGGGAGTATCCAGGGTTGTTGATTGATTATACTGAGGTGCTGGTGTCTAAGGGTAGTTTGCCTGTGGCTGTTGATGCTGCGGTTTCAATAGTGCCGGATGGTTTGCGGTTTAGCTGGGCTACGGGTTCATGGATGGATTTCCCTGAAAAGCGGCATGTTGCAATGCTGATGGCTTATTTTCCGGAATTGGGTACGGCTGCTTATAGCCTGAATGGCGCGAGGCGGGATGAAGGAACTGATCTGTTGTTGTTGTCTGATGATTTGAGAAGTGCTTATATGGAGACTTATTTGTCTTTTGTGGCTGTGGGAAGCAATGAGGTAGCGGATAGTGTGTATTTGGGTGGTTTGAATAAGGGGTGCATTTGGGAATAAAAGAAATTTGTTCATTGTTCACTAATTAGCTAACTTTGTTATGGAAGAAAAATCCATCAGGGATGTATATTATTATAAAGATTATTATCTAGACTTTTTTGAGTCATTAAAACCAGAGGTACAGAAGAAGTTCAACTGGACGTTGCAGCTGATATCAACCCTTGATCGCGTTCCTGAGAAATATTTCAAACATTTAACCGGCTCAACCGGGCTTTATGAAGTCAGAGTTGAGTTTGGTTCAGATATATATCGCGTTTTTTGCTTTTTTGATAAAGGAAAACTGGTCATATTGATCAATGGATTTCAAAAAAAATCGCAAAGAACGCCAAGCAAAGAGTTGCAAATGGCTGAAAAGCTTAAAAAACAATACTTCGATGAAAACACAAAATAAGAATCTGACCTCTTTTGCTGACCACCTGGATAGGCAATATGGGGTTCCCGGAACAGCTACAAGAGAGGCGTACGAAGACGAATTTGAGGCTTTTAAATTGGGGGTGATTATTCAGGAACTTCGTAAGGAACAAGGTTTAACTCAGGAGCAGTTAGCCGAAAGATGTGGTACTACTAAGACTTACATTTCACGTATTGAAAATGACGCAAGTGATATAAGACTATCAACACTTAGAAGGATTTTTCATGACGGATTTGGTAAACATTTGAAATTAAGTGTTGGATAAGAGGGGTAAAGTAAGCAAGCTGCACGGATTACTGCGCAAAAGAATGTAAAGCAACTTCCTTTATAAATAATACTTTTTCCTGAACCAGAACGCCAGGTTGACCAGGGCGATTAATGCGGGAACTTCAACCAGCGGACCGATTACCCCGGCAAATGCCTGTCCGGAGTTGATCCCAAATACACCAATTGCTACGGCAATGGCGAGTTCAAAATTATTGCCAGTAGCGGTAAAAGCGATAGAAGTACTCCTTGAATAATCCGCACCAAAGTATTTGCCCGCAAAAAAGCTGATCACAAACATAATGGAGAAATAGATGACCAGTGGGATCGCTATCCGAACCACGTCCATTGGGATTTCCACAATCAGGTTGCCTTTTAGGCTAAACATGATGACAATGGTAAAGAGCAATGCAATCAATGTGATCGGGGATATAAAGGGTACGAACTTGTTCTGAAACCAGTCTTCACCTTTCAGCTTGATTAATGTATACCTGCTGATGATGCCCATTGCGAAGGGGAGCCCTAAGTATATCCCCACACTTTTGGCGATTTCGGCTATTGTGATATTTACCTCCAGGCTTTTCAGGCCAAAGAAGGGTGGCAATATGGTAATGAAGATATACGCAAATACACTGTATAACAGTACCTGGAATATGCTGTTTAGAGCAATCAGCCCGGCGGCATATTCGCGGTTCCCCTCTGCAAGTTCATTCCACACGACTACCATCGCGATACATCTGGCAAGGCCGATCAGGATTAGCCCAACCATGTATTCAGGATAATCTCTTAGAAAGGTTATGGCTAAAAAGAACATCAGGAGCGGGCCGATCACCCAATTCAGGAGCAGGGAGACGCTGAGCACTTTAGTGTCTTTAAATACTTCGCGCATTTTCTCGTATCTCACTTTTGCAAGCGGCGGATACATCATCAATATGAGCCCAATGGCTAAAGGAATGTTAGTTGTCCCGCTGGAAAAGGAATTGATGAAACCGGAGGATGACGGAATCATATATCCTATACCCACGCCTATTGCCATTGCTATAAAGATCCACAAGGTGAGGTACCGGTCAAGAAAGCCTAACTTTTTTCGTTCAGCCACGGGGGCACAATTGTTTGCGCTCATTATTGGTTTTTGATGTGCTGGCTTACAAAATCAGCTGAATAGGTTTTGATCATGTCACGCACTCTTCTGAATTCATTGATGATCTCTTCAGGTGTTCCTGTAGCTTTGGCTGGATCAGGGAAATTGTAGTGAAAGCGTTGTACGTTGCCCGGAAAGAAAGGACAAGCTTCGTTGGCATTGTCGCACACAGTGATCACGGCATCGAAATCAATTCCGGCGTATTGATCGACGTTGTTTGAAGTATGCCCTGAAATGTCAATGTGGTCTTCGGCCATGACCTGTATGGCCTTCGGATTAACGCCATGGGTTTCAATTCCGGCACTGTAAATTTCTGCCTGATCTCCGGCAAAATGTCTTAAATAACCTTCTGCCAGCTGGCTTCTACAGCTGTTTCCCGTGCAGAGTACTAGTACTTTTTTCATGTGTATGGTTTAAATTTAAATCGTCGTTTCAAATATTAACAGCAGCCGGAGCCTGGTTCGCAAGTTTGCCCTGCGCCTGTAAGGTTTACCATTTGTAGTTTGGGTTTTTGTGCAGTTTCTGTTTTGGCAGCTGGTGCACAGCATTCTTCACCTGAATCGGTTGTGCCACAGCTGCCGCCACGACCTACTGCTTTGCATTGCGTAAAATCCGGGACCAGGTTGACAACCTTACCATTTACCGGCCCATGAGGGCCATTTTTCATAATACCCATGATGTTTTCCTTTAAATTCAGTTAATAAAATGGTCTTCATTTAACAAAATATGGGAATCTGTTCCCTGGCTGCATCCCTTAGGTGCCTGAAGGGGCACAAAGGGCGCTAATGCCCGGTCCCAGACACCCACATTTTGTTTCAGGCGCATACCTTTCTGGCGCATACCTTTTTCGGCGCAGAAATGCTGTTTTCAAGAAAAAATGGTCTCTTAGAGAAGACATCAGCGCTTTTGCCCTTCAGCAAAAGATGCAGTCTTCGAAAAGAGCACCATTTTTTCTCAGCATTTCAATACCAGAACACCCTGTTACTGCACCACCGTAGCGCCCAGATAAGCACTAGTACTGACAGCCTTGCCGCCAACCGCAACAAAGATCATGTACACATGCACATTCTCCGTGCTCCAGGCCGAAGGCAACAAAATGTCGTAGCTCTCGACAGACCTCGCTACCACACCAGACCTCACCGCAAAAGCACCCCTTGATGGATTGTACACGACAAAAGTCGCCAGGTCGGTCAACGAACCGATCGTACTCTCGATCACATCAGACCAGGTAATGTCCAGCTGCGCATCAACAGTCGTCGCCATCCCGGGATTGCTCGGCCCGCTCACCTTGCCCCTGCTCAGCAGCACCTTTGGATAATCAATGGCCTGCATAGGATACACACCTGTAACGGCGTTTTTGATATTGTACCCCACAGCGGCATTCATAGCCGACTCACCATCATCATAATCCTGAAATCCAATCTCGATGACAGGTGAAATCCAGCTCAGCCAGGCCGCAAACATCCCAAAGGGAAAACGCACAGCAAGCTGTGCCTCCGTAGGCGGTTTACTGCTAGGACTTGGACGCATAGAAAACGTATTTTTACCGTTTTTTACCCGCCCAACGTTGTTTCCGGTCCGGCCTACCAAAAAGTAGTACGGACCACCCATTAAACGTCCCATAAACATAAAATTAAATTGTTAATCACTGCTTTACCCTGCGCTATTCAGACCGTCCCGATTCCTGAGTCAGGGACTAGCCAGGGATGCCTTACCGAAAAGGCGAAAGAACACAAAAACTCAATACTTACTTATAAACGCCATTACCGTAAACTCCGAAACCGCCTGCCACAAACCCTCCTTGCTCCCCTCCCATTTAAAACAAACCGGCAACTCCTCACCAATCATTTCAAACACATACAGATGCGCCTTTTCACCAGTCAGCCCTATCTCTACCACACGGTGCCTGTTCCCTGGACACAAAACCTCAAAAACAAACATAGGCTCCGTCTCATTTTTCTTAAGATCAATCAAATAACCATTAAAAACCTTCACCACAGCCGGAGCATGCTCAATAGTAGTGATCCTGTACAGCACATTATTTCTTCTGAAAATAAGCGAAGCCCGGGTGCCAGGTCTCCTGTAAATACTGATGGATAAAGAGCGGTTCATAACAATAGGTTTGAATGATAATCAAAGCTAGCGCGATCAACCTCCATCCGAAAGTTCATCTGAAACAAAAAACACCGTCGTATGACGGTGTTTTTATCTCAAACGTTAATAAAAAGATCGAACCTCAATGATTTCCCCGGCCCAGCGTAGACTCCGCAACCCCAATAAACGCGCACCTGTCCGCATTAGACAACCTAAAGCAAAACTCAGGAAACATCGCTTCAAACATAGCAGGCCTGTCAGCCTTGCACTCAGTGCCCAATATCTCCAGTTGCTTCAATCTGCGTTCAGTGGTCTCATCCAGAATGTCAGTTGTCAATCTTTCAGCAGTTGGGTAAGCCGCATAAATGATATCCATGCAGTCGTTGCTGATGCTGACCAGCTCACAATCTTCAATCAACTGTATGTAATACTTTGTATTTTCCAGCCGGTTCCTGAAAATCTTATGCAGCACTATGATTTCGCGCTGGATCCATACGTACAGAATTTGAGGCTTGCCTGTTAGCACATTGATGATATAAAGCTTAGCAAGACCGGTTCGTAAAAAGATGGCATCGTTGTGCCGCATATCCGGATCAAGAAGCATGTGTTTTTTTGGCTTAGGGTGGGGTCTCAGCATTTTCATCAGGTCCTGTTCCATGGGTTCAGGAACTTGTTGCATACCTTTAAGGTAATTTAGAGTGTCGGTTTTCCAAAGCAAGGCCGTAGCCTCATCAATGGGCTTTTTAAAGAGTCGTTTCATTAGGAATAATTTGGTTAAGAGTTGTTAATATATAGAATAGCTGTATCTCGTCAGAGAGAATACAGCCATTCAACGTAAAACTATTTATGATCCTCCACTGCCTTCTTAAACATAGCCTTCTCATTCTCCGGAATATTGGCTCCAAATCTTGACAGGTACAATTCAGCCGCTGGCACGTAACCAGCCCAGTCCTGCTGATTATACAAGTGGATCGTTTTTGCCCGCAGCAGTATTTCCTCGCCCGGTTCACCGTATGTCTTGACCGCTTCTTCCACTTTAGCCCAGTCAGGTTTAGCCTGTGGGGTAGGCACAAATCCTGCAATCACATCTGCGTAAATAATATTCATTGCTTTCACATATGCGGCCCTATCCGTTTTTGCACGATCCAGCAGCACTTTAAATCCTTTATCAGAAGCTTTCTTAGTCATACTTTCGATAAAAGCCATATCCTCGGTAGAGTAGGGTTCTTTTAATGTATTAATATACGCTGCACCAGCCAATCCAGCACCAATTTTATCTCCGACCTGCGAGGCAAGCATTGTCATCTGCTTTAAGAAAGCCGGTTCTCTTTTTCCGTCGATGTACTGTTGCAGCATCGCTGAATACGCCACACCAGGCTCAGTCAGGTCAGCGTCTTTAGCCGTCACTTCTCCCAAATTATCCAGCCAAGAAGGAGATAGAATATCCTTGTTTAGCTGGCTGTGGATCTTTCTCAGTTCCGCAAACGGGATCTTCACGACTTCCCTGTCATAGGTCATTAACCCATTTTGTTCACTTTCCACATCAAAGGGCTGGGTGTAAATCGATCCGCTCATCCCTTCAGCTTCATACAATTTCAGGTGCTGGTTCATAATGGTATACTTAGCCTTCAAACCTGCAGGTTTTTCCTGTACATAGCCCCATTGCGAACCAGGGTTCCACTGGTGATCAGGGATAAACACACCAATACCACCAAACTCACCCACTACCTGCGCCTTGCCCGGTTGTTTGATGCTATTCATCGGATCAGGATAAGCATGGACATCAGTCATATCAGCAGCTACGTACGGATTCTCTCTTGGCGCACGAAGTTGCTCATTCACATACAGCAGTTCTCCTGAGTGACCATTAACAATCCTTGAAGGGTCAGCAGCTTTCATCCATTTGGTGAGCCTTTCCTGGTCGTATTGCCCCCATGCTTCATTAAAAAGCACCCATGTAGTGATAGAGGGGTAATTGTGCAATTGCTCAAGCATCTCTTTCGCTCCTTTCTCAAAAGCTTCCTTACTGCCTTCCGGCAATCCCTGGTTCGGGTTTACACAATCCTGCCACACCAGCATCCCCAGTTTATCGGCATGATAGTACCATCTTGCAGGCTCCACTTTAATGTGCTTACGGATCGTATTGAAACCCATGGCCTTGATCGCTTTGATATCAAATGCCAAGGCCTCATCGGTTGGCGCGGTATACAGACCCTCCGGCCAGAAACCCTGGTCCAGGGTTCCCAAATTAAAGTAAGGTTTATTGTTGAGCATGATTCTGTCCACCCCCTTACTGTCCTTAGCCACAGAAATCTTCCGCATCCCGAAGTAAGATTTAACTTTGTCGGCACCCATGGTAACTTCTAAATCATATAAATATGGATTAGCAGGTGACCAAAGTCTGGCATTTTTTATTGGGACAGCAATCACAGTATTAGCATTCCCTTTTATGGTCTTACCATCTACGAATAATGACACCGTACTTTTAGCAGCTGAATTTACAGTTACATTTACAACTGATTTATCGACATCAGGTGTAATCGTCAAACTATTAATCGCCGTGGACGGGACGACTTCCATCCAAACCGTTTGCCAGATGCCCGATGTTGGTGTATAATAAATGTTTTCGGGTTTCAACACCTGCTTACCATGTGGACCAACGCCATCTCCTGTCGGATCAAAGACCTTGACAACAATTTCATTGCTACCCTCCTTCAGTGAAGCAGTAATGTCAAATGAGAATTCAGCGTAGCCTCCTTCATGTCTGCCCACCTGCGTTCCGTTCACAAATACTGTAGCTTCATAGTCCACGGCACCAAAATTCAGTTTAACCTTATCACCAGCCTTTATTTCGGGCTTGGTTAGGGTTCTTTTATACCACAGATTTTGATTTGGAAGTAAGGTCTTTTTCACTCCAGATAAGGCAGATTCTAATGGGTAAGGAACCAGAATCTGTCCATTAAATTCCTGAGGCTTATTGGCATCTTTTGCTGTAATTACATAATCCCACAAACCGTTTAAATTGATCCAGTTTTCACGAACGAGCTGCGGGCGGGGATATTCTTTTAATGCGTTAGTCGGCGATACTTCCTTGGCCCAGCGGCTCTTTATCGTCACCGACTTCATTTGCCAATTCTGTTGTGCATTAACCAATGTTGTCCAAAATCCGAACAAGGTAGTGGCCAGAAGTAAGGTATTTCTTACTGTTTTCATTGTAATTTTTTAAAGTCGTTAGTTATATTTTCTAGCTAAATTTTTCTCTCTTGAAAGCTAATATTCAAAAGTAGCTTGATTCAAATCATTATACAGTTTGCTAAATTAGTCTTAAATGATACCAACAATCATTTGACATCAGCGCTGTATAAAGACCGAAATTAAGCATCCTGATTTATCGCCGGTACAAAACTACTTACAATAGAAATTCATTCTCTTTTTCAATATTCTAAAGTAAATACATTGCAGCATAGTTATTTATTTACTTTCAATTAATCTTGCCATGTTTGTTCACTGCGCTTCATCTTGTCTAGAGTTTCGACGAATTGCTTATCTCCTTTTGACAGCTGAATTGCTTTTTTCTCATTTTCCAGAGCTTCGTCAATTCTTCCAACTTTGTATAACAAGTTTGCGTATGTATCCCAGGCGTCAACATTATCTCTATCATATTTATCCAAATTAAACTTCATAGTTTGAATAGCTATCTCTAGGACTTGTTTATCAGTAACATGATCGAACACTAGCCAAGAAAAATTATTAATGTGATATGCACTGCGACTATATGCCGTCTTAAAATATAGCGCATAATATTTTCCCATTTCCTCCCATGCTTTTTGTTCAGATGCGTAATGCATTCGCACACCATTGTAAAATTCTAGATCAAAATTTGGATATTTCTCGGCGATTGTAGATTCAATTTCCGGCCATTTTGGGCCGCCAGAATTGATAAAAGGCTGAATCTCTTCCTGATAAACTATTTTATTAAAGAGCTTTTTGGATGCATCCCTAGACCTTAAGCCCATTACACTATCGATAAATGCTCCTCGATTCATAAAAAATTTAAATCCCCTGTCAGATGAACTAAACGTATGCGAGTAGAGGAATCTTAAATTATGTCGTCTTACTAATTCTTCTTCCGGTAATTTGTTAATGTAGTCTTTAGCAATTTGTTTAGCCAACTCGGTCCTTCCAATCTTTTCGGAGCTAGTTACTAACGACATGACTTTTGATGTATCAAGACTGCCTTTTAAATATTCCTGATAAAGTGGCTCGATGGTCTTAGATGATAATATAATCTGGTCCACGCTCTTGATGAACTCTTCGGCATCTTGATATCCTGTTATTCTACCAATCAAGGTAGTTGAACTATCAAAAACGAGGATAGTTGGATAAGCGTTTATATTATATGTCTTACCTATATATTTTGCGTCTTGATACCAATTTCTGATTAGTGGCGTGTCCTTATTCGTTTTATCCATCTGGACCCTTAGTGAAATAAACTTTGTATTAATATAGTCTCCCACTTGTTTTTTTTTGAATGTTGCAGTGTCCATTTGTCTGCACGGAATACACCATGTTGCGAATGCGTCAACTAAAATATATTTTTGTTCTTTTTTTGCTATTTCTCTTAACGTTCTCCAATTCGAAATCTCATGAAACTGAACCCCTTGAGCAAATAACGATATTGAAATAAACTGGATAAAGAATAGGACTATATTTTTTTTCATCTTTTTTGTTAATTAATGGATTTTGTATCAGCAATAATTGGATCTATTGATTTCATCCAATTTGGCGCCGGTCTGTCTTTTAGGTAATGATCAAAAAACTCGGATAATCGGGTATTCATATCAACTAAGTTCATACTTTCAGGAACTCCATGTACGTCATTGTCATATTGAAGCAACCACGATTTTTTTCCCAGTCTTCTCAGTAGTCTGAAATACTGCAAGCTCTGGTAATATGGGATTGCTGAATCTTTTATTCCGTGTCTAAGCAGAAGCGGGGTAGTTACGTCCTTGGCATGAAATAGAGACGATTGAGAAATATAGCTGTTCGGGACGTCTGTAAGCAACCCACCTCGTTGAAAATCATGTCCAGGCATTCGAATTCTCTGCATGTATTCATCGGAATAACCCATTTCTGAGATTATCTCGGAGATGCCAGCACCTGAAAAAGCTGCGGCAAAATAATTGGTTTGAGTAATCAGAAAATTTACCTGGGTCCCGCCCCAGCTAGCACCTTCAATCCCAATTTTGTTTGGGTTTACAAAAGAGAGACTACGCAGTTTAGATATCGCAGGTAACAATTGGTCTCGTGAATCGCTAAGAAAATTTCCAACTTTTCTTCGGTTTAAATCTGGCAAAAAGACTAAATAACCATTACTGACAAGCCACGCTATCGGTAAGGAGTTCATATATCCAAAATCTGTCAAAGTAAAAGAGGGAAATCTGTAAAGATATTGCGAAAACCCATCGTAGACCAAAGTAACAACAGGATACTTTTTTTGCGGGTCGAAATTTTCAGGTTTATATAATATTCCGTAATTATTACGTCCCAAATAAGGCGACCATCTAAAGATTTCAGCCTTCAACCAGTTATATCTGATTTCCGGACACAGACTACTTACTTGGTGAAAATGCTTAAAGTCAGATGTTACAATCAAATTCGGCGACTTTTCAGTAGACTCTTTTGTAAGTAGATATTTCCCTGCATTAGCCGCGCGCATAATGCCATTGAACATAAATGGTCCATTGTATAATTTCTTTGGGTTGCCTGAGGAAAGTTTTTTCAAAGCAAAGAATCCATTCTCTTTTGTTCTTTCATTAAATGAAGTCAAGAGATACCCATCTGGAATTTCACTGAAAAATTCATTCTTCTGTCCATTCACGTTATTAACATCAATTTTTGGAACTCTAAGGACGATATTGTTTCTTTTCCCAAAACCATTTGTTAAACACTCTGGAATATTTTTACCGGTTAAATCCAATTTCCAGATGTCAAAATCATCATATACTATAACTGAGACATTATCTATGTATCCTACTACACCTGACAAAACATTGATATCCATATGAGCGGCGCCACGTATCGTTATATTTTGGCCTGATGAAATATTTCTGGTGGTGTTATTTTTTAAATCAAAGGAGTAATAGTTCAAGCCTTTACCATAAACCAAAAATCTGCCAGTGTGAGAGATTTGCTCAGAGGTATTCGTTGGTTGCTTTTTGTAAATAATCCGTTTTTTACTTGACTG
>Ga0181471_100541_pt1 | contig 10698 bp, 11 predicted proteins | sample InSIn5gowninarea_FD_119083 | JGI IMG/M metagenome (GOLD analysis project Ga0181471, IMG submission 119083) | Clean room microbial communities from NASA Spacecraft Assembly Facility at Jet Propulsion Laboratory, Pasadena, California, USA -... ...
GGGCGGAGTTGTTGTCCGCTGTTTGGCTGGGTAATACGGAAAAACGGAAGCAAGTGAAACAGAAGGAAGTCTTGCCCGAGTGGGTGCTTGGATGGACTTGATACATATCTAGCCTGATAGAAACAGCTGACAATACTTGATCAACCCAGAACCGTATCTCGAGGTATTATTTATGGGGACATAGACATGAAAAGGGAAAAAGGTATCTCGCAACGATCTTACTCAACCCCACGCGGAAAACGCCAATCAAGTGCTTGCACCTTAAAGGCTGGCTTAACGACGACCGTGGGAACGGTTCACGCTGCCCTGCATGCCCTCGACCTCGGCCTCGAGCTGCTTGATCACCGCATGACTCTGCTCCAGATCCTTGTTCAGGCGGTCGCGCTCGCTGATGAGCTTCTGCTCCCACTGCCTAAACCTCTGCTCCTCAACCTTGACTTGCTCTGTGAAACGCTTGCGGAGGGCCTCCTCCTCTTCCTTGAACTTGGGGTTGTCCAGCTTCCTCGGTCGCGCCTCGCCGAATTTGCGTGTCTCCATCTGTTGTGCGCGGTAGGCTTCGTAGTGGTTCTCCTCTGTCGTTTGGATCAGGTCAAGCATGTGTGTACGGATCAGGATAGCGCGCAGCTTCTTGAAGTCGCAGTGCTCCTCGTTCTCGACCTCTGCAACACCCCAGGCGTATTGACGGCCCTTGACGTTGCGTCCATCGCTGGTCGTCACGTCCTTTTCGGATCCTATCACAGAGAAAGGCATGGCGTTGATGAGTTGGCGGGCGTGAGCGAGGCCTGGCTCGTCATCCTCCTCAAGCGGCGGCTGGTAGATCTTGATTCCCTGTGCCTCGATAACGTTCCGTACCTGTTGTGAGCGTTAGCAAATGTGACCCTTGCTGCTTTCAAGTCTGCCCTGCATACCCTGTTCTTGAACTTGGCAAGATCTACCGGGCTGAGGGTATCCGCCTTAGCGACGACTGGGATGAGGTTGACACGTGTGCAGAGGCGCTTCATGACCTCAATGTCGAGAGGCTTGAGAGTGTGGCCGGTAGGTCTGATGAAGTACAGGCAGGCGTGGACACGGAGATCGATCTTCTCCGTACGACGCGGCTGCTGCTCCTGGAGCATGTAGGACTCGTGCTGGTCGTCCAAGAATTCGATGATTGGCTGCCATGAGTCGCGGTTGTTCACATAGTCTCCAAAGCCAGGAGTGTCAATAACGGTGAGGCGGACTACAACAGCACATTATCAGCCACTGCTCCGACCAATATATTGCATGGGAGCTCTTCCATACCCTTGAAGAACTTCTCCTCAAGCTCAGCCTTTGTGATCTCAATCTCGACAGTCTTATCAACCTGCTTGGCATGACGGCGTTTGTGATCGGCATAGTTCTTGATGGTGGTGGAGAAGAGGGTGTTGATGAAGGTGGTCTTTCCGAGTCCCGACTCTCCAGCGACCTGCATATTTGTGAGCGGGTGCCATACCAACTAGGCTTGCGAGACCTACCATGATCGTGAAGGCGGCGCCACGTTTGGCAACAATCTTGTGGCTGAGTATTGTCAGTCATTGGGTGGTTGGAGTGGTGTCTTGATTGCATACCGCTGGTTAGGGAGCTACAGAAGCTGGTTAGTATGCATGTCTGGAGAATCACCTAACCGGTGTACTTACGTTGGCAATGCCAATCGGAGAGGCTGATTCGGCCATACTGCTGGTCTATGTGCGGTTGAATCGGAGTATCGACAAAGGCGAATCGGAGACACTGATGTTGCCAGTTAGCAATTGCTGGCAACGTTGACGGCCGGAACGGATTGCGCGTCTCGGATATGGCGTACCGTATTGCTGCAGAAGGGTGTCGGAACGAGCGATGTGCGCCTGTTATAGACGTCTAGGGTTACGAAGACGAAAGTCTAAACAGATGGTATTGGAGACAGAGGTATAGCGACGGCAGGTATAGACCCTGACGGTAGACTGCGGTGTGGGTGGAAAGGAGAATCGGGCGCATGCCAGCAACGGGAAAGCGCGACCGACAACCAGGGGTCTTCCAGATTGTGGTCCGCGCGCGACTTCCACTTTGCGGGGAAGGAAAGTCCCGGTGACGCCGCTGGAAAATGTTCAGATCAAACGTTCACATGCGCGCCGCTGCCTATACACTTCTTTATTGTACCGGGTTCGCAGTTGTTATAGGACGAGTCGCAGGATGAAGACTGACTTCCAGGTATGCGCGACTTCTACGCTATATCTCTGCCCTTGTGCTAATTCCTCCATCTGCAGTTTTCGAACCTGCTTGGCACAGTCTTCCGCAGCGGGACTCTTACCTTTACTCCAGATGGTACCTGCCTCCTCTCGCCTGTAGGAAACAGAGTCACTGTCTTTGACCTTGTCAAGTAAGGAAGCCACAGTTTGAGATTGCAATCCCACAAGTGCTGATTTAGTTCCCAGCAACAAATCTCATACACTTCCTTTCGCTCATAGACGAAACATCTCTCGGCTAGCTCTCAACCCTCGAGGCAACCTTCTCCTCTCGGTCGATGAAGACGGACAAGCTATCCTTACACATGTACAACGGCGCATATCCCTCTATCATTTCTCCTTCAAAGGAGCAGTCTCAGCTTTAGTCTTTTCGCCCTCGGGAAGACACTTCGCAGTAGCGCTAGGAAGGAAAATAGAGACATGGAGAACGCCTTCAACACCTGGCGAGGATGAAGATGGAGGATTGGAGTTTGCGCCGTTCGTCAAACACCGGGAATACGTCGCGCACCATGACACTGTTCAGAGCATTGAATGGTCGAGCGACTCAAGGTTCTTCTTGAGCGCATCTAAAGATCTGACTGCCAGAGTGTGGAGTTTGGATCCCGAGGAAGGTTTCACGGCTACGACACTTGGCGGTCATAGGCAGGCCGTATACGGAGCCTGGTTCTCTGCAGACCAAGAGACGATCTGGACCGTGTCTAAAGACGGAGCACTCTTTCAGTGGGGCTACCTGCCCCCCCGGAATCTGCCCGAGACAGATGGCGATTTCGACCCAGAGGAACACATGAGATGGCGAATTGCTGAGAGACATTACTTCATGCAAGGCCAAGCCCATCTAACATGCGCAGCATTCCACCCAGACACCAATCTCTTAGTGGTCGGTTTCTCGAACGGTACTTTCGGTCTTTACGAACTCCCAGATTTCAACCAAATTCACAACCTTAGTATCTCGCAGAACGATATCGACTTTGTAACCATCAACAAGACTGGAGAATGGCTGGCGTTCGGAGCTTCAGCACTCGGTCAATTGCTCGTCTGGGAATGGCAATCAGAGTCCTACATCTTGAAACAACAAGGACACTTCGACTCTCTCAACGCCCTCACATACTCACCTTCGGGAGACAGAATCATTACTTGCGCCGATGATGGAAAGATAAAGGTCTGGGATGTCGCCTCAGGCTTCTGCATTGTCACCTTCACTGAACATACCTCTGGCGTCACCGCTTGCGAATTTGCTAAGCGCGGCAACGTCTTGTTCACAGCATCACTAGACGGATCCGTTCGTGCGTGGGATCTGATACGTTATCGTAACTTCCGCACATTTACTGCTCCTTCTCGTCTCGCCTTCTCTTCCCTAGCTGTGGATCCTTCGGGAGAAGTCGTCGCAGCAGGCTCTCTGGACGATGCAAACATCCATATCTGGTCCGTACAGACCGGGCAGCTGCTGGATCAGCTCTCTGGACACGAAGCGCCAGTTTCTTCGCTCGCATTTTCGCCAAATGGTGGATCTCTAGTGTCGGGTTCTTGGGACCACACTGTTCGCATTTGGTCAGTATTTGCACGCACACAGACGAGCGAGCCGCTCCAGCTCCAAGCAGATGTGTTGTGCGTGGCCGTCCGGCCCGATTCGAAACAAATAGCTGTCAGCACTCTTGACGGTCAGCTCACGTTCTGGTCGCTTTCAGAAGGCACACAAGAAGCTGGCTTTGACGGCAGAAGGGATGCATCTGGGGGTCGCAAGCTCACAGACCGTAGAACTGCGGCCAACGTGGCCGGTACGAAAGCTTTCAACTGCATATCCTACAGTGCCGATGGCAGCGTGGTTGTGGCTGGAGGAAACAGCAAGAACATCTGTCTTTACGATGTCAACTCAGGTGTGCTCTTACATAAGTACACGGTCAGCGTCAACCTGTCGCTGGAAGGCACACAGGAGTTCTTAAACAGTCGCAACCTAACGGAGGCCGGCCCCGGAGGGTTGGTAGACACAAGGGGCGAAGCATCGGATCTCGAAGACAGGATGGACAAATCCCTTCCTGGAGCGAAACGTGGAGACGCAGCCCAGCGGCGAACAGGTCCCGAAGTTAGGGTACCCGGTGTTGCTTTCGCCCCAACTGGACGGGCCTTCTGTGCAGCTAGCACAGAGGGTCTACTCGTTTACAGCTTAGATGCTACCGTCGCGTTTGATCCATTTGATCTGGACATTGACATTACTCCGGAAACAACGTTGAAAACGCTTCAGCAGAAGGACTACCTGAAAGCGCTCGTTATGGCGTTCCGCCTCAACAACCCCAAGCTCGTCACAAGAGTATACCGCTCCACACCACCGAACGATATTTCTCTTGTTGTCAAGGACCTCCCGCTGGTCTACCTAGATCGTCTTTTGAGACACATCGCTCAACAAGCTGATGGCAGCCCACAACTAGAGCTGAATCTACTGTGGTTGGAGGCACTGCTGAAGATCCACGGCAGGACACTCAAGCAGCGTCAAGGTGAGTATGCAGAGGTGGTGCGTATGGTGCAGAGAGCGGTAGCCAGGATACAGAAGGAGATCATGACCGTTGCGGAGGGTAATGAGTTCATGGTGGACTATCTGCTTGCTCAACCTAAGACTGCGGAGTCCAAGAGGATAGAACTGGTTCCCGTAACGAACGGTGGAGATGCTGTAGATGGCGCCGCACAAAGTGGTGATGAAGAAATGGGAGACGAGGAGGAATGGATTGGGTTGGACTAGACGTGCGAATAGATGCAATATACCCCTCGCCTTAGTCGAAATGGAAATTCAAACAATGTATCAAGTACTCGCAATGCCTGACCATGATGATATCACCTTCTTTATGTGTAGATAAGTAAAGGTGGCATAGTCCACTGCTTTCTCTCGATGGCTGTCTGGTGGTTTCGCGTGTGACGCGGGGCTTGCGGCGAGTGAAGCCAAACCTCCGCGTTCAAGGTCGCATCTTCATTCCCCCTCCGACACGAGATGTTATGACCACGCAATTCCCCACCGCGCAAGTTGGACGTCTTACTGGGCATAATGGTGTTCAAGATCCTTGGTGCTCAAGAACTTTACTGGCAGCGATACTGATTCAATCTCACAGGCCAAGTCCTAGCCCTTACTTATAGCGCGGGCTCCGGTCAATATGTATGTACATCTCGTCCTACGTCTCTCCCTGAACCCTCTCAATTGCTATTGGTCGGAAGGTGAACTGTTGATACTAATCAGCAGCGATACAGATTCTGACCGGTAGCACCGACCGCAACATCCGCCTCTTCAGCCCTTCATCCTCCAAGCTGATCCAGACCTACTCCGCCCACGGTTACGAGGTCCTCGATATCGCAGTCTCCGAAGGGAACGACCGTTTTGTCAGTGTTGGAGGGGACAAGACAGTGTTTCTTTGGGATGTCGCGACTGCGCAGACGTTGAAGAGATATAGCGGACATGCTGGTCGGATAAATGCGTGCGCATGGGGCGGCGAGGGAGATACTGTTATCATATCTGGTGAGTTTGGATGCTGCCAGACGGTCTATAAGATATTGCATGGATGGACGGAGTTTGCGAAGGATGAAGGACACTAACAGGGTGCGCAGGCAGCTACGACAGCACGGTCAAGCTTTGGGATACGAAGTCGCGTTCTGAGAGGCCTTTGATGACTCTCTCGGAAGCGAAAGATAGCATCTCATCGATCCATGTGACGGGCCCCGAGATTCTTGTCGGATGTGTTGACGGGAGGGTTCGGTCTTATGATGTTAGGATGGGCCAGGTGGACGTGGATGTCATCGGACGTAAGTACTTTGTATCACATAGTCTCAACTGATGTGTTGCCGTCTACCAACAAGACAATCGCTGATGGTAATGTTGCAGACTCGGTGACCTCAGTTATGGCAACGAAAGCAAACGACTCTTATCTGATCAGCACGCTCGATTCCACCTTGAGACTTATGGACAAGCGGGATGGGAAGCTATTGCAAGCTTTCCGGGACAATGAGGTATGCGCTTCTGCACTCCGGTCTCGTTGCTGGCTAACCATATGAAGTTTGAGAACAAGAACTACCGCCTCCGTTCCACCTTGGCCGCCGCTGACAGTCTCGTCATTTCTGGCAGTGAAGACGGCAACATCTTCGTCTGGGATCTTCTATCAGGTTCACTAAAGCACAAGCTACGACACAGCCAACAGGCTATTACGGACGGTAGAGGAGGCTTGCAAGGTAGCACCTCAACCAAGAAAGATGTTGTTAGCGCTGTAGCGTGGAACCAGCTGAGGAAGGAGTGGGCTACTGCGGGTGGTGATGGAAGTGTTACTGTGTGGGGCTCACCATGAAAGCAGAGCGGAGAGCGGAGATGCTTGCTTAGGGAAGCCTTCAGTAATGACATCTGGGGATCAGCGTACATTTACCACGAAGGAGCGACAAGCCTTTCTAGTAAGAGAAGAAGCAATCTGGTGTATAACGCCTGTATTGGTTTCACATTCAAAGGGTCCTCTATGGTTTCAGCCTTCATGTGAATGCCGACTGGACCCTTTTCAGCCCTACAGCTGCGGGAGCTGCACGTCATCCGGTGTTTTCGCGCGTTTTCGCGACACTCACTGCTAAGCTACTGCTAAACCACTCTCAATCGAGTACCGTGTTTGTTATTTCCGCATAACAAGTTTCTCAGATCGGCGCATCAAGTCGTAGGTGGCTTTGACACTCGGCATCTCCGCGTCCACTATACTCGATCATCGCAAACATGGCCTTGCAAATCATTCGCGACGCACCTTCTCGCGACTCATACACCAGTCTCGCGGAACATCAGGCGCAGACACCAGGGACCTTCTTTGGCGGCAGGCCGGTCTTGTACTATCAAGCTCAAGGCGCGAAGCTCAGCATTGACAAGCAACACCTCGCTTCTGACTCGTCCTTCGCAAGCCTTGCCCCGGCGCAAACAGAAGCTACGTCGGAGCCAGTTGTCAATGGGAACTCAGACCATGCGGACCAAGAGCAGGTGGAATTGTCTGGGTTGGAAATTTGGGTGACATCTGAGTATGCAATGGACAGTCACGGTTCGATCAATAGACACAGTATGCCTAATGCCAGTCTAGATACTTCATCCTCTTTTCACCCTCCTCCTCCGCTGGCGTACAAATCCCGTACCCCACCATATCCCTACACGCACAACAGAGCGATGCTCTCTACATGCAACTATGCCTTTCAGATATGTCGCAGACTGCGGATGACGACCTTGAGACTGTTGAGTTGCTCCTAACGCCCGGATCGGTTTCTGCGCCAGCAGCGACAGAAGAGACACCAGGTGCTTCCACTTCGCAAACACCCATCCAGGAATTGTATGCAGCTGTATCAGCCTGCGCCGATCTACACCCAGACCCTTCTTCAGATGATGAAGGTGCCGAGCAGGAGCCCATGCCAGGCGCCGGTGGTTGGATCACAAGCGAGAACATGCATGAGTTTTTCGATGAGGAAGGGAACTTGAGAGCACCTAATGGTGTTACGGTGCTGGGTGGTGAGGAAGACAACCCAGCAGAGGGTGGTTTGGGCGCCGGTGCGGGAACGATCAGAACTGCGGACGACTTTGAGGATGCGGACGAGGGCGCCGTAGACGGTGATGAAACCAAATGGAGGAGGACTGATTGAGTACTTCGTGATGGTGGAGTCCTCTTTCGCCGTAATGGAAGGACCCGCTTTACTGCAACAGGAAATCTGCGGGGTCTTACTGTCCTAGAGAAGCCGCCTTGACACGCGTTCGATGGGTTGACTCGAGCCGACAACACCTAAGATGTGTTTTGTTGGGGGCTGTCTAAGAAACGGACAGCTCTAACACGTGCATCTTGAGCTCGATCAAAGAGCGCTAAGGGTTTATAACACCGGACGACAATTGAGAAGAAAGGCAATCTTCCTGAAGCGCTGTCTGCTAAATGCCCGAGAAGAGTTGCTCAAACGACCAGGCTGATGTGGGAACTCTCCGTCTGCTAAGGCAGCCAAGCATTCCGTGGGCCGCTTCAGTAGATACAAAAGAAGAAAGCAGCGTGGAAGAAGTCACTTGGAATTGCAAATATCTCTTCCTCACTCGCTTTCAATGGAATCAACTATCGATCCCCTATCTTCCTCACCGAGCAGAGTCCGAAAACCGAACCCGGCTTTCAACATGTTCTCTGAAACATTTGACGTAAATGTGTTTTGGGCGTTTGGCTCTAATGCTGCAGTACAAACGCCTGATCGACAGGCACGGCAACTCCCATGCTATGGATCTGATGCCTCCATTCTTGAGTTACCGAAAGGGGCTCAAGCGTATGTCGCGGAGACCCCACCATTGGACACTGCCTTTCAAAGCGCCTGTGACATTTCCCACCGCCATTGCAGTAAACCCGTGTGGTACGCACATCATTGATCGTGGATATTTGGCGTTTTCTTGAACGAGCATACCTTATGCAAACAAGCATAATATTCCAACTCTTTACGAATATAATAGAGATCACTCATCGGTGCGAATGGAACAATCATTGCGTAATGCATGGACACTCTCACCGAATGCGTCCTGCCTTCGCTATGGAGAACCACCTGCAGGGTCTCAACCGATGATAGGAGACCAGGAGATGGTGAAAGCTGCACTGACAACGTTTGAACCACGGGAGCGAGCACGAATGGGAGCAGCCGCCCTCGGACCGTGCCGTTCATCTGTGCTCCTCTGCTAAGTATGGCCTTATCTTGACTTGCGTGGGGTGCTTTGTGAGCCGCATAGCGATAACATCGCGTAGGCTTGCCACTGCCTCCCGAAATCAACTCTCAAGGAATCCACATGTATTTTACTACCAGTACCTAGCAGTGAAACAGGTGTTCAAGCCGCTTCAGGGAAGTGCAGCAAGCCGTTTGGCTGCTGAAGATGACGCGGTTTTGTCTTGAATCTGTCCCCACAGCTACAACGGGGGATGGAGTCTACCTGGACCCTGGGACAGGTCGACCACACATGTTTGGCATTTGCACCCACATCCACTAAACGTTCGCTCCGCAGAACAGACGGTCTACCAACATTCTGGCATTAGACTCAATAGTGATCACCATCACTAGCCATTGGACGACTATCAAACATGAAACCCCAACGTACCCCAATCTCAACCGAGGTGATGGGCGACGATGACGAGATAGCTGTGATGTGACTGGAAGAACAACCCATGGACGCTCTCTAGACGGAGAATACATATAATGGCTTGTCCTATCCTTCCAAACGTACCATCAGCAGCACACTCAACCCGACTGTCACAGCGCGCCGGACGCGCAACATCCTGACTCCTCCAACCTCAAAGAACCGAACTCCTCCAGACACTTCTCAAACTCACCGACATCATGCACTTCACTTCCGCTCTCGGTCAAGTGGCCACTTTGGGCCTCCTTGCTACCACTGCCCTCGCAGCCCCAGCTCCAGCTCCACACTGGAAGGGCGTTGACACCCACGGTCACAAATCGCCAGGTGGTGGCCAATACAACTACAACACCACCAAGCCTTTCCCACACCATGACAACAAGCCTGAGCCAAAGAAGGCCGGTTCCAAGAAGAACGGCTGGAAGGGCCACCACAAGCGTGGCCTCGTTGACGCCGATGTCAATGCCGACGTCGACCTCCTGGACGACCTCACAGACGAACTTGGCTTGACTAAGCGTGGACTCGTTGACGCCGATGTCGATGCCGACGTCGACGTCTTGGATGACCTTACTGACGCACTTGGCTTGACCAAGCGTCTGATCGACCTCAAGGTGCTCCCAGATGGTCTTGACTTGGATGGCTTGATCAGTGAGCTTGGCCTCAAGAAGCGCGGTTTGGTCGATCTCGATGTGCTCGCTGATGTCAACTTGGAGGATTTGGTCAGCGCTCTTGGCCTCAAGAAGCGCGATCTCCTTGATGTCCCTGTCAACGTTGACGTTGACCTTCTCGATGGCCTGAACGATGCTCTTGATGGCCTCGACAAGCGCAGCACTATCGATATTCCAGTGGATGTTGATGTCGATCTTCTGGACAACCTGGACGAGCTGACCGACTCTCTCCGCATCAAGAAGCGCAACGTCGATCTCTCCAAGCTCAAGTTCGGCCAGCTTCAGCAACTGTGTGAAGGCCTGAAGCAGAACCACACTCTTCCACAATTTAACCTGACATCCACCGAGCTCGGCCAGATTTCAGAGGGTACTATTACTAAGATTGAGAACTTCATTTCCAAGGTGGAGGCCTATGTCCAGAAGAACGGTACTGGCTTCCTTTCCAACTTCCACCTCGCAAAGCGTCACTTCGAGTTGAACGACTCCCAGAAGAACAAGCTGGAGACTTTCCTGCAGAGCTTCAAGAACCAGCACCACATTAACGCCACTATCCCTCAGTTCAACTGCACCAGCAAGCCTCAGTTGGTTTCTGAGATCAAGAACTGGTTCGCCAAGTTCGAGCAGCATGGAAAGCATGAGTAGATGACGAGTAACGCCGACGCCG
>Ga0181471_100620_pt1 | contig 10623 bp, 4 predicted proteins | sample InSIn5gowninarea_FD_119083 | JGI IMG/M metagenome (GOLD analysis project Ga0181471, IMG submission 119083) | Clean room microbial communities from NASA Spacecraft Assembly Facility at Jet Propulsion Laboratory, Pasadena, California, USA -... ...
ACCCAACATGACATCGAGGTGAAATTTGATGTCTTTTAGTGCATCATTGTCTATTTTTTTATATTTAACTAACAAATTTGTTTCATTGAATATTGTCTAGTTGATGTGTCTTTTTCATGCATTATTAGATAGGCTCATAGTGGCCTTAAAGAGCCAGTGACTACAAATGCAAGCATTTGATCATTGTCGCTCTCTAAGGTACATGTCTCTCCCACTTTGAAACAAAAAGTCATTGTGGGTACATACCAAAATTTTCAAATATTTATATATGTGAGTCTCATGTGTATGATTTTCATGTGTTTTTACCATATGGTTCCACAAACTCTTGAAGAGTCCAATATATTGGCCTCACAATAGGATGTTCAATCGGTTGTTCCATGTTGGTTCACACCACCTATGACAGTCACTGATTCATGTTTGATAAGTTTTTGTTGTATTCATTTGTAATTTTAATCGTTCATATGAACTTGTTTTAGCTTTTACAAATGTTAGATAACTTTTAATTTGTGTTTCATGTGTAAAGTCTAGAGATGAACACCAATACTTGGCTTAGGATTTTGCAAGGTTCATCAAGCTTAGAGAAGAAGAGGAATAAATCTAACATAGGTAGGGAAAGTGGGGGCTCTTAATGAATTTTAATTCATTGTACATTTGTAATTTGGCCATGGAGGGTCTTTTTTGTAACTTATGGGATCCATATGTACAATGATTTTGTACTTTGGGAACAAGTTGCCATTATGTACTATAGGCATGATGTGCCATTTTGTAATACATAGATATTTCATAATATGGTTCTTACTACAAGATTTATCTTGATTCATCTCTCTACTATTAGGGTTTTGTTATGAATTTTGTATTTTTCCATGGATGTATAAGTTTGAAGCAGACCTAGTGGCAAAATGGGTCTACACTTCTCTGGATCTCATGTACACCCATAAAGGTTTGTTCTACACATTTTATGCTTCACTTAGTTATAAAAAAAAATATTTAAGGCTCCCTTTTTAGTTTTTTGTTGTTTATTATAGTTGATTGGATACAAATTCTTTTGGTTGATTATCATTATGTGTTCCTTTTCTTAATCACACGATCAAGTGGTTGTTTCCTATCAAAAAAATTGTTTGTTTTGGGAAAACCCAATGATAAGATGAATTTCTCCGTGTAAGGCCAAATAAAATACTATGATCATATAAGATTAGTGGAGCTTTGGATATTATGTGGGAGGCCAAATAAAATGCAATGGCCATATAATCTATCTAGCTAACTCCAACCATTATTTTGTTGCTAGACTATAGCATTGTTTATGGCTCTAACCTCTTAGATTATGGATCTGACCAACTCATTGATTCACCTCCATGGCTACTACTTGATTTGTTTTTCATCAATGCTTCAATGGGTCGTCGGTATGAGTGAGTGCCCATCTATCCCTTTTTTATTTACCCCTTTCATTGAGCTATCAATTCAACATCGATAGAAGCCTATAATCCTTGTTTGTCACCTTCATACATATTAGAAGAATGTCATTTCTTTATCATGGTGAGTGCTCTAGAGCGGTTTACCAAATCAAACTTGAAACCAATCTAATCGGCCATAAAATAATGCTTAGTAATCGGCATATTAAATGGATTCTTAATTTCTAAATGCTATCAAAGTTTATATATTTTCCATTTTGTTTTCCCTTCTTCTAAACAAAAATAATGCTTAAGCCTTAAACATTGACACCATGATAGCTACCAACTAAATGTTGGCAAAGGAAACCACTGAAACCTCTACCAAAGATTGATCTTTGTGAAACCCGCATCCCATACTTCATGAATAATGATACCCATGTCAAGTTTATGAAATACATATCCTAAGTATAGCTCATAATTGAAATATTAAATGAATAATATTTCATACTGAGACATTATAGAATCTTCATTCATCTTTAGTAAACAATTGACTGAAATATTCTTCTATATGAAGAAAGTATATTCTTAATATTGCCCAGCAACAAGATGTAGCATATGACGTGGAGTAAATTTAGATGGTTTACAATTATGTAGAGGTGACTAAGTGACCAACTATACTCAAATTCTATTTCCTTTTCACCTCTCTACTAAAGAACAAGCTATAGACCTTAATTTATGTCATTCTTCTATGTTGGTTTCTTTTATGGTGGTCATGGTTTGTTGAGAATGGTGTAAGATTCACTTTTCAAAGCTGCCAACCCTATAATATTTTATTATTTATTATAATTAGGGTTGGTATTCTCACTACCAGTCATGCATTGAGATGACTAGGAACTTATGATTGGTACCTCTCCCAAAAGTAGTCATAATCGCGTTCATTATCACTCCTTTCTAACTTAAATACTAGATTCATCTCCCTTCTCACTGATTGAGCCAGCCAACCAGAAATAGGATGGGACTAAGATCATTTCATTTCAACTTTCCATGGTTGAGTCCAGGGACATCCATCTATGCAAGAAGTTAGTCTTAAGTTCTTACTCTTCCCTTTTTCTTGTTCTTAGTTTCATTCACCACTTCATGGAATGGGGATAGGTTTCCCACAAGGTATGAATGGAAACACATATCGATGAACACAATGGACCCTTCTTGTTGAGTAGTGTTTAGACTATAGGTATGCTACTACTTTAATTAGTTTTTTCATCATCTTCAAGAGTCTCCAAGGTCTACCACAATATTAGTGTCATCCCTTCGTGAGAGAACATAAGTTGCATCACCGCAAAATTTCACATAGAACACCTTTGCATTTGTTTTGTTTGGTATATTTGTCTTGTGAAAAGAGAGGATTGAAATTGTGACCCCATGAAGCAATTACTTTTGTAAATCCTAAGCCTAACCCATGAATTCCAAAGAAGATGGTGGTCACATTACATGAGACTTTTACCGATATGATCCATAAACTATAGAAGGTATCCCACAAAGCATCCCATGACAATGGATCTTAGAATAGATTTATTACTTTTAACAATATTAGTCAATGCACTTTTACTATCTCATTGCAAAAAAAAAAGCAAATAACCATTAAAATGTACATTCAACCTAACCAAATTGACACAGATTTACCATGGTGAGACCCAATTCAAGAAAACTCCAACAAAGGAATGGCTTCAACTATGCTTTATTAAATCTTCTAATGAAAGGGAAATATAGATTATAATATCTCTAATGAGTAGATAACACTATGCTACAATTTTTCCTTTATTTTTCTAACAAGGAGGTCCTAATCCATAATTCACATTTATGAAGAAATATTTGTTATCCATTACATCCTTGCCTCTTTTTATTTCTTGAATGGGATAGACTCAAGATTCATTTTCACTAGTTGGGTAAATTTAATCAATTTTATTTTTGAATAGGTATTCCTCCATAGAAAGAGTAAAGGAATTATAAAGCTTATAACTCCTACCCTAGATCCTTCTATAACTAGGTTAGTCTCATGATGGATTTAGAATATCTCAGCCAAGTTCACCAAGTAGGTGCCTACCTCTCCCCAACAGACCATAGAATGCTCAAACATAGAATTCTACGAGTGTAGGTAAACCATAAGTTACAAGGGCTACCATGATCATCGACTGTAAAGGAGGCACATTATGCCTAGAGAAATCAAGGTATTTGGCTAGTCGTTGGGCCAAAGCTCCAGTTTCCTAGAGTTGGATAATACTTCGTCAAATAGGGGGTATTGGAAGGCATTTTTTTGTTCTCCTTCTTCTTATTTTCATGATTCACCCAAGCCGCCTCTTCCAATATTGACTCTTCCAAACAAAAGAGTTTATGTGTCAACAGGTTTTGTTATTCTGCAGCTTTAGTTTTCTTTGGGTTATCATTCATATTCCATATCTCAGAAACCCTCTTCGTTGGGTTGTAGAATGGGCAGATCTAAGAAACTACAATCTATGGTGAGTGCCAAAAATTTTAATTAGAAGGGATTGTGCTAGCATGTGTGTTAAAGAATGGGAAAAACTCAAAAAAAAAATTAAGGATATCTAAGTCTCATAACCTTACAAGGAAATGAAACAGTAGGGCTCCACCAAAAAATATGAGTGGCTCAATCAAATAAAAGTAAAACAATCAAAATGTAGCATGCCCATGCTCTAATAGCTATTCTTGACTAACTGCCAGACATCATACCCAAGTTCCTGTAAGTAGAGTTTCATTCTCATACTCCAAATGATGTAACCCTCTTCACCAAATAAGGGTGCCACAAGCTGAAATTCCATGTCTTCGCACGAATCTGACTTCCAACTATTAAGTTGTATCTAAAGGAACCTGGGTCTGATTCCAATTGTTGGGCCTTCCAGGAGTACTGAGAGGGGGGGGCTGAATCAGTACTAGACAATTTGATCTCAATTTACTTTAATCCACTATTGCACATATAACATCAACAAGCAACAAAGAAGATCATGCACAATACACAGTAATTTTACGTGGAAACCCAATTGGGAAAAACCAAGGAATGCTTTTCTTATATTATATAAAGATTACATTCAGTTTTACTAGCACCAACTGGATGGGAGATGCAACTCCCTACATTTTCTAGCACCCACTAGAAGGAGGCTACAACCCCCTGGATTTACCAACACCCACTCGATGGAAGCACCAACTCCTTGACTTTCTAGCACCCACTAGAAGGAGACTACAACCCCCTAGCTTTACCAACACCTACTGGATGGAATCACCCACTCCCTTATTTATAGGAAGCCACCTACAGGAATCTCCAACTCCCTGCCTTGCACCACCCTGCCTCCCTAGAATTCATATATAGATTAACTTGCAACCAACCTCATCTCTTCTCTTTGACTGTCACAATGTGTCTACACATCATCTCTTTTATGTCGCTTATAGTATGTACTTGTTCATCATCTTAGCTCTGCCACTTATAGCATGTACCTATTCATTGTATCAGCTCTGCCACTCTCACTATGTATATGATCCCGTTACTTCCCCGCATTCAAAATCATACCTCACGACACAGTCTAATCGCTTGCCCTGTCATAGTGCTACTATCCTTGTGTCACGTAGTATCTGTGGCATCATAATCTCATAATCTAAATCATACCTTGATCTACAGCTGTCGTGCTTCACTTTTTCTACCACTGATTTGAATCATGTCATTGATTGGGATCACTCTCCTCCTCAGGTCATACCTAACTCCGCTTCTTATTCGTTGCGACACATTTGGGAGGAATCTGAGCAATTACCTATCCAAAGGCCAAATGCTGAAGACCAAATGCCAAGATCTAGACACCAAACGCTGAAGTCTGACGGCTGAAGTTGTAAGTTGGAAGCTGAATTCCGAAGTCTTAGGGCTGATACTTCAAGGTTATCAGCCAAGTACTTCACACCTATGCATTTTTCTCACTCCTATCCGATCTGGATCAACAAATCACACAATTATCCTCTTGGAATAATATTTGATCACTTTCCCTCACCGAATCCATTCACCACTATATGATCAGGATGTCAAACAAAATTAATTGATCTCGGTATCTGAGGGAACCAAACACTTTCAGGGTTCGGGTCTCACGCTCATTCATTACAATTTTATCCAAAATCTCGTGGCAGTCTCTCTGAGGTCTGAATCAGCTCTTTTAGAGCTTGGGTCTTGGGGCTAACTAATTGTATTTTATCCAAACTCTTGTAGAAGTCTCTCTGAGGTCCAAAATAGCTACAACCAATCACTGCATCACTTGTGCTCAAAATATGTACTTCAATCTTCCTCTTCGATCACCCCAAAAAATCATTGATAATCAAACATATTCATTCAATCCACACAGCTTATGCTTGGTTTTCGATCACCCACAATCACAACTAATCAAATACATTACCCAAAGACATATCCACATTCTCTGTTAAACAATCGAGCCTACACCAAAAATCTCCCCTCTTAACCAAACCCGCAATAAAAGATCTTCGCACCTAACTGACCCAAATACTCACTGACATTGAATGCACCAAATGAACTGTCTCATCACATATTTATATGCTATCAAGCTATCTGTTGGCTCACTTTATGGCTGACCTATACTGTTATACAACAAATCATATTTTTGTGGTTTTTCACTTTCATTTGGTCAAGGCTTACTTGCACTCCTTCAACTTGCGGCTTGCAATCTTTCATCACGGGGCTTGCAATCTTTCATCACCTTGTGCAATTGTTGGTCAACATGGCAAGTATGCTTGCATGCTTCACACTTTGACACACACCTTGCACAACCTACATGCATGCTTCTCTCCTATTGGCCCTCGGGATGGGTTGAATAGGTTTTTATACACCATGCACAACATAGGTGTTGAGTGATAGAGAGTTGACACAATGCGGTGAGAAGTTTTGGGTTATTGTGTGGCACAAGAATACTTAAGTTATTGCATTGCAAAGAAGAAAAGGTGTTAAAACATTCAACCAACAAATTAAAGGAATTTGTCGGGTTAAAGGAGACAAGTAACGATCTATCCATGTATTGAGCTAGTATTGGTCCACGTGCCCAAAAGCTCATAATTGTATATAATGCCACTTATTTAACTTAGAAGTGAGTATTTCCAGTATAGAGTTCTTTTTTCAGTCCTATGAATTCTGAGTTTTGTCATTTTATAATTTTGCTTGTAGTTGTTTTCTAGGTTGTGGAGAGTGAATGTAATTACTATTAAGCAAAGGATTTAGTCAATGGTGCATGTCTGTGTAGAAGTGTAATAGAGTTGAGGAAATGAATATAAGAGGACTATTCTGTGCCATTTCTATGTCTTTGATTATATCTTAGTTCTATGTTCTTTTGTTGAATGAATTTCATATTTTGAGTTGTAATTAGATAAAGAATGGAGTTATGTTCGCTTCTTATCATGTTATCGTTGAATCTTAAGTGAATCATGGAAGTTATGAATGTCTACAATAGTAAATTAGGATAAACCCACATGTTTTCACCTTAGACCTTCTTAGGTCCCTGTAATTCCTTAAGTAACCTTTGGTGAGACCTCAAATGTTCCATCACTATTGAAAATTTTGAGTAGCTTAGGGGTTTTGTTGGCAATATTTCAAATCCTTGGTCAAAATCCTATCAACAAATGGTTCCATTTCCAGGACATTGCATAATTGTAGGTGAGATATGTGGAAATCGTCTAAGAATTATATGTTATACAAGAAACGTGAAGAATTGGGGGTAAGGCATGTAGAAACTGTTTAAGAACGATATCTTAGACTGACTGGACATGTAGAAAGATGCATTTGTTGTAGAAGAGATAAATAATTTACAAAACAGCCAAGAAGCATGGAAGGTAGGTACTTATTCTATGATTTCCACGAAGTATATTTTACCAATTTTCCTATTTTACTATTTGGGTGGTTGGAAAAACAAATGGATATTAGGATCGTAGGGATTCCTCAAGAACCTATTATTTGGACTAAAGAAAGAATAAAATAGTTAAAGAATGTAAGTAATCACAAGTCTAGAGTTGAAGACTTGTGGTATACTAGTATTGTTGAAGGATATATAGTATAATTTGTAGTAGAATATTTTCTATCATTCAATGAGGTTGAGAGGAAATTATTTTAGGGGTTGCATGGGAGATATACCAATTTAGTGCCTCTATGAATAAAAATGTTGTTGTGTGAAAAAAGAGTTATCTCCATGGAGAATGAGGATATGGGTGTCTAAACCACTGCGTGTCATGGGAGAATAGGCCTACTCAGGTATTCTCGATTCTTAAGTAGGAAGGGCTTACGCAGGGAGATGAGAATAAAAAGAAAATTGAGAAATAATTCAAATAAGTGATCAGAAAAGTTAAAGATCTTGTAGAAATTAATACTATCGATGACATAGATAGTTCTAAAGGTGTATCAGGAGTAAGGAGGAACCAAAGGATGCCAAAGAGAGGTAGGAGTGTGAAGGGGCCTACATCGAGAACTGCCATGATGTGCATGTTGGATCACAGGAGGAGTGAAACAGTGATGGAGAAGACTGTGATAGAATGGCAGAGAGGAAGCAAAATAGGAAAATTGTCTACCACACATCCCATTTAGATTAGGAGGAAGTGGAAAAGATGTGCATAGATCTTAGAAGGAAAGGGTTTAAGATTATAAATAGGATGGAATTATTGAGAAATAGAGGAGTCATAGAGAGAGGAGTTAGAAAGTGAAGAAAATGAGAGAGAGAGAGAGAGAGGAAGAAGTTATCATAGGAGAAAGCGAGAGATAGAGAAGAGAGGAAGAAGAAATGTAGAGGAGAGGAGAACCTAAAGCAACAAGTCAAGGAAGACCAAAATAAGGATTAAAAGGAGAAGATAAATATGTGTTCAAGATGATGAACATAGTAAGAGAGGATTCTACATTGAAATTGCTTGTGTTCCATGGGAATGGGAAGGAGGACCTAGAACAACATTGGTTTGTATGTGAGGTGCTTTGGTCAAGAAGATTGTTGATGATTGTGCAAATATTTCCTTATTGGAGACAACTTTTAGAGATCATGCATTGGTGTGGTATATGAAATTTAAGGCTACTGCACTTCCAACAATAGCGAGGACACTGACAGAAATTTAGTAATCATTGTTTAAAGAATTTTAGAATTCAAAGTTGGAATCTTAGTGTATTACTGAGATTAAGGAGATAAAATAGAAGTAAGGAGAATCAGTATGAGATTTTGACCAAAGGTTTAAGGTGTTGATGGACTAGATTACTTTTCAATTCTAGATGCACAACATAGAGAATGGTTCATTGTTGGCTTGCTACCACACATAAGAATTTGTTTAACACAACATAAAGTAACATCTTAGTCGTAATCTTTAGATATTGCAATGAGATTGGAAACCACTACACCGAGGGTAGAGAGTAGTACAAGAGTCTCAAATCTAGTCATAGTTGGCTACAATGACATTGCAATTACAAAAGTTAACATGGAGTCAAGAGAAAAGGCCTAAATTTTTGTGTACCACATGTAGGGTGAAAGGGAACCACAAAAATGAATGTCCAATAATGACAGGATACGCCATGATGGGAGCACCAAATCCAATACCTCAAAATCACATAGAGTGGTGTGATATTTTCCAAGATGGGGACATGCAACAAAAAACTGTACAAATTTGAACAAGTACCAAAAGACTACACACTCCATTATGCAAATTTTTCAAGTCAGTGGGGCATGACATTAAGAATTGTCACGCTCTAGAGTTGATGAGGGAGATATCAGAAGATACGAATAGATTTCAGGAAACATAAATAGGATAGAATTTTGCACCAGATTACCTTGCTTAGAGGCTATATAACCCAGCACCTTGGGCTAGAGGACAATCAAGAAGACGAGGATTTGGAAGAGGAGGAGGTAGAGGTCAAATTTTTTATTACAATTGTGGCCAACCAGGTCATTTTTCTTGAGATTGTATAGATACACATAGAAATTGTACATATTTTCATGCCTTTGATGATGTGATAGATGTCTGTAAGCAATTGTTGTCTAAGTGGCAGGAGAAAAGAAGGGGCAATTTTCATATGGTTATGGATGAAGAAGGAGGATATGAAACCACTTGAAAATGCATAGTAACTAGAGGAGGTACACAAATAGGAGGATATTCATCCACATCGAATGTGAGTCAGCAACCATGGGTTTGAAAGGAAATGGAGTCACTGCATAAGTTTAATCTAGCCAAGGAAAATGAGACATATCAATAAATAAGAAAATAAGTTACAATAGAGGAATGAGATGCAAATTTTCCGCGACACCCACAAAAGTGTGTACCTACACATGAACCATCAAAGGATAAGGATACACTTGTGAAGGAGGATCCTTTCAATTATTTTTCTAAAGTTGTTTGGGATTGATGAATAATGAAGTTGTATTTCATAAAATATCGGAAGATATCGAAACGATCAGATAACAAAAAGGTTCCTCACAAGCTTCTTCTCCATATTCCCATAATTCCACGTTTGTAGAGACTATTAAGGTGCGGAAGTATATCACAGTTATGGATTACCATGCACGTAAGACAAGTGCAGATGGTTTTCTTCAGATGCTTGCAAATGGTTATGCATTTAGGAACATTGAGGAAAAATGGCCAATTTTTAAATAAGAACCTCGTAATATTAGGCTTTCATTAGTACCTGACAGTCTCAATCCATTTGGAGAGATTAGGTCTATTTGCTCGATGTGGCCATTTTTGTTATCAACAATAACATTCCTCCTTGGATTTGAATAAAGAGGGAGCACATAATGTTGTTAATGATTGTTCCAGGTATCTGTTTACAATAATTTTTTAAACGTAACATTTTGATTCATCCTGTTTGTTTCATAATATGTTGTATAATTTATTTATTTACTTATATCTATAATATCTAGTAGTAATTATGTGTATTTTCAAACAATTAGGTACGTTCCAAGTGAAAGGTATGAATGTATATATCGAGCCTCTCATGGGAAAGCTAGTAAATTTATGGAATGGTATCACTATGTATGACATCTCTAGACCAATGGGTCAAAAGGAATTTCAGTTACATGGAATAATTGTATGGACAATTCATGATGCCGCAGGGATAACATATTTTATGGTATGTAATGTTCCATGGCACTTTAATATATCATTTTATGAAGATGTCATGCATGTTTTTTGAATGATCCCTTCAGACACACACACACACACC